>Ga0079224_100004925_pt1 | contig 17439 bp, 13 predicted proteins | sample Stecom2015_FD_80414 | JGI IMG/M metagenome (GOLD analysis project Ga0079224, IMG submission 80414) | Agricultural soil microbial communities from Utah to study Nitrogen management - Steer compost 2015 | ecosystem: Environmental > Terrestrial > Soil > Agricultural land | place: USA: Utah...
CGTGAGGAGGACTTCACAGAAAGTGAAATCCAATATCGCAAAGAAAAAGTTGCTACTTTATTTAGAGGCCAAGCTGAAGAGATAGACTGCCTCTTTGCACAAGACATAGTAAAAAATACCCTCTACCAGTATGCCCAGCCTAGATTAGTCCGTATGAAAAGTGGCGAGATAAAGCATTTAGAAGAGGTTAGTACTTTGTTCGCCTCGTTAGGTGAAGATGTAATGGTTCAAAAAAGACATTTTTTACTCTATCCTAAAAAAAATATTGGGTAAGGCTAACTTACTTATACTTTGATAGATTTTTTTTCGTTTATAAAAAAATATAGTTGTTTGACTTGAAATTTGTAGTTAGGGGAATTTCGAAAAAGGTATAATTTTGTTATGTTAGCATACTAATTTAAGCAAATAAGAATTTCATGAAGATAACAGCTGCTGAAATAGCTGAACAATTAGGAGGTACGGTAGAGGGGGATGGCTCCGTAGAGTTATGTACTTTAGCTAAGATAGAAGAGGGATGTCCGGGTTCTCTTACATTTCTTGGAAATCCGAAATATGAAGAATTTGTTTATACAACAAAGGCCAGTGCCGTGGTTGTAAATAAAGATTTTAAGCCTTCTAAACCTTTACCTATGTCTATTATTCGTGTTGATGATGCATTTGCTTCATTTACGAAATTAATGGAGTTGTTTTATGGCTTATCGCGTAAAAAGGGAATAGAATCGCCAAGTTTTATACATCCCACAGCTACTATAGGCAAAGATGTTTATATAGGTGCATTTGCATATATAGGTGAAGGAGCCATTATAGCAGATGGAGCACAGATTTATCCTCATACTTATATTGGAGACCGTGTGCAAATAGGGGAGATGAGTTCCATTTATTCTGGAGTGAAAATTTATTATAACTGCGTTATTGGAAATCATGTTACTATTCATAGTGGTACTGTGATTGGAGCTGATGGTTTTGGATTCTCTCCAACTCAAGCTGATGGTTATAATAAAGTTCCTCAAATTGGAAATGTGCTAATCGAAGATTATGTTGAAATTGGCGCTAATGCAACTATAGATAGAGCAACTTTAGGTTCTACGATTATACATAAAGGTGCTAAGTTGGATAATTTAATTCAAGTAGCTCATAATGTAGAAGTAGGTGAACATACGGTAATAGCTGCACAAGCGGGTGTTGCTGGTTCTGCAAAAATTGGAAAATACTGTATGATTGGTGGTCAAGTTGGAATTGTTGGGCACTTGAGTATAGCCGATCATACGAAGATTGCCGCTCAGTCTGGAATAGGAAGCTCTATTAAGAAGGAAGGTCAGACTTTACAAGGTTCGCCGGCATTCGAAATTACAGATTACAAAAGAGCTTATGTGCATTTTAGAAATCTTAGCAAGCTCGAAGCCAGAATTAGTAATCTTGAGAAAAAGAAGTCTTAATTATTTACGCAATATTTTACCATTTTCAGTTCGTTCTAGCTTTGGTACGAACTGAATTTTTTTTGGGCACTTATTCTTTTCTATTTTTTCTTTGATTTTTTGGTCCAAATCTTCGATTTGAGGTCCTTCTACCTTTAATACCACTATCTGCCCAAATAACTCGTCTTTTTGCCCTATTAAGTAAAAAGTTCTATTGCTGAGTTCTGGTATTTCAGCTAATTTTTTTTCAATTTCTTCTGGATGAATTTTTAAACCTCCGGAATTAATCACAAAATCGGCTCTGCCTTTCCAAATAAACTCTTGATTTTCGTTCAGTTCAACCACATCGTTGGTCTTGATAGGTTGATTCCCTATTAATTCAGGGTCTGAAATAATTAAGCAATTTTCTTCATTTACACTTAGTCTAATGTCTTTTGAAACAGGAATAAAGTGAGAAGTTCCTGCTTTTCTAAGTGCTATGTGTGAAAGAGTTTCGGTCATACCATAAGTTTCGTACACTTCTATTGGCATATGTGAAACCATATTTTGAAGTTCAGATGATAAAGGTGCACCACCAATAATAGAAATACGTATATTCATTAATCTATTTTTGGTAACGGGATTGTGAACTATTTCGTATAGTTGTGCGGGAGTGAAGGCTGCAAAATCAATTTTAATATCATTGGGAATATGTAAGAGAGGATTAAGTGAAGGTTCGCACGCGAGTACCTGTGCGTTATTTAGGTATGCACGTAGGAGTAACATTCTACCTCCAATAAATTTAGCGGGAATAGCTAAAAGATAAGTTGAATTTGAGTTAAGCTTAAAGAATTGATTAGTTCTTTGAGCGCTGACGATCATAGCTTGTTTAGTAACTTCAATAGTTTTGGGTGTTCCAGTACTACCAGAACTTTGGTGTTGAATGGTGTGTGAATTGGATTTCCAATTTAGGAGGAAATCTTCAATTGCCTGAACCCATTTGAGGTCTGGATCTATATAAGTTACTTTAAACATTAGGATAAAGGTAAATAAAAGCAAAAAAAAACCGCCACCTATGGTGACGGATTTTATCATCTGTGTTGAAAATTATTAGTCCACGTTACCGTGTAAATATCTGTTTTCTTTAACTATTCTCATTCCGTTTTCATCAACAGAAATGGTAGAGCTTGAGATACCTGCTTGTTGCATAGGGATATTATCTTCTAGTTTAACATTTCTTCTTTGGTAAGCTGGAATGTTTTCGATATCCATTAAGCCAGAAGGAGTTTTGATTTTGCTTGTAATATCTTTCAAGCGCATCATTCTTTCTTGAGCACTATAAAGATCGTTTTTAGATTTATCTTCAGAAGAAGAGTTAGTATTATGTACTTCAAAGATGTCGTTAATACTAGCAGTTGGTTTAACTTCTTGTTGAGCTACTGGCTCATTTTCTACATAGGTAGTGAAGTTTAATTCTGCAGCTGGACGAACGTCGAAGTTAGATTTTTCAACTTCTTTTTGAATTTCTTCAGTTTGATTTAAGATAAACTCAGTGTTATTAATAGCCTCTGGGTTGAAAGTAATTTCAACTGGTTTATTTTCAACTGGAGTTTCTACTACATTTTCAGAAACGACGAATGGAGTTTCTTCTTGAGTATTTATTTCGAAACTAGCTTGTTCAACTGGTTCAGCAGGAGTTTCGTTTAAGTTAGTAACTTGAAATTCCACATTAGCACTTGGAGTTGTTTCAGCCACTGGAGCTGTTTTAGGAGTTTCAATATTTAAAACGATTTCCTTTTTTTCCTTTTCTACATTTGGTTTAGAACCGCTTTGGAAACCAGTAGCTATAACAGTTACACAGATATCATCACCTAAAGTTTCGTCGGTACCTGTACCCCAAATAATTTCGGCAGTCATACCTGCTTCTTCTTGAACGTAGTCGGTAATTACGGTTACTTCATCCATTTTAAGTTCTACGTTACCTGTAGAGATGTATAATAAAACGTGACGAGCCCCTTTAATATCGTTATCGTTCAATAGAGGCGAAGACATTGCCGATTCAACAGCTAATTGAGCTCTATTTTCGCCGCTAGCTTTAGCAGAGCCCATGATGGCGTTACCACTATCGCTCATAACGGTACGAACGTCAGCAAAGTCGACGTTTACATAGCCAGGCATAGTGATAATTTCTGCGATAGACTTAGCAGCGGTAGTTAAAACATCATCGGCCATATTGAAAGCGGTAGAAAGAGAAAGATTACCTCCAATTTCTCTAAGTTTTTCATTAGAGATAACAAGAAGGGTATCTACTTGCTTACGCATCTCATCTAGACCAGCTTCTGCTTGAATTTTACGTTTTTTTCCTTCAAAATCGAATGGGATAGTTACAATACCCACAGTTAGAATGCCCATTTCTTTTGCAGCTTGAGCAATAACTGGAGCAGCACCTGTACCAGTTCCACCACCCATACCTGCGGTGATGAAAACCATTTTCGTATTTTGAGCTAAATATTTTTTAACGTCTTCTATATTTTCAATAGCAGCATTCTTACCAACTTCAGGAAGAGAGCCTGCTCCACGACCTTCAGTCAAAGAAGCACCTAGTTGAATTTTTGCTGGAATTGGACTAGCATTAAGGGCTTGCTCATCAGTATTACATACGATGAAGTCAACACCTCTAATACCTTGGTTATACATGTGATTTACTGCGTTTCCGCCGCCACCACCTACACCAATCACTTTGATAATAGAACTTTGATTTTTTTGTAAATCAAAATTCATTAGTCCGGTTGGGGGATTTTGAAATTCCATATTCAATGTGGTTTTTTACAATTACAAATTTGAGACTTTGATCTAATAATTTTTAAGCACTATTTACATAGTTACACACATCCAATTGTTATTATCTGTAAAACTATGGCATGTTAGGATGCGTATACTATTTTTTATAGTTCATTTTCATCATCTTCCAAGAAGCTACTTGCCTTGTTAATTAAGGACTGGAAGAAGTTTCCAACCTTAGGTTTGTCGGCTCCTCTTACACTTTTCTTCTTTGCTTGAGGGGCTTCATCTTGGTTAGCTACTGGTGTAGGAACAAATTCAGGCTTCATTTTATCGACACCTAACATTACTAAACCGACACTGGTTGCAAATAGTGGGTTTGCAATTTTTTGAGCTTCGGTGCCAGTTAAATGTTTATGTGGTAAGCCTAAACGTGTGTCTTTACCTGTAATTAATGACATTAATTGTTGGCTATGTTTCATCATACTTCCACCACCTGTCATAACTATACCAGCAGATAATTTATCTTTATATCCAGATGTACGTAATTCGTAATCAACATATTCAAAGATCTCAGCCATACGTGCATTGATAATACCCGCTAAAGTCTTTTTTGTAATTTGTTTAGGTGCACGACCAGCAATACCTGGAATGGTGATTACAGTATTCTCCATACCTGGCAATTCAAGTGCTGAACCATGATGTGTTTTAAGCTTTTCTGCTGTGTCTTTCACTAAAGCGCAACCTTCTTTTATATCTTCAGATATAATATTTCCTCCTAATGGAATAACGGCAGTATGACGTATAATACCATCATAGAATATAGCTAAGTCTGTAGTACCACCCCCAATGTCTACAAGTGCTACACCTGCTTCTTTTTCTTCGTCTAATAATACAGCTTCTGAAGATGCTAATGGCTCTAAGATTAATTCATTAATACTTAAACCAGCCATTTGCACACATTTTTGTATGTTTCTTGCAGCAGAAACTTGTCCGGTAATTACATGGAAATTGGCTTCTAATCTATTTCCTAAAGTACCTACTGGATCTTTATATCCTGCTTCGTTATCTATGATATACTCTTGCGGTAAAACGTGAATAATTTCTTCACCTGGAGGCATAGCTAAACGATACATGTTTTCAATCATGCTTTCTACCTCTGCTTTGGTGATTAAATCGTCAGGTTTTTGGCGCGTAAATATTCCTCTGTGTTGGTAGCTTCTTATGTGTTGGCCAGCAATACCTACGTTTACAGTATGAATCTCAACTCCAGATGAATCTTCAGCTTCTTTTATAGCCGATCTAATACTCTCTGTAGTTTGTAAGATATGGGTTACAACTCCACGGTGTACACCAACCGATGGAGCATGACCCATACCTAAGATCTCTACTTTTCCATGCTCGTTTTGCTTACCAACCAAAGCCACAATTTTGGTAGTACCAATGTCTAAGCCGACAATAATTTTCTCTTTTGCCATAGTTTCTATTTATTACAGATGATTTGATTTTTAAATTTCAAATTTATTTTAGTATAGTCTTTATACCCTGTGTAATTCAAGCCTTCGCGATAAAATATTTCTAATTTCTTCAGTTTTCCATCTGTATGCGAAGTGTCTCCAAATAATATATACGATCTTCCTATTACCGGTATTAATTCGAATTCTTTATCGTTGTTAACGTGTATTTGTTCTATTAATGATTTGTGGAATAAACTCTTGTTTATTCTATTGGTTAAATATGCTGCATCATCTAACAAGGAAATGTTTTTTAAAGAATCTAAATGCATTAAATTATGTCTCTTTGCATAAGGTTCATTCCATTCTCCTGTAATAACCATTACATGTGCTGTCCAACCCTTTTTCAATGGAAATGGATGTCCTGATTCATCAATATAGTATGAAGTGCCCGACTTTTCGTATATACGTGCAATAGGCTCCCTTAACTTGATGTGCGCTTTAATACCTCCATCTACCGATGTATAAATCTCAGCTTTTTTAATGTATGGATTTGAATTTAATGTCTTTTCTATTTTGCCAATATTTATTTCTTCACTTCCTGAAATGAATTCTTTATTTATTATTTCTTCTATTTCGTATGGAGAGAGGATTTTATTAGTAGCTGGACTAATAATTTCTACATGTGTTTTTTCGATAGTAGTAACAGAAGTCTTCTTGTCTGAATATACCAATACCGCAATAATGCCACCAATTAGTAGCACTATTAATATATAGCTTAGTATTTTCAGTTTTTTACTCATTACTTAAAATTGCCTTAATAGGTTCAACACTTCTATCTATATCTCCAGCTCCTAGTGTTAATAATACTTCTAGCGAATCTTTATGCTCTGCAACATAATTTGCTAAGTCTTCTTTTTGAACTATTTTTTTATCCTTTACTGTACATTTATCTAACAAAAGCTCAGAACTAACTCCTTCAATTGGGAGCTCTCTTGCTGGATATATATCTAGTAAAATTAACTCATCTACCTTCGAAAGTTCTTGTGCAAATCCGTCTATAAAGTCGCGCGTACGACTGAATAAATGTGGTTGAAATGCTACCGTTAATTTTTTATTTGGGAACAATATACGTGCGGCTGATATTGCAGCTTTAATTTCAGTTGGATGATGCGCATAGTCGTCTATATACGAAATTTTATCGTTGTTTATTATCCACTCAAATCTTCTTTTTACCCCTTTAAATTCAACTAATGCTTTTGCAATATTGTTATGATTACAACCTTTTTTCCCTGCTAATATGATAGCTGCACTTGCATTCGAAATATTATGAAGTCCTGCCATTGGCAATAAATAGATGCCATTAATATTTGAAATTGGACTTTCAATTTTGAATTCGAATTTATGATCTTTTACACCTAAGAATGTAATCTTATGTGTACAGTTCTCTGAGAAACCATAAGTTTCGTAAGGAACATCAATTTTATTTGTTTTAGCAGCAGCTTCAGAAAGTAATAAGAATCCATTTTCTTTTACATTTTTACTGAAGTCTTTGAATCCATCTGCAAAAGAATCTATATCGCCATAAATATCTAAATGGTCAGCATCTACACTAGTTATAACTGCCATATCTGGCTTTAACCATAAGAAAGAACGATCGAATTCATCTGCTTCTGAAATGGTAATATTACCTTCAGGATGATTTAAGAAATTGGTATTATAATTACTTAAAATTCCCCCTGCAAATACAGTTGGTAATAGGCCACATTGCTCAAAAAGATGAGCTGTAAGTGAAGTTGTAGTAGTTTTACCATGTGTGCCAGCTATGCATATACTAAAATGCTCATTGGTAAGTAAACCCAATACTTGAGCTCTTTTCATCATGGTATATCCATTATCCTTGAAGTAATTTAAAATCTTACTGTCTTTAGGAATAGCTGGGGTATAAACTATTAATATTTCTTCTTTAGAAGAATGAATAATTTCTGATGGAATAGTGCTAATTTCATCTATATACGAAATTTGCATTTCTTCGTGTTCTAATTCTTGTGTAAGTGGACTAGGAGTTTTGTCGTATCCTGCCACAAAACATTTACGGGTATGGTAATACCTAGCAATGGCGCTCATTCCTATGCCGCCTATTCCTACGAAGTAGACATATTTTATGTTCGAATTAAGCATTTCCATTTACTAAGTTTTCTATTACTTCAACAATTTTTTCTGCCGATCTAGGGAAGGCAGCTTTTCCCGCATTTTCGCTTAGTATATCTAATTTTTGGTTTTGGTTAATGGTTTCTAATATGATATTTCCAAGTTCTTTTGGAGCCTCAGAATTCTTTAATAAAATTGCAGCATTTAGGTTTACTAATGCCATTGCATTTTTGGTTTGATGATCTTCAGCAGCGGTTGGAAGTGGAACTAAAATGCTTGCTTTTTTCTTTAAACAAATTTCTGAAAGGGCAATAGCTCCTGCTCTTGAAACTACTAAGTCGGCAGCTGCATAAGCAACTTCCATGTTATTGATGAATTCTACAATTTTAATGTTATTCGAATTCAATTTTCTTAATTGCTCTGTTTGTGGATAGAAGTGTGAGCCTGTTTGCCATATAATTTGAATATCGCTTTGGTTTAATTTTTCGAAAGCGTTCATCATACCTTGGTTAATGGCAAGTGCACCAAGGCTTCCACCATATACTAAAACAGTTTTTTTATTTTGGTCCAAACCGAATTCTTTACATGCAGCTTCTTTCGTAATGTTAGAGAATTCGATTTGCTCGCGTATAGGGTTGCCAGTCATAACCACCTTTTCGGCAGGGAAGTATTGTTTAACTTCAGTATAAGCAGCGCAAATATTATTAACTCTTTTACCCAAGAAAGTATTCACTTTACCTGGAAGAGAGTTTTGTTCTTGAATTACAGTTGGGATTTTTAGAGCAGTAGCCATGTATAAAACTGGTGCCGATGCAAATCCGCCTGTACCAATTACCACCTGAGGTTTTTCGTTTTTTAAAAGTTTATAAGCATTATAAATACTGCTCATAATTTTGAATGGTAGAGTGAAATTGCTAATAGATAAAGAGCGTTGTAAACCGGCAATATTCAGTCCTACGATTTTATATCCAGCTTCTGGAACTTTTTGCATTTCCATTTTACCTTTAGCGCCAACGAAAAGAATATCAGCATTAGGATATTTCTTTTTAATAGTATCAGCAATTGCTACAGCTGGAAATATATGTCCACCGGTACCACCACCAGAGATAATGATTTTATTCAGCATCTTCCACCTCCTTTACTTCAGGTTCTTCTTGTTTTTCTTCAACGGCCCGACTAATAGATAGTAGCATACCCAAGGTTAGAGCAGTGAAGAGAGTACCAGTTCCACCCATACTAACCATTGGAAGTGGTTGACCTGTAACTGGGAAAAGATTAACCGCAACAGCCATGTTAATGAAGGCTTGAATTACGATTAAAATACCTAATCCCAAAGATAAAAGAGCAGCGTAAGCGTATTTAGTTTTAGATGCAATACGAACGCAGCGGTATAGTAAAATTAAGTAGGCAAATAGCACCGAAAGTCCTCCGAATAAACCATATTCACCTATAATCATAGCGAAGATGAAGTCGGAATAACCTTGAGGTAAGAAATATTTATTAGGGTTATTAGCCGGGCCAGTACCTAAAATACTTCCGTTTGCTATAGCCATTTTAGCTTGTTCAGCTTGATAATTAGCATCTGCATTATCGCCTAAGAAACCGAAGATACGGTTCTTCCAAGTTGCACCACGAGGTAGTACATCAGGGAAGAAGTAAATTAGGAATACCGTGATGCCAATAATTACTAAGCCAATCAGAACAATAAATCCTAATTGTTTCATTGGCACACGAGCTACAAACATAAGTAAGAAGCATATACTAAATAGCATAGCTGCGGTACTAAAGTTTGCAGGGAAAATAAGCAGACAAATAATACCTATCCAAGCTAGAGCTGGGAGTAAGGTGGTTTTATAATCGTCGGTTAAATCTTGACGTTTAGAGAGCATATAAGCTACATAGGTAACCAAGGTTACTTTTGCTAAATCGGAGGTTTGGAAGCTAAGTCCAAGCCCTGGTATTTTTAACCATCTACTTGCATCATTAATATCAGACCCTAACATTAAAGTTAAAACGAGGAGTGGGATAGTAAAAATGATGAGTATTTGAGAGATTTTAGCAAAAACGGTGTAGCGTATTTTTTGCACGAAGTACATAATCACGAAACTCGCAATAATAAAAAATACCCTTTCGATTAAATAGGCCTCCGTATTACCGCCTTTATATTTAAAGGCAAGTGATCCGGTAGTACTATAAACCGTAAGAATAGAAATCACAGACAAGAATAGAGCAACGCCCCAAATTGCCGGATCTCCCTTAAGGTATTTTCGTATATTAATCATTCGTGAAACTTTATTATAATTCTCTTACCATTTGTTTAAATTGATTACCACGATCTTCGTAGTTTTCGAATAAATCGAAGCTTGCACAAGCAGGCGACAATAGCACCACATCACCTTTTTGCCCTACTCTATAAGCGGCATTTACTGCGTCTTTCATCGACTCAACTTGGATGATTTGTGGGATAATTGCGCCGAAAGTTTCAGCTAACTTATCTGCACCTTCGCCTAAAACGATTAAGGTTTTTACTTTACCTTTTACAACTGGTACTAATTCTTCATAATTGTTTCCTTTGTCTACTCCACCAGCAATCCAGATGGTTGGATTAGTCATAGATTCTAATGCATAGAATGCAGAATTTACGTTAGTAGCTTTACTGTCGTTGATGTATTCTACACCTTTTACTTTTGCTACGAACTCCATTCTGTGTTCTGCATTTTGGAAGTCGCTCAATGAATTACGAATGCTCTCTTTTTTGATGTCTAGAATTCGTGCAGCAATTCCAGCAGCCATAGAGTTATACGCATTGTGTTTTCCTTGAAGTGCTAATTCGTTAATGTACATACTTAATTCCTCGTTATTTATATTTATAATTAATTCTTGTTCCGTTAAATAAGCGCCCTCGCCAACAACTTTGTTAAGGCTAAAAGGGTAGATTTTTGATTGATGTGGATATTTGGTCAATCCATTTTTAATTGGTTCTGAATCTATACCCACTATTAGTGCATCTTCTTCTGTTTGGTTCATCGCTATACGAAATTTTGATGCGATGTAATTTTCGTATTGATAGTTGTATCTGTCAAGATGATCAGGAGTGATATTGGTAATTACAGCTATATGAGGTCTGAATTTTACGATTCCATCTAGTTGGAAACTGCTTAATTCAAGTACATAGTAATCGAAATTGTCTTCTGCTACACTTTGTGCGAAGCTTTTACCAATATTTCCTGCTAAACCTACATTGAGACCTGCATTTTTAAGCAAATGATAGGTAAGTAGGGTAGTGGTTGTTTTCCCATTAGTACCAGTTATACCTATTATTTTTGCATTTGTGTAATCTGCTGCGAACTCAATTTCTGAGATAACCGGGATTCCTTTTTCTTGAGCCTTTTTAACTATAGTGGCTTTATCAGGAATACCTGGACTTTTCATGATTAAGTCGGAGCTTAAAATTTGAGACTCGTCGTGATTTTTTTCTTCCCAATTAATAGCAGCCTTATCAAGAGCTTCTTTATAATTGCTCTTGATGCTTCCAAAGTCGGATACCCAAACTTCATAGCCCATTTTTTGAGCTAGAATAGCAGTACCTACTCCAGATTCGCCTGCACCTAATATGGAAATCTTCTTTTGCACGACTTATCTTAATTTTAGAGTTATAATGGTTAATGCTGCTAAACCAATACCAACAATCCAGAAGCGAGTAACTATCTTACTTTCTGCATAACCTAATTTTTGGTAATGGTGATGTAAAGGCGCCATTTTGAAAATACGTCTTCCTTCTCCATGCTTTTTCTTAGTGTATTTGAAGTAGTAAACCTGCATCATTACTGATAAGTTCTCTACTAAGAAAATTCCGCATAGAATAGGAATTAAAAGCTCTTTACGTATACAAATGGCAAGAGTAGCAATGATACCACCAATGGCTAAACTTCCAGTATCGCCCATAAATACTTGAGCTGGATATGCATTATACCAAAGGAAACCTATACAAGCTCCAACAAATGAGGCAGCAAAAATTACCAATTCACCTGAATTTGGTATATACATTACATTTAGATAATTAGCAAAAATGCTATTACCTGATACATATGCTAAAATTCCTAATGCTATACCTATAATGGCAGATGTTCCTGTTGCTAAACCATCTATTCCATCTGTAATATTTGCACCATTTGAAACTGCAGTGATAATGAAAATTACGATTGGAATAAATACTATCCATCCCCATTTTTCATAGTTATCACCTAAGAATGAGATTATTTTTGAATAGTTGAATTCATGATTTTTTACGAATGGGATTGTTGTTACTTGCGTATTAACATCTACATAATTATTTTCGATTTGTTGCATTTGTGATTCAGCAACAACAGGGGTAGGGTTCACAATTTTACGACGCATAGTAACGTCGGGGTGGAAGTATAATACACATCCAACTAATAGCCCAATTCCAACTTGACCAATAATTTTAAAACGCCCTGCTAAACCTTCTTTATTCTTTTTAAATACTTTGATATAGTCATCTGCAAATCCAATTAAGCCTAAGCCTACGGTAGTAGCAAGCATTAAAAGGATGTAAACATTATCTAATTTTGTAAATAATAAAACAGGAATTAAAATAGCAGCCAATATGATTAAACCACCCATAGTTGGAGTACCTGATTTTTCCATTTGTCCGGCTAAGCCTAAATCACGTATAGTTTCACCAACTTGAAGTATTCTTAATCTATTAATTAATTTTTTTCCGAATACGGCTGAAATTAGTATAGATACCAACATTGCGATTACCGCACGGAAAGAGATATACTGGAACACACCCAAACCTGGGATATTCGTATATTCATCAAGATATTTTACTAAATAATACAACATTTTAGACTCTGTTATTAAAGGTTTCGGTAATCACTTTTTTATCGTCGAAGTCTTTACGTACTCCATTTGCTTCTTGGTATTTCTCGTGGCCTTTACCAGCAACAAGAATTACATCGCCTGGTTTAGCTATGCTAACAGCAGTACGAATAGCTTCTTCGCGGTCTGTAATGCTTAATATTTTTTGAAGAAGGCTGCTTGATAAACCTTCTTTCATATCTGCAATAATTTTGTTAGGATCTTCGCTTCTTGGATTGTCAGAAGTGAATATGCATTGATCTGAAAGCGAAGAAGCCAATTTGCCCATAATAGGTCGTTTAGTGGTATCTCTATCGCCTCCACAACCTACTACCGTAATTAATTTTGTTCCGACTTTCATTACATCACGGATGCTTTCAATAATGTTTTGAAGGGCATCGGGCGTATGTGCATAATCGATAATTCCAGTAATTCCATCTTTAGAAATTACTGTATTGAATCTACCTTCAATAGGTTCTATAGTCGATAATGCAGTTAAAGTATTAACTTGTTCGTTTCCAAGAATAATGCTTGTTGCATATGCACTAAGTACATTATAGGCATTGAATTCTCCAGTTAAACGAACCCAAACTTCTTTATTATTGATGTTTAAGTGCATACCTCTTAATTCTTTTTCGAGGATTTTCACTTTAAAATCGGCAAAGCTCTTCATGCTATAGGTGTACACCTTAGCTTTGGTATTTTGCACCATGATTTTGCCATTCTTATCGTCAACATTGATTAATGCTGCTGCCGTAGATGGTAATTGATCGAAGAATTGTTTTTTCGCTTTGATGTAGTTTTCGAAGGTACCATGATAATCTAAATGATCATGTGTTAAATTCGTGAAAATGGCCACGTCGAATTGTATACCAAATATTCTTTTTTGATCTATAGCAATTGAACTAACCTCCATGAAACAGTGAGTACAACCAGCTTTAACCATTTCAGCTAATAGTTTTTGTACTGCTAAGGCATCAGGAGTTGTATGTGTAGATGGAAGGGTTTTATTTCCAATTTTATTTTCAACAGTACTTAATAATCCTACGGTATTACCAAGTTGTGTAAAGAGTTTATATAAAACTGTTGCAATACTGGTTTTTCCGTTAGTACCTGTAACACCTGCGATTTTAAGTTTTTCAGAAGGATTATTGTAGAAATTAGCTGCTAGAATTGCAAGCGCTTCCCAAGAATCATTAACCCGTACATAGGTTATGTCTTTTTTTAATTCTTCTGGCAATCTTTCGCAAACTACAACGATAGCACCTTGTTTAATAACTGCATCTATGTATGTATGACCATCGCTATGTCTACCCTTTAAAGCGACAAAAAGCGACTGTGAAGTAACTTGGCGACTATCGTGATAGATGCTTTCTATCGCAATATTAGTATTGCCAATTACCTCTTCTAGGCGTACTTTATATAATATGTCTTTGAGTAGTTTCATATAGACAAATACAGTTTTACATTCATACCTTTTTTAAGAGCAGTTCCAGGTAATGGATCTTGAGATACCACAGAACCACGACCTTCTATTTGCACCGTACAGTTAAGTTTTTCTAAGATGTATAGCGCATCTTTTGCTCCCATCCCACGAAGGTTGGGTAGGATTTTATCGTTAATGTTTATTGGACTGAAAACTACTTTGTTGCCTTCGATGTTACTCTTAGCAACTATATTTGCTTTCGGTAATACTTTCGTATTAATGTTTAAGTAATCCAACACGTTTTTAGCAGCATAAGTGCTGGCTGTTTTTACTTTAGGTAATATAGAATCCGCCGCAACTGGTCGACCAACATTAATAGGCGAGTGAATGTCTAAAGCTCCAGCGTAAATTTTATCAGCAGCAGCTTTGAATACCGGACCAGCAACTAAGTTTCCGTAATACACACTATTCGATGGAGCACTAACAACAACTATACAGGTATATTTTGGTTTATCGGCTGGGAAGTAACCTACAAATGAAGCACGATAAGAAACTCCACCTTGTTTATAACCACCTGCTTTAGCAACTTGTGCAGTACCAGTTTTTCCACCAATAGAATAGATAAGTCCATTCAAGTTTTTAGCAGTTCCGCGTAAGACTGCACCTTCCATCATTTTGCGAGCTTGATTGATGGCTTCTTCAGATGCAATGCGTTCTTTGATAACTTCAGTCTCGAATTTTTGAGCCGATTTACCATGCTCTTTAATTTCGCTTACTAATTTCGGACGAACCATTTTACCGCCATTTGCAACTGCATTATAGAAGGTCACGATTTGTAATGCAGTTAATTGAGATTCGTAACCTATACTCATCCATGGAAGAGTAATTTTAGACCAAGTTTTGTCATTAGGATTTTTGATAAGTGGAGTGGGTTCTCCTCCTAACTTAATTCCAGTTGGTTCGGTAAGGTGGAATTGAGCTAATTTATCTACGAATTTCTGCGGATTATCTCCGTAATGTTTAATTACCAGTTTAGCAAAAGCAATGTTCGAAGACTTTTCGAATGCTTGTTGAATAGTTATATTTCCGAATCCACCTTCGTGCGAATCTTTCAATTTTACACCATAGAAAGTAGCAACACCATTACCTGTTTGAATAGTATCTTCAGGTTTAACTTTTTTATCATCTAAAAGAGCTAATACAGTAGCTAATTTAAAGGTAGAACCTGGTTCAACAGCTTCACGGATTGCGAAGTTATCTCCTTCGTAGTAATTTCCGTTTGCATCGCGTTGAAGGTTTGCAATAGCTTTAATAGCACCAGTTTGAACTTCCATAACAATGGCAGTTCCATGTCCGGCATTACTTTTTGCAAGTTGAGTTGCTAATTCATTGTGCAATACTTCTTGAAGAGAAATATCGATAGTAGTATATATATCAGAACCGTTACGAGGTTCAATTTCATAATCATCATTTACAGGTTTCCAGAAACCACCTTGTAATTTTTGCATTAAACGTACTCCTTCAGTTCCTGCTAAAGTTTCGTTGTAAGCATATTCTAAACCGTGATAATTACCTTCACCAGTAGCTCTACCAATAGTTCTAGAAGCTAAGTTTTTATAAGGTTTAATACGTTTAGTAGTGGTGATAATAATTAAACCACTTTTATTACTACCTAATTTAAATAGTGGGAAATTCTTCAGTTTTTGTAACTGCGTATATCCAACATTTTTTTGAATAAGTTGATAGCGATTCCCTTTGCTGCGAGCTGATTTTAGAATTTGTTTGTATTCTTCTTTCGACTTATCTCTGAATAAATTTGAAAGATTCCAAGCTAAAGAATCCAAGTTTTCATTAAATAAATCATCTTTTAGGCCGTCGGCTTTACCATCGAAACGAATTTCGTATATAGGTAAAGAGATAGCTAAGAAGTTTCCATCTGCGCTGAAGATATTACCTCTTAATGGTTCAATGCTTTTAAGTTCTAGAGTAAGGTTTTCAGATTTTTTGCGAAGATCAGGACCTTCGACGAATTGAATGCGGATAACTTGCACAATAATAGCAATAGCTAACAATCCTATACCGTAGTATAAGAATGCAGCACGAGCTAATATTTGTTTCTTTTTATCCATTTTTAGTATATCAATTCAGTTTTAGAATTTTCAACTTTTATAATAATTGGAGGCGTTGTCGACTCCTTAATTCCTTCTTCAACAAGACCGTTCGAGAGTTCAGCTCTTTGCATTCCGAACATGAGATCAGCTTTTACTGAAACATATTTAGAGTGCAGGTCTTTTACCTTTTTATTAGTTTGGTTAATCTTATTCACCTTTCTTTCGGCGTAATAAGCGTTTGCTATATAAATTAGAGCAAGTACAGTTAAGAAAGTTGCAAAGGGCATATATCGAGTTATAACCCCTTCAGTCAGGAAATCTCCTTTCAATATCTTACCAACAGGAGAAGATTTTTTCTTCTTCTTGGCAGGAGTTGGCTCAACCTTTGGAGTTGGGCTTGAAGGAGTGGTATTTTTAAATTTATTTTCTGACATTATAGTTTTTCAGCTATTCTAAGTTTTGCACTTCTGGCTCTACTGTTTTGTTCAATTTCTTCTTCGGTTGGTATAATGGGTTTTCGGGTTATGCTTTTATAAAGTAGTTGAGGGTTTCCGTAGAAGTCTTTTTTAATTTCACCTTCGAAGTTTCCAGCTTTAATTAGGTTTTTCACTGGCCTATCTTCAAGAGAGTGGTACGACATGACAACTAATCTTCCGCCTGGTTTTAAGATTTCGGTACATTGAGTTAGCAATTCGTGCAAAGCCGGAATTTCGTCGTTCACTTCTATACGTAGGGCTTGAAACACGCGTGCGAGGAATTTGTGTTCCTCTTTAGGTTTATAGAGCCCTTTAAGCGCTTCTTTAAGGTCGGCTATGCTTTGCATAGACTCGCTTTTACGAATATTATTTACTATAGATCTTGCATTATAAAGCTCGCCGAATTCTCTAAAGATTTTAATGAGTTCCTCGTCAGATGATTCTTCAATAACCTTGGCAGCAGTTTTCGGGTTTGCAGTGTCCATTCTCATATCTAGAGGGCCATCGAAGCGAAGAGAGAATCCTCTTTCAGCCTCATCGAACTGGTGAGAAGAAACACCTAAATCGGCAAGCACCCCATCAACTTCGGAAATACCTAAGAATTTGAGATGATTTTTTATAAAACGGAAGTCAGATTTTATGAAAGTAAATCTGCTATCCTCTATAGCTTTTGCGTTATTTTGGGCATCAGCATCTTTATCGAAAGCGATAAGACGAGCGCCTTCAGGAAGGTTTTTAAGGATTTCGCGAGAGTGCCCACCA
>Ga0079224_100004926_pt1 | contig 17437 bp, 13 predicted proteins | sample Stecom2015_FD_80414 | JGI IMG/M metagenome (GOLD analysis project Ga0079224, IMG submission 80414) | Agricultural soil microbial communities from Utah to study Nitrogen management - Steer compost 2015 | ecosystem: Environmental > Terrestrial > Soil > Agricultural land | place: USA: Utah...
CGTGCGCACGCGGCGGTCGGTGTCGCGGGACCGCATCCGCACGGTCGATCTCACCGCGGGACCGGTGGCGCGCTACCTCGGCGTCGTGACGGCCAAGATCGACACCGGTGAGCAGAGTGCGAGCAACGCGAGTTCGCTGATGCTCTACGCCGTGGCGCGCGACGAGGGTGAGCGGCTGCGCGCCGAACTCCTCGACCGGGCACGCACCGACGGGGCGCCGCGCAGCGAGGGCCGCGTGGCGACCTTCGACCGGCGGTGGGTGCGCTACGCGCCGCTGTCGATCGTCACCCCGATCGTGGGCGCGGGCGCGTACGGCGCGGTGTTGCAGGTCTCGGAGTGGTTCGGCCTCCAGACCGGGGTGATCGCGTGGACCATCGACCTGCTCGGCGGACTCGGGCTCGTCGGCGGCATCGCCGTGCTCGTCGTGGTCGGTGTCGTGATCGGCCTGATCGGCTCGCTCGCGGTGTTCGTCGAGATGTGGTGGAACTACCGTCTCGACCGGGAGGCGGGTGGCACGCTCCGAGTCCGCCGTGGACTGTTCACCGCCCGGTCGATCTCCCTGGAGGAAGAGCGTCTGCGCGGGATCGAACTCGTCGAGCCGCTCGGGATCCGCACCGCGGGCGGCGCGCGCGTCGACGCCGTGGCGACCGGCCTGCGCAGCCAGGGTGACCAGGATCAGGCCGACCGCAAGACGCTGCTCCCGGCGGCGCCGCGCGAGGAGGCCGACCGCGTGGCCGCGGCCGTGCTCCACGAACCGGTCTCTCCGACGTCGGCCACGTTGACCGCGCATCCGCGGGCCGCCCGTGGCAGGCGGATCCGGTGGGCGCTGGCGACCGTCGCCGTGCCGGTGGTGACCCTCGCGGTGCTCGGCTGGCTGTTGTCGCTGGCGGTGCTGGCACATCTGTCGTGGATCTGTGCGGTGATCGGAGTGCCGGTCGCCGTCGCGTGGGCCTTCGACGCCTACCGCAACCTGGGCCATGCCCTCAGCGGTGACTACCTCGTGGTGCGCAGCGGCAGCGTGCGGAGGGGCACGGTCGCGCTGCAGCGACGCGGCGTCATCGGCTACACGGCTCGGCAGTCGGTGTTCCAACGGCGCAAGGGCCTGATGACGCTCACCGCGACGACCGCGGCCGGCACGGGCGGCTACTCCGCCCACGACGTCGACGCCGCCGAGGGACTGGCGTTCGCCGAGGAGGCCGTGCCGGGACTTTTCGGCCCGTTGCTCGAACGTCGCTGATCCGCCGCGTGTGCGGCATACCGTCACGATCATGAGCCGAGCGACGCGGTCCGCATTCGGGGCCGAATTCGACGTTCCCCCTGCCTACTTCAACACGCCCAGCATCGGAATCCCGCCCGCCGTCGTGGCCGACGCGGTGGCCGGCGCCGTCGACCGGTGGCGGCGGGGCGCCGACGATCCGCCGGACTTCACCGCCGCCGTCGACGCCTCGCGCGCCTCCTTCGCCCGCATCGTGGGGGTGCCCGCCGAACGGATCGCCGTCGGAGCGACGGTCGCCGGGCTGCTCGCCCCGGTGGCCGCCGGACTCCCGGACGGTGCCCGTGTGCTGGCGACTTCACCAGCGTCACCTTCCCGTTCGCCGCACAGGCGTATCGGGGAGTCACGGTCGAGGAGGTGCCGCTCGCGGCGTTGCCGTCGGCCGTCGAGGGACACGACCTGGTCGCCGTGAGCGTGGTGCAGTCCGCCGACGGCACGGTGGCCGACCTCGATGCGCTCGCGGAGGCGGCCGCGGACGCCGGTGTCCCGGTGGCGCTCGACGTCACCCAGGCGGCCGGATGGCTGCCGCTCGCGCTCGACTGGGCGGACTGGGTGGTCGGCTCGGGGTACAAGTGGCTGCTCAGCCCGCGCGGCGCGGCGTGGCTGGCGGTGCATCCGCGCGTGCTCGACGCGGGCCGTCCCGTCGGGGCCAACTGGTATGCGGGGCAGGATCCGTGGGACACGGTGTACGGCCTTCCGCTGCGCCTGGCCTCGGGAGCCCGCCGGTACGACGCCTCGCCCGCCTGGTTGCCGTTCGTCGGTGCGGCCGCAGCACTGGACTACGTCGCCGGGCTCGACATGCGTGCCGTGTACGAGCACTGCACCGGGCTCGCCGATCGGCTTCGCGGTGAACTCGGATTAGCGCCGGCCGGGAGCGCGATCGTGTCACTGGACACGACCTCACTGGACACGGCCTCACGGGACACGGACTCGCTGGACACGGCCTCACCGGGCGGCGCGGGGGTGAGCCCGGAACGGTTGGCCGAGGCGGGCGTGCGCGCCAGCCTGCGGGCGGGCGGACTGCGGCTCGGCTGCCACCTGTACACCACCTCGGAGGATGTGGATCGTGTGGTTGAGGCCCTCCGCTGACGTCTGATCGGCTACCGTCACGGCCCGTGTCAGGACAGCAGCCGTACTTCGCCGGAACGAGTGCGCCGCGTGCGGACGCCGCGTACCAGCGTCACGGAACGCAGCCGACGGGGCGGTACTCGCCCGCCGCCCCCGTGCCCGGTGCCCACCCGCAGGCCACGAACCCCGTGGGCACGAATCCGAGAGGTGCGAACCCGCAGGCTCCCGGCACGAGGGTGGCCGGCGGCCCTGGTGCCCAACAGCCGGCGCCCCAGGGCCCGGGGCCCGGCCGTTCGGCGCGGGCCCGCCTCGCGCTGCGGGTGGGGGCGCTGGTCGCGGTGGCGGTGGTGTCCGGGCTCGTGTGGTGGCTGATCCGGTACCAGCCGTCCACGGAGGGCGACGCCGCGGCCGCGGAGGACCCGTTGACGAGCGGGGAGTTCGCGTACACGGAGGTGGCGGGCCCGGAGATCTCGGCGAACTGCGCGGGCAACTCCTACGGCGACGTGGTCGGGTGGTTCCAGCAGCATCCGTGCGAGCGGGTGCACCGGTCGCTGTACGAGACCCGCGAGGGCGACGCGCGGGCACTCGTGTCCGTCGTGGTCGTCACCATGCCCGAACAGGACGGGGCCAAACAGCTCAAGGTCACGACCGACACCGACGGCACGGGCAACGTCAACGACCTCGTGCGCGACGGCACCGCGACGTTGCCGGGAGCGCCCAACGTCGCCCAGGGGGAGTACGCCTCGCGGGTCGTCGGCACGCGGTTGACGATCGTCGAGACGGCCTACTTCCCCGACTCCGCGGGCGCGCCGGACACCCTGCAGCGGATCGCCCACGACGCGCTGCGGCTGTCAGCCGCGGCCCGGTAACGCCAGCACGGCGGGCTCGTCGCCCGCGTCGAGTCGCCAGCCCGTGAGGCGGGTCGCCGACCCGATGAGGGCCTGCACGGCCACGTCCCGCAGGCGGGCGTCGTCGGTGCGTTCCAACACGCCGTGCCACGCGCCCGCCGCATCGGTCTCGGCCGTGACCACCAGCTGCACGGCCGAGCCGGCGTCGGAGACCTGCTGCTGTGTCGTGTAGGCCGGTTCGGACGGCCGGGGCGAGACGCCCGCGTCGGCCAGCAGCGTCCGGCAGGCCTCGCGGCGGTCGCGGTGGGCGTCGGCACCCGCGGTGAGCCCGGCCTCGTAGTCGGCCGACAGGAAGGCCGTCACCGTGTCGTAGACCCACTCGGCGGCGTACTCGGCCGCCAGCGCGTCCTGCAGGGCGTCGACCGCGTCCTCGTCGAGCGACCCCGCAGCCACCCGTTCGAGCGGTCCCGGCTGGCCCGCGCCGAGCGCGTCGCCGAGCTGCCTCGCCGCGGCACATCCGGCGGCGACCGCGCCCACCAGGCCCGCGCGATGCCGCGGCAGGCCCTTGACCAGCCGCACCGCCTCGCGCTGGGCCTGCTCGAGCCGCCGGCCCAGGGCGGCCAGATCGCCTGCGGCGGCCTCCGGGGCGTCCACCCGCGGCTCCTGCGACGGACGCGGACGGTTGAGGCGCCGCACCTCCTTGCCCAGGGTGTCGGCGTGCGCCTGCCGCACCGCCGCGACCTGCTGCGCCTCCGGCCCGCCGACCGCGTTGGCGGCCTCGACGTCGGCTCGCGCACGCGCGAGCAGCGGCAGCAACGGGTCCGGGGAGTCGTCGTAGTCGGTACAGCCGGCGAGGGTTCCGAGGCCGACCACCGTGGGAACGGCCAGCGCGGCCGCGCGCAGGAACGCGCGCCGGTTCGGTGGCACCGATCGTCGGAAGGTCACGGCTCGCCATCCTGCCAGGCGGCGGCTCGCCGAGGCCCCGCTGGTCGGCGCGCCCGCATCCGGGCACGATAAGCTGGACCACCACTCGTCGGGCGGCGGTCGGACGGCGTGCTGCGGGCCTGCGGCCTGTATACGACGCCGACGGCCGGTTCGACAAGTCCGGTTCCGTCACACACGGACGTGGATCGGCACCAAGGCACAAGCAAACACAGACAACCGAACACAGACAACCGAACAGCCATCACAACAGCAACAAGCGGGAGCATCACGGTGCCCAACGAACTCGCCAGCCGGCTGGAGCCCATCGTGGCCGAGGCCGTCACGGCCGCGGGTTTCGATCTCGACGCGCTCGACGTCCAACCGGCCGGGCGGCGCAAGCTGGTCAAGGTCGTCGTCGACAGCGACGACGGAGTCGGCCTCGACGAGGTCGCCGAGGTCAGCCGGGTCCTGTCCGGGGTGCTCGACGAGCACGAACACCTCATCGCGGGCGCCTACACGCTCGAGGTCACCTCGCCGGGCGTGGACCGCCCGTTGACCGCACCGCGGCACTGGCGGAGAGCGAAGTTCCGCCTGGTGCGCGTGACCCCGACCGAGGGCGCGGAATTCACCGGCAGAGTCGGCGACGCGGGCGAGACCGCGGCGCGCATGCTGGTCGGCGGCACGATCCGCGACGTGCACTACTCCGCCGTGGCCAAGGCCGTCCTCGAAGTGGAGTTCAAGCAACCGCCCGCCGACGAGCTCAAGCTCCTGGAACAGGATGCGGAGAACTCGACGGACGCGGGCAAGGACAACAGCGAGGGTGCCACCGGGACGCCCTCGGCAACACCGAAGGAGGAGCCGAGGTGAACGTCGACATCGCCGCGCTGCGGGCCATCGAGGCCGACAAGGACATCCCGTTCGAGGCGGTGCTCGAAGCCATCGAGTCGGCGCTGCTCACGGCCTACAAGCACACCGAGGGCCACCAGCCGCGGGCACGCATCGACATCGACCGCAAGACCGGGTACGTGCGCGTGCTCGCGCACACGCTCGACGAGAACGGCGAGATCGCCGAGGAATGGGACGACACGCCGGAGGGGTTCGGCCGCATCGCCGCGACCACGGCCCGGCAGGTCATCCTCCAGCGTCTGCGCGACGCCGAGCACGAGAAGACCTACGGCGAGTTCTCCGCCAAGGAGGGCGAGATCGTCGCCGGGGTGATCCAGCGGGACGCCCGCGCCAACGCGCGCGGCATGGTCGTCGTCGACATCGGCGGCGACACCGAGGGCGTGCTGCCGCTGGCCGAACAGGTGCCGGGGGAGAACTACGAACACGGCGCCCGGATCAAGGCCTACGTGGTCGGCGTGGCCCGCAGCGCCCGCGGACCGCAGATCACGCTGTCGCGCACCCACCCGAACCTGGTGCGCAAACTGTTCGCGCTCGAGGTGCCCGAGATCGCCGACGGCACCGTGGAGATCTCCGCGGTCGCCCGCGAGGCGGGCCACCGGTCGAAGATCGCGGTGCGCTCGACCGTGCAGGGTGTCAACGCCAAGGGCGCGTGCATCGGACCCGTGGGCGGTCGTGTGCGCAATGTCATGAGCGAGCTCGGCGGCGAGAAGATCGACATCATCGACTTCTCCGACGACCCGGCCCGGTTCGTCGGCAACGCGCTCTCGCCCGCGAAGGCCGTGTCGGTGACGGTGGTGGACGAGCGCGCGAAGACCGCGCGGGTCGTGGTCCCGGACTTCCAGTTGTCCCTGGCCATCGGCAAGGAAGGGCAGAACGCCCGGCTCGCGGCCCGGCTCACGGGGTGGCGGATCGACATCCGCAGCGACGCCGCGCCGGACGCCGGACCGCAGCAGGAGGCCTCCCCGGACGCCGGTCCGGAGGACGCGCCTCACACAGCGGTAACCGGTTCGGCTGAGTGAGAGGTCAAGAGCTAAACTGGAGCCCGGTGCAACGCCCGACGTCGATGACCGGCCCGGTTCGTACGTGCGTCGGTTGCCGTCGACGGGCGTTGAACGACGAGCTGGTGAGGTTGGTCGTGGCACACGGGGAGCTGGTCGTCGACGAACGGCGACGGCTCCCCGGGCGCGGTGCCTGGTTGCATCGCGATCCGGCGTGCCTGGTCAAAGCCGAGCGGAAGCGGGCATTCCCGCGCGCACTGCGCGTGCCCGGTCCGCTCGACACGTCCGCTGTGCGGGCGGCCCTGGAACGGCTCGCCACCGAAGAATGAGCCCGGGACGTCCCCGGGCTCTGGCCGGAAACAAGGAAGCAGGTCGACCCGTCATGAGTCAGCCGTGAAGCTGAAGCCATGAACGCGCGACGATAGGACGAGGTCAGCGGGTGCTTTGCCTGTCTGGCCTCAGTTGAGGAGAGCAGTGGCAGGCAAGGCCCGCGTGCACGAGCTCGCGAAAGAGCTCGGTGTCACGAGCAAGGAAGTACTCGCCAAGCTCAAGGAGCAGGGCGAGTTCGTGAAGTCCGCGTCGTCCACCGTGGAGGCACCGGTCGCCCGGCGCCTCCGGGACGCGTACGGACCCACGAAGGACGAGAAGGCCGGGGGCGGCAAGTCCGCGCCGACGCCGGGTGGCGGTGCGAAGAGCGCCCCGTCGGCCGGTGCGCAGCAGGCGCCGTCGACGCCGGCCGAGGCGCCGGCCCGGCCCGCGCAGGAGAGCTCGCAGTCGGCCCCGAAGCCGGCGGCTCCCAAGCCCGGTCCGAAGCCGGGACCGAAGCCCGGTCCCAAGCCCGCGCAGCCGGCCGAGCAGGCTCCGGCCGCGAAGGCCCCCGCGGCGCAGCCCGAGGCGCCGAAGCAGGACCAGTCCGGCGGTGCCGTGGTTCCGCCGAAGCCGCAGGGTCCCAAGCCCGGTCCGAAGCCGGGACCGAAGCAGCCGCGCGTCGGCAACAACCCGTTCGGCGTGGGATCCGGTTCGCCGGCCCCGCGTCCGTCCGCGCCGCGTCCCGGTGGCGGTCAGCAGGGTGGCCAGCGCTCCGGTGGTCCCGGACAGGGTGGCCAGGGCGGCCAGACCGGTCAGCAGGGCGGTGGCCAGCAGGGTCAGCGTTCCGGCGGATCCGGGCAGGGTGGCCAGGGCGGCGGTAACCGCCCGAGCCCCGGCAACATGCCGCCGCGCCCGAACCCGGGCATGATGCCGTCGCGGCCCGCCAAGCAGAGCGGACCCGGCGGTCGTGGTGGACCCGGTGGTGGCCGTGGCGGACCCGGCGGCGGTCGGGGCGGACCCGGTGGCGGCCGCGGTGGACCCGGCGGCGGTCGGGGCGGACCTGGCGGCGCTCCCGCCGGCGGTGGTGGCGGCGGCTTCCGCGGTGGACCCGGTGGCGGCGGCTTCCGTGGCCGCGGCGGTGGCGGCCGTGGTGGCACGGCCGGTGCCTTCGGCCGTCCCGGTGGCCCCTCGCGCAAGGGCCGCAAGTCGAAGCGGCAGAAGCGCCAGGAGTACATGGAGAACATGCAGGCGCCGTCCGTCGGTGGCGTGCGTCTGCCGAAGGGCAGCGGCGAGACGATCCGCCTGCCGCGCGGTGCGTCGCTGACCGACTTCGCCGAGAAGATCGACGCCAACCCGGCTTCGCTGGTGCAGGTGCTGTTCCACCTCGGCGAGATGGTCACCGCGACCCAGTCGGTCTCCGACGACGTGCTGGAGCTCCTCGGCGGCGAGATGAACTACAACGTTCAGGTCGTCAGCCCGGAGGAGGAGGACCGCGAGCTGCTCGAGGCCTTCGACATCCACTACGGCGAGGACGCGGGCACCGACGAGGACCTGCAGGTGCGGCCTCCGGTCGTGACCGTCATGGGTCACGTCGACCACGGTAAGACGCGACTGCTGGACACCATCCGGAAGACGCGGGTGGCCGAGGGCGAGGCCGGTGGCATCACCCAGCACATCGGTGCCTACCAGGTGAAGGCCGAGCTCGAGGGCGACGAGCGCACCGTCACGTTCATCGACACCCCGGGTCACGAGGCGTTCACCGCCATGCGTGCCCGTGGTGCGCAGGCGACGGACATCGCGGTCATCGTGGTCGCGGCCGACGACGGCGTGATGCCGCAGACGATCGAGGCGATCAACCACGCGCAGGCCGCCAAGGCCCCGATCGTGGTCGCGGTCAACAAGATCGACAAGGAAGGCGCCAACCCGCAGAAGATCCGCCAGCAGCTCACCGAGTACGGCCTGGTGGCCGAGGAGTACGGCGGCGACACGATGTTCGTCGACATCTCCGCGCGGGAGAACGTCAACATCGACGGGTTGCTCGAGGCGATCCTGCTGACCGCCGACGCGGCGCTGGACCTGCGGGCCAACCCGGACATGGAGGCGCAGGGCGTCGCCATCGAGGCCCACCTCGACCGCGGCCGCGGCCCCGTGGCGACCGTGCTCGTGCAGCGCGGCACGCTGCGGGTCGGCGACTCGGTGGTGGCCGGGGACGCCTACGGCCGCGTGCGGCGCATGGTCGACGAGTACAACCGTGACGTCACCGAGGCCGACCCGTCGCGCCCGGTGCAGGTCATCGGCTTCACGTCGGTCCCGCGTGCGGGTGACACGTTCCTGGTCGTGGACGAGGACCGGGTGGCACGGCAGATCGCCGAACGCCGCCAGGCCCGTATCCGCAACGCCGAGAACGCGGCCAAGCGCAAGCGCGTCAGCCTGGAGGACCTGGACTCCGCACTGAAGGAGACCAACACCCTCAACCTGATCATCAAGGGCGACAACTCGGGTACCGTCGAGGCTCTCGAGAACTCGCTCATGCAGATCGAGGTGGGCGACGAGGTCGAGCTGTCGATCGTGCACCGCGGTGTCGGTGGCGTGACCGAGAGCGACATCGACCTGGCGACGGCCTCCGACGCGGTCGTGATCGGGTTCAACGTGCGAGCACAGGGCAAGGCGACCGAGCGGGCCAGCCGCGAGGGCGTCGACGTCCGGTACTACACGGTGATCTACCAGGCGATCGACGAGATCGAGCAGGCCCTCAAGGGCATGCTCAAGCCGGAGTACGAAGAGGTCGAGCTCGGCAAGGCCGAGGTCCGCGAGGTCTTCAAGTCCTCGAAGTTCGGCACGATCGCCGGTTGCCTCGTCACCTCGGGCATCATCCGCCGCAACGCCAAGGCGCGGCTGCTGCGGGACGGTGTCGTCGTCGGCGAGGAACTGCCCGTGGCGTCGCTGCGGCGGTTCAAGGACGACGCGACCGAGGTGCGCGACGGCTACGAGTGCGGTTTGACGCTCGGCAAGTTCTCCGACATCAAGGTCGGCGACGTCGTCGAGACGTACGAGCAGCGCGAGAAGCCGCGCGAGTGAGTTCGGGCCTGCGGGCGGGGGAGCGGTGAGCCGTTCCCCCGCCCGCGGCACCGGCGGCCCTTGTCGACCCGGCGATGCGGGGTAACGGTGTTCGTGGGTTCACTGGAGCTGGACGTGCTCCTGGGTGACGTCCGGTCTCTCAAACAGAAGCGTTCGGTGGTGCGGCCACTCGTGGCCGAGCTGCGGAAACGCTTCGACGTGGCGGTCGCCGAGGCCGGTCAGCTGGAGCTGTACCGGAGGGCGACCGTCGGCATCGCAACGGTCGCCGCCGACGGCGCGCACGTGCGGGACGTCCTGGACGCGTGCGAACGGTTCGTGGCGGAGCGGCCGGAGATGGAGCTGCTGTCGGCCCGCCGTCGGGTACACGGTGGCGAGGACGACTGAGTCGTACAGGCAGGAATGAGGGGATTCGGGGTGGCTGACAACGCTCGGGCACGCAGGCTGGCGAAGCGGATCGCGCAGATCGTCGCGTCCGCCCTCGAGCACGAGGTGAAGGACCCTCGGCTGGGCAACGTCACGATCACCGACGCCCGCATCACCGGCGACCTGCGCGACGCCACGGTGTACTACACGGTGCTCGGCGAGACCCTCGACGCGGCACCGGACTTCGCGGGTGCCGCCGCCGCGCTGGAATCCGCCCGCGGCGTGCTCCGCACGAAGGTGGGCCAGGGCACCGGCGTGCGGTACACGCCGACGCTGACGTTCGTGGCCGACAACATCCCGTCCGAGGCGCGCAACATCGACGAACTGCTCGCCAAGGCACGGGAGGCTGACGCGGAGGTCGCCCGCCAGGCCGCCGCGGCCCAGCCCGCGGGCGAGGCCGATCCCTACAAGCCCGCCAAGGACGCCGACGAGGAGTGACGCCGGCCGCACGGATCGGCGGCGGTGTTCAGGTCGCGACGAGCTCGATCCGGCAGCTGTCCAGCGCCACCCGAGCCAGTCGCCGGTCGGCGGTGACGAGCGTGAGGCCACGGGTCTCGGCGAGCGCCACGTACGCGGCGTCGTAACCGCTGATGTTCGCGCGCAGCTGCCACATACGCGGCACGAGGTCGGCAATCCGAACAGTGTCGATCGCGATGCGTCGCAGGCGTTCGATCGTGCGCACCGCCGTGTCGTCACTGATCTTGCCGCCCAGGGTGAGGTCGCGGACAACCGAGAACACCTCGGCCATCCAATGGTCGGGCGCGGCCCACTCCACGTCACGTGCCAGTGCGGCCCGAGCCTTGCGGCCGCGGTCGTCGTTGTAGACCAGGGCGTTCGCGAGTGCCGAAGCATCGACGACGATCACGCGACGCCGCCGGCCCCCGTGTCGTCGTCGCGCCGTTCGCGTGCGCGCTCGAGGACGTCCGCGGCGTCGGGCGCCTGTGCGCCCGCACCGTCGGCGAGATCCCGCTCGATCTCGTCGAGCAGCTCGCGGTTCCGGCTGACGTGGGTCGACAAGGCTCGCGCGGCGCTACCGGTTCGCGAGGGCGTCGGTGAGCCGGCCGGCCCACGGGTCGGAGGTCTCCACGAACGCGGCGGGGGTGCCGATCGGCGCCGGGACCGTGCGGGTCGTGCCGCCCGCGTAGACGTGTCCGGTCAGCAGGTGCCGCCACCGGCCCGGTGGAAGGGTGACCTCCACGTCGTCGGCGCCCTCGGTGAGCACGGGTGCGACGAGGATCGACGGCCCGAAGAAGAACTGTGTGTCCACCCCGGCCGCGGCCGTGTCCGGTGCCTGGAGCCAGCCGTGCCGGATCGCGGGGACGCCGGTCTCGGTGGCGTGGTCGACCACCTCGCGCCGGTAGTCGGCCAGCGCCGCGTAGATCCGCGTCGCCTCGGCGAACCGGTTCCGTGCGACCTCGTCGTAGACCTGGGTGTTGTCCGCCGGCCGGTTCCCCTCGTGGGTGCGCATGAGGACGCCGAACGCCGACAGCTCGGCCCACCGGGCGAGCAGTTCCGGTGAGCGCACGTAATCCTTCACCACCGCGTCGATCGACGTGTAGCCGCCGACGTCGGAATGCACCAGCGGCCACCCGGACACGCCCGCCGAGAACGTGCCGCGCAGCACCGACCCCAGTCCGTCCTCGGCACTGAACGACGTGAGCTGGTCGCCGTTCCAGAACATCGGCGCGTCGGCGTCCATCCCGAGTGAACCCGAGCGGAACCAGGTGACGCAGTCGGGCTGCTCCGCCCGCTCGCAGGCCTCCCGCACGGTGCCGGCCCACAGCGCCGGCCAGCGGTTGTGTGCCGTCATCGGATCGCCGTCGGTGAGCTGTGCGTCCAGTGGCAGCCCCTCGCCGAAATCGGCCATGAGGCCCCGGACTCCGTCGGTGAGTACCTCGTCGGCGATGACGTCGGCGTACCAGTCCCGCGCGGCATCGTCGGTCAGGTCCACGAGGTAGGCGTCGAAATCGCCCTGGTCGAGGGTGTACGGGCGGCCGGACTCCGTGGTCACCAGGTATCCGCGCGCCCGCGCCTCGGCCAGCAGGTTCCGCGCCGGTGCGGGCTGCTTTCCCGCGGGGTCGACCAGGAACGGATTGACGTACGTCGTCACCGCGATGTCCGAGTCGGCGAGGTCGGCGACCAGCCGGCGCCACTGCGGGTACCGCTCCTCGTCGCGCTGCCAGGTCCACCACAGACGCTGCCCGAACGACGTGGTGCGCCGGCCGGTCCAGTCCTGCAGCCAGACCCCGCTGATCCGCGCACCGGCCGACCGCAACGACTCCACCGACCGCCGCACCGAATCCGTGCCGCCCTGGAGCCCGACGATCGCCCCGTTCCCGGTCCAGTGGGCGAGCGGCGGACGGTCCACACCGGACTGCTGGCGGGCGACGAGCTCGAGGGGTGTGTCGGCGGTGACCAGTTCGGCGCGCAGGTGGGTGGCCTGGACCTCCAGTCCGACCCGGCCCTCGGTGCGGGTGTCGGCGACGGCGAGGGCGTGCGACTCGGGCAGTGCGGGGTCCAACCGGACGCCCCGCAGGTCCGCGGTCACCCACGACGCCCACGCCGCGTAGGTCATGTCCTCGGTGCCGCCCGCTCCGTTGTTCGTGACGTCGGCCAGGATGCTCACCGGTTGTTCGCCCCTGCCGACGCCCTGCTCACGGACGACGACGGGGACGAGACGTCCGTCGAGATCCATGTCGGTGAACTGCTCGCCGAAGCCGTGGACCGCGCTACTGCCGGTCCGGCTGCTCCAGAACCCGAGCGACGTGGCCTGCCCCGCCTCGCCGGCCGAGCCTGCCTCGTCCGCGTTGTCCGCATCGTCGAGCCGGGCGTCCACCGTGGCTCCGCGGTCGGTGGCGGAGAACTCGGCCCGCCAGGAAGGTCCGCGGCCGCCGTCGGCGTCCCGCAGGTGGCCGCGGAGGACGACCCCGCGGTCGGTGGCGGTCATCCGGTCGACGGTCTGGGTCGTCCACTCGCGGTCGTGGTCGCTGCGGAGCCAGAAGTAGCCGCGGTCCTCCTCGGCGGTGAGCTCGCCGCGGCCCGCGCCGAGGAACGCGTGGCCAGGGTCGCTGCTCCACACGGCTGCGTGGCCGCTCCGGACGGTGATGCGCGGCCCCGTGTCGTCGCCGGTGTTGGGCTCGGTGTCGCTGTCGGTGTCGCTGTCGTCGCTGTCGTCCGGGTTGTCGCTGCCCCGGTCGATCGTGACGGTGAGCCCTCGGGCGCTGGCCGCGGCAGGCACGCGCGGATCGATGTGCAGACTGCCCGCTTCGAGCATCGCCAGGTCGTCACGCGGGATGCGCGCCCACGTGATCAGGCACGCGGCGACCAGGACCGTGGTCACGCCGAGCACCGCGGCGATCCGGATCCGGCGCCGTCGCCGGGTGCGAGGTGCGGCCACGTGTGCATCGTCGCAGAACCGCGGGTTCCGCGGGTGCGGAATGCGCCGGGTGACGGTCCGGGGCGGGGGAGAGGGGTGGCGGTCAGGCGTCCTTCGTGGCGATGAGGACGTCGCGCACGATGGCCTGGTCGACCCGGTGGGCCAGGCCGTCGTAGGCTCCGCCGGACCGCACGGTCAGACCGGCGCCGGTGAGGATGTCGACGAGTTCGTCACGGGGCACGACGTGGGTGTTCCACGACAGGCCGAGCGCCCCGCCGCGGCGCAGCGTCCGCGTCCACACGGGAACGGCCGCGGCCAGCAAGTCCCGCGGACTCCGCACCGGATTGGCGTTCTGCCGGTGGCTGCCGTGCTGCACGCCGTAGGGTGCGTCGGTGACGATCACGTCGACGCTGTTTCTGCGCACCACCTCGTCGGTCTCGAGCGTGTCGCACCGCAGGTAGCTAATCGACCGGGTGTCGCCGGCCTTGTACTCCTCCTTGGTGGGTGCGTAGGTCACGTCGAGTCGGCTCCCGAGGCGGACCTTGTTGCGTCGCAACGGGGTCGCCTCCGCGGTGTGCTTGACGCGCTTGGTGCGCAGGTACGTCTTGACGAACTGTTGGTAGGCCTCGAAATCACGTTCGTCGACGTCCACGCCCGTCGCGTCGAAGCCGTACATCATGGCCAGGTTCAGCGTCGTTCCCCTGCCGCACAACGGATCCAGGACGTGCAGGCCCGCCTCCGTCAGCGCCTGCGGCCGGGTCGTCGACAGCACGGTGAGGTTCAGCAGCAGCGCGGTGAACAGTTCGTTGGTCTTGCCCGTGTACTTCTGGATCGTCAGCAGATCCGAGTCGAAGCGACCCCACCGCTGGAGCGGAACCGGCCGCAACAACTCGCCCGACCGTTCGAAGAGGACATACGCCGAGGAGAGCCGCGACAGCCGTGCCACGTCCTCGTCGGTCAGCGGTGCGTCCGTGGTGAACGTGACGTACTCGGCGCCGCCGATCTCCGTCTCGGCGACGGCGGTGGGGGCGACCGACAGCACGGTGTCGCCGAACACCGCCAGCTCGGCCTGCAACAGGCGCCGCGAGGTCTCGGTGTAGACACGGTTGGCCGACGGCAGGATGAGAATCGCGTACTCGGGCATCGGCGTAAGAGTAGGCGAACCCGCCTCGGTCGCGGCGTCGGCGTCCGCCTCCTGCGCGTCAGGCTCCAGAACCGGTGGGCCTCAGTCGGAGGGCGGCCCGTAGACGGTCCGGTAGGGCAGGAAGCGCTGGAAGCCGATCGGCTCGAGACCGGCCGTCCGCTCCACCAGCCGCGGGACGTCGTCGTCGGCCTGGAGGCGCTCGGCCACCACGCGCTCGTGGTCCTCGACGGTGGCGAACTCCGCCCAGTTGAGCAGGCGACTTCCGTCGACGGCGATGTGGAAGTGGTTGCCGGCCATGCCCGCGGGTCCCTGTTCGCCGGTGGTCACGGGATGCCGGCTGAGCAGCTCGTCGACGAACCGTTCACCGGTCGCCGCGGAGTCGGTCCGGAACGACACCAGCACCACGGCGCCCGGTTCGAACGGCCGCTCGGGCAACGCCTCGCGGTACAGCCGATATCCGACGGCCTCGAGACGCTCGATGCCCGCGACCGCCTCGTCGAGTGTGTCGTCGAGTGTGTCGTTGTGTGCGGCGCGGGCGGTGCGGCGGAAGTCGTCGAGCGCGGCCTCGTCGGTCCACTGCGCATAGTGGACCAGGGTGCGGCCGTCGGTTCCCAGCAGCACGGTGTGGGCGAGCAGACCGGTGGGCCACGGGCGGCGGCGCCAGTCGTCCACGGCGGCGGCCGCCGCGGCGTGCTGGGTGTCCGGGTCGGCGGCCCGCCAGGTGGCGACCAGCACGTGGGTGTCCTTTCGCGACACCGGAGGCAGCGGGCCCGTGAGGTCGTCGACGTGGGCCCGCACCCAGTCGCGGTACGCGTGGGCGGGTCTGCCGGTGACGCGGGCGACGGTGTCGGTGCACGTCCCGTTCTGATCACTGCCGCCGAGGTCGGCCACCAGTGCGGCGATCGCCGAGTCCGGGGCGTGCGCTCCCAGCAGCGACCGGGCCCATTCCTCGGCGGGCCGCTCCCGCCACGGGATGTTCCTGCCGGTGATCTCGCCGATGATCCCCAGTTGCCGGGCCGGGGTGATCGGCTCGGGGCCGGTGAGTGCGTAGCGCATGCCGTCGTGTCCGGACTCGGTGAGCGCGCGGACGGCCACGGCGGCGATGTCGCGCTCGTCCACCGGAGCGGTGGGCGTCTCGGGCCGGACCACCGCGACGGTGTCGCGGGCACGGATCGCCGCCGCCCACTCCAGACTGTTGGCCGCGAAGCCGTAGGGGCGCAGGAACGTCCACGACACGCCCACCTCGCGGATCGCCTCCTCGACGGCTGCGTGCGCGTGGGCGATGGCCCCGGTCTGTTCGCCTGCGGGCACGTCGTCGCGCACCGCGCCGGAGGACAGCAGCACCACGTGGGCGGCGTGCTCGCCGATGATCCGCACGGTCCGGATGAGGGCCTCGAGCTCGAAGTCCGGGATCATGAGGAACACGGCCGAGACCCCGTCGAGGTGCGGGCGGAGTCCCTCACCGTCGAGCTGGCTGCCCTCCACCACGTCGACCGTGGCCGGCAGCTGCGCCCTCGCCGGGTCCCTGGTCAGCGCGCGCACCTCGACGCCCGCGTCCAGCAGTCCGGTCACCACGTGGCGGCCCACCCGCCCCGTCGCACCTGTCACCAGCACCGTCACCGGTACACCTCCGTTCGGTTCGTCATGGGCCGCGACGCTAGGCGGGGTGTGACGACCGCGGCATCTGTCGGACGACCGGGTTGTCGGCCGGTCCCCTTAGGCTGCGGTGCGTGGTCGAGGTGAGGGAGGAACGCGTCCCGGCGCGGAAGGTCTTCGGGCTCGCCGTTCCGGCGCTCGGGGTGCTCGCGGCCGAACCGTTGTACGTGCTCGTCGACACGGCGGTCGTCGGCCATCTCGGCGCGTTGCCGCTCGCCGCGCTCGCGCTGGGCGGAACGCTGCTCGCGCTGGTGTCCACGCAGTTGACGTTCCTGTCCTACGGCACGACCTCGCGCACCGCCCGCCTGCACGGGGCCGGCCGCAGGGCCGAGGCCGTCGAGGAGGGCGTCCAGGCGACGTGGCTGGCGCTGGCCGTCGGGGTCGTGATCGTGGTGGCGGGGCAGCTGCTCGCGCGTCCCGTCGCGAGCATGATGTCCGGCGACGAGCAGATCACCGACGCCACGGTGTCCTGGTTGCGGATCGCGCTGTGCGGCACCCCGATGATCCTCGTGACCATGGCGGGCAACGGCTGGATGCGCGGCGTGCAGGACGCGGTCCGCCCACTGCGGTACGTCCTGGCGGGCAACGGCCTGTCGGCGGTGCTGTGCCCGATCCTCGTCTACCCGGCCGGGCTGGGGCTCGAAGGCTCGGCCGTGGCCAACGTTGTCGCCCAGACGGTCTCCGGCGGGTTCTTCCTCGCGGCGCTGGTGCGCGAGCGTGCGCGGCTGCGGCCCCGGCCCTCGGTCATGTGGGCGCAGTTGATCCTCGGCCGCGACCTCGTGCTGCGCAGCCTCGGGTTCCAGGCCTGCTTCCTGTCGGCCACGGCCGTGGCCGCGCGCACCTCGACCGAGGCGGTGGGAGCGCACCAGGTCGTGTGGCAGCTGTGGACGTTCCTGTCGCTCGTGCTCGACTCGATCGCCATCGCCGCACAGTCGCTCATCGGCGCGGCACTCGGCGGCGGATCGCGCAGGCGCGCCCACGGCATCGCGGGTCAGATTACCCGGTACGGTCTCGTCCTGGGCTGCGGTCTGGGGGTGGCGTTCGCGGCCGTGTCGCAGGTCCTGCCGCTGGCGTTCACCAGCGACGCGGGCGTGCTCGGGCAGATCCCGCACGCGTGGTGGTTCTTCGTCGCGCTGCAGCCGGTGGCGGGTGTGGTGTTCGCGCTCGACGGGGTACTGCTCGGTGCGGGCGATGCGGCCTACCTGCGCAACGCCACTCTCGGCAGCGCACTGCTCGGATTCCTGCCGCTGATCTGGGCCTCCCTGGGCTTCGGCTGGGGGCTGGCCGGCATCTGGACGGGGCTGACCGTGTTCATGCTGCTGCGGCTCGGGTTCGTCGTGGCCCGCTGGCGCGGCGGCCGATGGGCCGTCACCGGCGCCGTGCGCGCGTGAGCGGCCGGTGGCCGGGCGCCGTGGCTGGGGCTGGCGCCGTGGC
>Ga0079224_100004927_pt1 | contig 17436 bp, 22 predicted proteins | sample Stecom2015_FD_80414 | JGI IMG/M metagenome (GOLD analysis project Ga0079224, IMG submission 80414) | Agricultural soil microbial communities from Utah to study Nitrogen management - Steer compost 2015 | ecosystem: Environmental > Terrestrial > Soil > Agricultural land | place: USA: Utah...
GGGTTCTCCCACGCGATCGGCGCGTCGTGCAGGTCGCCCTTGCAGAGGGGGCAGGCGTCCTCAGCGAGCCAGGCGGGGTCGGTCTCGGTCGCGGGCACGACCACCACGGGGAAGCCGGTGGCGCCCTCGCAGGTGACGTCGTGGCAGAACTGCGTGACGGTGTTGCGGCGGCGCCAGCTCACCGCAGCGCCTCCAGCTCGTGGGTGGTGACGCTCTTGGGGTCGCGCGACCAGACGGCCGCCCGCTCCCGCTCGTACTCGGCGAACGCGTCACGCGCGACGCGCTCCTCCCGCTCGATCTCCTCGCTCGTGAGGCCCAGCACCTGCAGCGCGCGGCGCGCGTCACGCAAGCGGCGCTCCCACAGCACCGGAGTGCCGGGGCGCTCGAGGCTCTTCCACACGGCGTCACGCAGCGCGGTGGCGGCGACCAGCTTGAGGGCCACGCGCTCCTCGACGCTGAGGGCGTCCGCGACGCGCTCGGCTTGGGTGGGGGCCTTGCCGTGGCCGTGGCACTTGGGGCAGGTGTCCCAGTCGTCGTTCACGGCGCCGTTCCCGACGGGGCGGGACCGGGCCACGACCTCGCCGCGACCGTCGCACTTCGCGCAGGTCATCGCGCACCGCCCTTCGCGAGGCGTTGGCGGCGGCGTTCGAGGCCGCGGCGGTACCAGTTGGTTAGGCGTTCGGTGAGGTCGTGCAGGGCCACGGTCGCGGCGGCGATCAGGCCGAGGCAGACGAAGAACGCGGCGACCTCGAGGGCGGCTTGCAGGGCGGGGGTCACGCGGACTCTCCCTTCGCCTTCGCGATGGCGGCGTTGCGCAGGGCCTGCAGTTCCATCCACTCGTCGTAGAGCGACTGCGTGAAGCGCGGCAGGCCGTCGCCCCACTCGCCTTCCAGGACCAGGCGGGCTTCCCACGCCTCGATGCGCTCAGCAAGCGCCAGGAGGTCCGGCGCGGCGGCCTCGACCGGGGTCACGAGCCGGAGTTGGAAGCCCTCGCCGAGCGCCGTGCGGAAGTCCTCGATGCTCAACTCGCCGACGATGCGCGTGACGGACTGCTCGCCGTTCTCGTTCACCTGCGCGCTGAGGACGCGCACGTGACCCGCGTCGGCGGGCTGGTTGTGCTGGTACGGCCGCCACGTCTCGTCGCTGTTGTAGATCAGCGCCGCGCCGGTCTCGGTGTCGGTCACGGTGATGGTCAGGGCCTCGTCGCTGCCGAGGTTCCAGCCGTTGTACCCGTCGCCGAAGAGGTCCTCGGCGTTCGTGTTCTTGAGGGCTTCGCGCATGCGGTCGGTCATCGCGCCGGACGGGTCGGCCATGAGGGCGCCGAAGAAGTCCTTTTCCTCGACGAAGACGGCGCCGCTGATGTCGAACCGGAAGCGGCTCATCGGGTCACCTGCGTGTCGAACGTGGGGCTCGCGTTCGCGAGTTGCGCGCGGAGCCCCTCGATGCGCTTGTGGATGCGGTCGGCCTCGTCGGCGTTCATGCCCGCGATGGCCTCGGCGAACGCCTCGGTCTCCGCGGCGATGCGCGCCCGCAGGGCGGCGGGGTCGAGCGTCTGGGCGTCTGGTATGCTCAAGGTGCTTTCCTTTCTCCTCCCGCGCGGCAACGCGGGGCATGGACTTACCGGCGTCCGTTACCTGCGGGCGCCGGTTTGTTCCGGGCGTTCCTTGACCTCGCGCTTCTTGATCCATCGCTCCAGGGCGCTTTCGCGCATGAGGCGCGGGCTGTTCACTCCCTCCCCCGTCTTGAACGTCACGAAGTCCGGGTCTTCCCTGATGAGGCGGTACAAGCCCGACTTGCCGCTTAGACGCAAGCGGTCCTTGACTTCGTTCATGGTCAGGAGCCGGTCTTCAGTCGTTGCAGCCATCCCTCCTCCTTGTCTGGACAATCTGTCCGGATTGAGGCCATCTTAGCCGGGCGCGGCAAAGCCCGTCAAGACCACTTGGGCGTTAATCGGACTATCTTGTAATTGTTTGGTAAGTTCAGGACTCGTAACCTGTACAGCATGACCAGGAAGAAGCCAGCCGAGCACCCGGACGCGGGCGCGCGAATCGCCGGCCGACGCGGGTACCTCAAGCTCAGCCGGCCACGCATCGCCGAACTCACCAACGGCGTGCTCTACGAACGACTACAGAAGCGAATCGAAGACGGCGATAAGGCCGTCCGCACCCTCCGCGTGGACCAGATCGCCGCTTACATGCAGGCGCTCGAGTGGACGAGAGAGGACTTTGAGCGCGAAACCGGCGTCGAGCTACCGGACGATCACGCGGGTGTGCCCGGCAGCGAACCGTACGAAGGCGGGTTGATGGTGGGGTACTTTGGGACCGTTTCCGCTGGCTTGCAGGACATTCAGGACGAGGGGGACCCCGAGCGCATGATTCCGATTGATCCGGCCCTGCCCGGCCTGAAGGGCCGCACGAAGGGGCATCTGGGGCTGTTGCGCGTGAACGGCGACAGCATGGTGAGCCCGAAGGCTGCGGAGAGCATCCCGGAGGGCAGCATGGTGCTGGTGGAGTGGGGCGCGGCCCCCGCGCAGGGCGACATCGTGGTCGCCTGGTTGGAGTCGCACGAGACGGCGGTGCTGAAGCAGTACCAGGAGGGCACGGACGTGGTGCTCCGGTCGTTCAACCCCAAGGGGCCGGTGTTCCGGGCTGAGGAGATGCCTACCGTTCGTGGTGTGGTGCGGACGGTGATGCGTAAGCCGTGAGTCGCCGCGTACCGCGCGGGCTGGGCAGCGTCTACAAGGAGAAGGACAAGACCGGCACGCGGCGCACCGTGTGGCGCGCTGAGAAGTGGGTCACGCTGCCTGACGGGACGGTGAAGCGCGTCATCGGGCGGGGCAAGACGCGGGATGAGGCGCTGAAGCGCCGCGCGCGGAAGGAGGGCGAGCTGATGCGCTCGCACCCGGATGCCGCGCGCCTCACGATTGAGGACTTCCTAGAGCGCTGGATCGCGTCGAAGCGGGACACGCTCAAGCCGAACACCGAGCGCGAGTACAACCGCATCATCAAGCACACGAACGACATCATCGGCAGCGTGCCGCTCGCGCGGGTCACGCCGCTGCACATCCAGCGGGTGATGGACGCGCACCCTCCCCCTACCGCCAACGCCATCAGGCGGTACCTGATGGGCGCGTTCCGGCAGGCGGAACGCTGGGAGTTACTGAACTTCAACCCCGTGCGGAACATCGAACCCGTGAAGCGCCCCCCGCCCAGGCGTAAGGTCATGCAGCCGGACGAGATTCAGGAGTTCCTGAAGCACGCCCCGAAGGTATACCGCGCGCTGTTCATGACCGCCATCTTCGCCGGCCTCAGGCGCGGCGAACTCATGGCGTTGCCGTGGGAGAACGTGAGCCCAGAGAGCATCATCGTGGACCGCACGTGGACGCGCGGCGGGGTTGTCGGCACCCCGAAGACGCACGCGAGTTACCGTGCGGTGCCGATCCACGAGAGCCTGTACGAGACCATCAGGCGGGAACGGGAGGGCCGAGAGTACAGTCAGCTCGCGTTCCCCCCTAGGCGCAGGGGGCAGATGAACGGCACGGAGATGCTGAGCGACGGGAACCTCGGACGCGCGTTCAGAGACACCCTGGAGAAGTCGAAGGTGACGAACCTGCGCTTGCATGACCTGAGGCGCACGGCGGCGACCCTGTGGGCGTTGCAGGGGCACGGCCCGAGCGTGATTCAGCGGCTGTTGGGGCACTCTACGCCGCACTTGGCGTTGGCGGTTTACACTGACGTCATGCGTGGCCAGTTGGAGTCCGCCGCCCTGAACCCCACCGCTATTCTTGGGGGGAATATTGGGGGTTTGAAGAGCACCCCCAACGGGACTAACCCGAACCAGGGGGAGCGGGTGGCCTCCGACGAACGCGCCGGTGACGACGCGGATTAACGACGTGCACCAGTAGCTCAGTGGATAGAGCAGCCGCCTTCTAAGCGTGCTGCTCTATTTTCGTTCGGGCCGTGCTGCACGCTGTTACTAGCACCTCGCGTTTCTTGTGGGGGCGATTTTGGGGGTTTACGGCTCCCTGGAACCCTCCCGCAACCCCCTCGCGCGTACCCTCTGATCGGGCCTTCCTTGCGGCCCGGGGGTGCGCCCCGCCTTAGGGGCGGGGCGCCTTGTTAGAACCCCGTAAGCGCCGTGCCTGTACCGTGAACGCGTAGGAGGGGGCATGAGAAGACTCTTCGTCCTGTTCGCACTAACGCTCGCGGCAACAGCGGCGGCGCAAGGCATCGTCCCGCGCCTGCTCGACGCGACCGGCACCGAAGACGCCATCGTCGCGGCCGGCTCGAACAGCTTCCGCACGCAGTTCATCGAGATCGACCGGGAGATCCCAGGCGTCGAGGAACTCCTTCGCGCGGGAATCCTGCACGAGGAGCGGGCGCGTTTCGCGCTCGTCACCCCGACGCTCGTGCACATGGTCGAGCGCGCCGGCGAGAACGTCATGTACTCGACGGCCCCCTGGGGCGCGCCGGAGCTGACCACCACGAACTCGCGCTTCACGACCGTCGGCATGAGCGTGGAGGGGACGGGTACGTTCCTGAAGCCACCGGCGCCCATAGAGCGGCCCCGCACGACTGCCCGGCCGCACTACCCCACCTCGCGGCCGAGCTCGTCATACTCCTCAACGGTTGGGAACATCACCTGCACGTCGACGACGACGCCGTACTCGAGCTCGATCACGTGCCGGAGTAACGGCCGGATCATCTCCACCACCAGCTGCACGATGAACCAGCGCACTTACCAGATTGACTGCACGAGCCGCGACTACTACTAGGCTTCGCGGCAACTGACGCATGCTGAGGCGCCCCGGTGGTCAAGGCTCGGGCAGGCGAAGGCCCGAAAACCCCGGTGATGCTTGACGAACGCTCAAGATTGCGTCCAGGACGAGCGATACCCTACTGTGATGGCTGGCCCGCGTCCCCCCGCGCGGGCTACTCCGTTTGACGGAAAGATCACTATCTACGGGCGCATGCCCACGTCATAGTCAGATTCACGTGACAGCCCAAGTGCTGCAATTGGTCCGATGCCACTATCGGATCTCAGGCCGTTGCCATGCATCGGCTCGGTTGGGGGAAGGGGAATCGTGGAGATTGTACGGGCTATTGGTGTGCGCGCAGAGCCGCGACACGTTCACTTCGCTGTCGTTGAGGCCAAGAAGGATGAATTAGAAGTGGTGGCGGTTGACGGGATTGCTTTTCCGAGCGCTCTTGGCATACCCGACGCCCTTCATCACACACGCTCACTGTTCATGGACGTGGTGAGAGTTTATGACGTCTCGCGCGCAGGCATCCGACTCACAGAATGGAACTCTAAGAATCCCAACACGCTCCGCATAGGGCTTGAAGCCGTGTTGCAAGAAGCGATGGCTGGCGGCCCCATCAAGTGCTACTTCGCTGGTGTGTTGGCAACGATCGCCAAACGCTTGGATATGGGTTTCGACGCTAGTTCGCTGAAGGCCGAGATTCAGTCACCTGAGAGTTCAATCGGCTTACCCGGCTGGGAAAAGCATGGCCTTGAGGAACGCGAGGCCCTCATTACCGCCATTGCTGCCGCTCGGAGCTTGCCATGAGAGTACTTTCAGCGTTGGGCATCGAGTTAGGCGAAGTGATTGGTACGGGTGGCTTCGGGGCTGTGCGCCGCTCCTATGATCCGCAGCTGAAGTGCGAACTGGCCGTAAAGGTTATTCCGCTCTCAAAGTTCCCGCACCAGACCTTTGACGAGTACTTCCGCGAGGCGGCGATTATGCGCGATGCCCGCCATAAGCACGTTGTGCCCGTCTATTACTCAACGCAAGATGCCAGCAATGTATACCTAGCAATGCCGCTTATGGCGGGTGGCTCATTGCACCAACTACTTGAGGCCGGCGCAATGAGTGTAAGAGAAATCGTGCGCTTTGGCCTTAGCCTGATGTCTGGCCTAAATCATGTCCATACCCGTGGCCTCGTACACTTGGACCTGACTCCCAAGAATGTATTGCTGGATGAAGCCGGCCGCGCCGCAATATCGGACTTCGGCATTGCAAAGTACCTACTACCTACAACGGGCACGGTTGAAAACGATGTTTTTACTGCGCCTTACCGAGCTCCGGAGAGCCTCAAGACACTTACGCTAACGACCGCCTCCGATATCTATCAGGTAGGGGTGCTTCTTTACCAGATGGCCGTAGGGTCGCCGGTCTTTATCGACCAGCTGGCAGGATTTAAGGACAGAGCGGCGCTTGCCGCTGCGATTGCTAGTGGACACTTCCCCAACAGAGGCGCCTTGCCATTTCACTTGCCTCCGGCCCTCGCGAGCCTTATAAAGCAATGCCTTGACGTGGATCCGGACAGGCGCCCGAAGTCAGTGTTCGAGATCATTAACCGACTCTCTGCCATCGAAGAGAGCTTGGATTGGCAGCCTTCCTGGGACGGGGTACAGCTGAGCTTGACTAATCCATACAGCGGGGCAATGGTGAAAGCGAGCGTGGACGCGAACGGTAAGTGGTCCGTCAAAGCTCAGAGGGGACGGCTCGGCCAAGCGGCGAAGAAGGCATTCGTCGACGTTGAGGGGCTGACGCCCCATCGCGCCGGCTTGACAGTAAGGTCGGCAATGTCGACTCTCGATAGTAGCGCCAGGAAGAGCAGATGAAGCGGCTCAAGATAAAGAACGACCCGAAGTCGTACAAGACTCTTGAGTTACTCTCCAATCCGCATACTCATGTGTCCGTTAAGCAACGAACGCTCGAAGCAGGCGCCATTGATCTAAGGGACAACGTGGCCGAGGTCGACCTTGGCAATGGTTGGATTAGGGCAATCCCGAAGAACCCTAAGAAACTGCTGAAATAGGCGCCCAGTCTCGCGTGCGGACGCCTCAAGTGAGGGTGGGCAGTCTCTGCCCATCCCTATCCGTTGCCGAGCCTACGAAAACCCCATCGCGAGTTTCCTTATCCGCGTCCAGGTTGGCGATGCCAGGCTGCCCCTGAGCCCCATGCTTGCGGTTACTACTTCTGGCTCTTCTTCCCCATCGCGAACGACACCAGGCCGGTGAGCACGCTCATGACCAGGCCGATGCCAACGGTCTGCAGCACGTTGCTGTTCCCGCTCGAGCGCTCGGACAGCGCGGTGAGCTTCTCCTCGATGCGGGCCAAAGAGGTCGGGACCTCGGAGAGGCGCGACACGTCCGCCTCGAGGCGCCCTAGGCGCGACTCCACGATCGAGAGGCGCGTCTCGATGTGCGTGGCGGTCGTGTCCTGCGCCAGAGCGCACGCCAAGAGCAGGGCGGTGAGGGTCAGGACGATGCGGCGCTTCTTCACGGTGATTCTCCTTATGGGTGCGGTGCCCGATACGGTGGGCGGAACTCGTTAGATACGCCCGGGCTGGTTTCAGGCCCGGGCTGGTTGTGGGTGCCGGCTCAGGCCGGCGGGCGGATGGTGCCGGCGATGAACATCAGCATCAGGCCGGCGACGAAGCCGATGGCGCAGCTGGTCCAGTCGAACTTCCAGCCCTTCATGCGGGCCTCCCTTCCTAGTTGAAGCGGTACGAAAAGCCAGCTCGGAGCCAGTCGCTCACCCCTAGGGGCGGCACGAGCTCCGGTAGGCGCACGTCGACCCACGCGCCGCCCCAGGCGTCCCACCAGGCGAGCGTGACGTAGCCCGCCACGCTGCCCGTGAAGTCGCCCGAGAGCGCGGCGCGCCCTTCCACCCCCACCAGGACCTCCAGTGGCCCCAGGAGGGCCACTGTCGCCTCCACGTAGCAAAGGCCCGCCCACGTTGGGGCGGCGACCTGGCAGGTGAGCGTGCGGGACGGCGCGCTTACTACGGTTTCTGTAGTGGCGTCACCTTGTTGGGCGTGACCGGACGCGAGCAGCGTCAACGCGAGGGCTGCGGTCAGGATGCGGCGCACTCACCCCTCCAGCGAGGGCGCCGCCTGCCGCTTTCCCAGGGCGCCCGTGATGGCGTCCCACCCGCCCGAAGCGAGCAGGCCCGCCGAGAGCCCGAAGCCCACGGCCGCCACGATGCCGCCCTCCACGTAACCCAGGAAGCTCCCGGCCACGCCGAGGCCCGCGCCCACGCCGAGGCTGACCAGCACGACGCCGAAGCCCTCGACGCCCTTGAGGACGTGCGCGCGTAGGAACGCCACGACAGCGACGACCACGCCGGCGAGGGCGGCGGTGTCGACGAACCAACTACCGATGTCGAAGCCCTGGGCGACGGCTTCTTGGGCGAAGGCGACGCCGGCGAAGAAGCCAGCGGAGAATAGGGCGAACAGGATGTGCAGGAACTTACGCATGCTCTCTCCTTGTGAACGCCCCCGGGCTGTCTGCGCGGGGGCGGTAGTGCTGCGATTGGGGACGGGTGCGCCCGTGACCCTGGGCGCGAGGGAGACAGGATCACGCTCCTCTCACTGAACGAACACGTCGACAACGAGCAAGCTGAGATCCTCCCCTCTGGGGCGTGGGCCGGTCCCGGGAACGCTGGGCACCGTGGCCGGGACCGGACCCCTCGAAAGCGATGAAGCAGAGCCAGGATTCTGGCGTGCGCCCGCTCGCTTCCGGGCCACGACCACCCCCTCTCCACGAGAAAGCCCCTCACGAGGAGGGGCGGTTTACATTTCTGCCAGGAAACCGTTCATCTTTTGACATCGGTCATCGGCGCCTCGGGATTCGCCGCATGAGGCGACGCTGCAACCAGCTCCACGCTCTCGGGCTCACGTGTGAACGAGTTGCACCTTGTCAGCGCGCGCTATCAGCTCGTCGCTCAGGAGGTGCTCGACGTGCAGCCACTCGGTCGGCCCAATGTGCGTCAGGCCGTACGGTTCGAGCGGCACCTGCTTGTACAGCCACTGCCACGAGCTGACCTCCCATATGGCTTCGCCCGTCGCGTTGCGGATCATGGCCAGGTCAGCAGCGAGCCCCCAGCGGTGCCGACTATCGAGCGTCCACGTGACGCGGGGCGCATCTAGGAACGGTGCTTCTCTGCCTTGCTTGTAGAGCCAGGATTGCCGAGCGCCCGTCCTGCGCGTCTCAGTAATCCTCATGGTGACGTGCGGTACGGCGGTTTCCACCGCCACCAGCCACGCCATGAGCGGTATGCGGAAGATGGGCGCGAGGTCACTGACCTCCCTATTGATGGGCGGACTCTTCACGTGCACCTCCAAGAGGAAGCCCCGCCGGAGGGGCGGGGCATGTAAGGATTCCGTGATGCGAAACTGCCTACGGTGGCGGCATGAGAACAATTGTGGGGAGACTACTTTTCTCGGCCAGCTTGTTCTTCGGGACGGTCGCCCTCGCGCAGTTCACGCCTATCGGCGACTGGCTGCACAACGAGAACATCGACCTGATCACCGACGAGGACAAGTCGATCATCATCGCGGTGTCCTCCGAGTACCCAGGCTACGCCCAGTATTCCGGGGTCGTAATCCGGTGCGCCGACTACCTACCTCTAGGCGTGGAGTTGTACTTCAACGCTGACAGGTACCTTGGCAGCGGCGACCGATACGATGTGATCTACAGGATCGACGGCGGGCAGCCTATCTCCGACCGGTGGAGTTCATCGACTGACAGCGAAGCGGCATTCGCGCCCTTAGGCGCCATCGAGCCGCTGATCAGCAGCCTCTTGGACAGTCGAGAGATGATCTTCCGCGTCTCCACTCGCACGGCGAACTACACGTACGTAGTGCCGACGTCCGGCCTGCGCGAAGCGATTAGTGCGTTGGGGTGCTATACCGGCCAACTCTAAGGCTTCGTCTGGCTCCAGTACGCCCCTGGCCGCGTGCGGCTAGGGGCGTTGTCGTGTCGCGGTACCGCGCATTATCGGACAGGTCGAGACGAACCCCAACGGCTCCTCCATCAGGCTCGAGAACGGTCTGCAGGTCGCGTGGACGCCGCAGCAGACGCTCACGCGCCAAACGAACGACTTCCTCCGAGCCATCTGGACGTTCCCCAGGGCGTTCTTGGAGACTCCAACCGTGGTGTTCCAACTGCGGGAAGTGAACACGACGCCGAACCTGACGTACATCACGCTCAACCGCTTGGGGGCGATGGGCGCCACGAGCGCCGAGCTGGTCGCGTACCGGATGCTCGGCCAGACGGGGTTCGCTACGGGCGACACCGCCTCGGCGGCGGCGCTCGCGGTCGGCCGCTGGAAGTGACGCCTACTTCCACCTGCCGATAGCGAGGAGGTTGACGAACGCGCCGCCCGGCACGGTCACGCTCGCGCCGCTCACGAAGTGGAACGTGAACGAGGCGGCGCTCGAGGCGCCGCTGGTGGCGGAGTACCCGACCGTGTTGATGTTCGCCACCGCGAACGTCCTGACGCTGTCGATGAAGGGCGCGGGGAACGGCGCGTCCTGCTGACCGCTGCGGTACCCCCACCCGCTGTTCGCGACGTTCACCGCCACGGACGCTGGGATCTGGTGGTTCTTCCAGCACACCTGCAGACCGTTCTCGAGCCGCACGTAGGAGCCGTGCTCGTCGCTCTCGACGGGCCCGATAATGCGCGGTATCAGTTCCGGCGCGAGCGCATCAAGGACGTCCGGGTCGAGGATATCGATGGGTGGTAAGGCCACGCTGGTCTCCTATCTGGTGACGTGGTTGCCGACGAGGGTCGGGTAGGTCGCGGCCCGAACGAGCTCGCGCGTGCGGTTGGTCCTCACGCGCTCCGCTTCGAGGGCGTCCTGCGGCACGCCGGGCGGCGCGCCGGCCTGCTCGAAATCAACGATGGTGTTCCCCTCCCGGTAGGACTGCCGAGCGACGACTCCGGTGTAGTCGCCGCCGGGCCAGCCGGTGATCGTGTGCGTGAGGTCCCCAGGCGGCAGGTAGCCGCGCACGGTCACGCGCCGGGGGGTGCTCACAGGCAACCGGATCTGCGCCCTCGCTATGGACTCCAGCAGGGGCCGGTCGAGCACAAGCGGGTACGCCTCGTGGATCTTCAAGCTCACGACGGCCGGCATGTCTCCCGGCGCGGCCTTCCAGCGCCGCACCACGAGCGTTCCTAGGTTGCCGCTGATACTGGCCTGAGCGTTGCGAAGGGACACGAAGGTGACCACGGCGCCGTCCGCCTGCTTGAGCGCCTGCCGGAGGTACATCGTGCGCGACCCGCCCCCGAAGCGGAGCTTGTCGCCGATCCAGAACTGGAGGAGCGCCGGGCTGAACGCCGCCTTGTCCTCTAGCTCGAGGGAGTACGACACGCGCGCGCCCACCATGCGGGGGCGGGCGTCCGAGACCGCGTCGAAGGCGATCTCCGCGACTTGCGCGGGGTTGCCGGGTTGGTACTCGACGTACGAGCTCGGGTCGTCGTCGCGTAGGTTCGCGGCGCTGCCCGTCCACCCGCCACTCAAGATGGGGTTGTGGATGTCGGGATGCGTGGGCGGCAGGAAGGGGTCAACGCCCTTCGGTAGCGCGAACGAGCGTTCTGCTTGATACGTCGCGTGCTCAGGGTGCTCGTACTCGATGACGATTGGTCTCGGGTAGTACGCCGGGAGGGGGGCGTCGCCGATGCCGTCCTCGGCGTACTCGAAGTCGTCGCCGGCGCTGCTTGCGGGCTGGCCGGCCACCACGATGCGTGCCTTGGTGACGACGTCTTGCGCGTCGATGGGGAGTCGCTGGTAGTCGAGCACGCGCTCGAAGGGAATCTGAGCCATCAGGCGCCTCCCAGGAAGACGATCTCGCGTCGCGAGTTCACATGCCAGCGCCCGCCGTTGGGCAGGGTGGCGATCAGGCCGTCGAGCGCGTCCGCGAGGGTCTTCTCGGGCACGTAGAACACCCCGAGGTGATGCCCGGTGGCGGGGAAGTTCTTGGCGGCTACCACGAGCGCGGGGTGCGCGTGCGCTTGGCACACCATGTAGGCGATGGTGGCGACGTCGGTGTCACCCCAGATGCTGGTGCCGATGATGCGCTCGCGGAGGAGGCGCTCGAGGCCCTCAGCGGTGATGCGGTCCAGCGCGTCCGCGTCCCGATCAGCGGGACCCGAGCCGGGGCTCGTGAGCGGCGGGCTGGTGACGATTACGCCCGCCGCGAGCGGTTCGTAGTTGTCCTGCACTTTCACGCGGCGCCCCTCGAACGTCACGGGCTGCCCCTGGAATGTGAGGGGGCGGTCGTTCCACGCCTTGTACTCGATGACGCCCCGGGGTGGGGCGTGCAGCAGGTCGTTCCTGGCGCGGATGTTGATGCTGTTCGTGCGCCCGCCAGCGTCGAGGACGACGTCGATGGGCGCCATGATGGGATTCAGTGGCGTCTCGTGCGTGACGGTCTTCACGAACGCCCCCGTGGGGCTCCTGAGCGTGAGTTCCCAGCCCACTACACGACCCCCAGCACCGGCTGCTCGCTCGCGTCCTCCGCGAACTGCTGCGCGGGCGCGTACGCGAGCGTCACGCGCAGCGTCCGGCCGCCCGCGAGGGGCTGCACGCTGGTGAGGCCGCGGAAGGTCGCGACGCGCTGCACGAGGCCGGCGTACCGCAGGGCGGTCGCGAGCTCCAGGTGCTCGTACAGCTCGGTGAGTGCGGCCTGCGCGGCTTGGACGCTCGCGCCGGTCACGAGCAGGTCGAGCGTGCGCTCGCCGAGCACGGGGCGGCCGTCGCCGGCGTCCCTTTGCACGTCGCTCTCGGGCACCTGGTACCCGCGCGTGTTGCGCACGAAGCCGCCCTGGTGGCCCCTCACGAGCGGGTAGGCGCTCAGCACGCTCCAGTCCTCCCCGCCGCCCCCGCCGGGGAAGAGTTGCGGACTCAGTAGTTCTACGAGCGCCTCGCTCTGGTCGGGCGGGCTGCCGGGGTCAACGATCGTGTGAGGCACTAGACCCTCCCTTCCTAGACGGCTCTGGCGGTGGCTGGCGCCGCGCCGCCGTTCCCGCCGCTGGTGCCGGGTTCGGTGCGGATGGTGATGCCCTCGCTCCTGAGGAGCTCGACGGCTTGGGCGAAGTTCGCTGCGGCCTCCAACTGGAGCCGGCCGGCGTTCACGAGGTCACGCGCCCACTCAGGCGCCGCAATACCAGTCACGGCTGCGGTGGGTAGCTCGAACACGCCCGTGGGCCCACCGAACGCGTCCCCCCCGCTCCCGCTTCCCGTGTTCGGGTCCGGTGGGCGGGTGGGTAGGAGCGACGGCGGCAGGTGGCTCATGAACTGCTCTGCCGCGGTGATGCCGCGCTCGATGGCGCCCGGCAGGGTGCTCGCCAGGAACTCCCCGGCCGCCTCCCACTGACCACGCGACACCATCTTCGAGTACTCCGTGAAGATCGGCTGGAGGATGGGCCCGATGATGGCGGACTGCACGAACGCGTTGATGAGGCTCGTCAGGAACGCGAGCTTGAGGTTCTCCCGCAAGGCCTCGTGCCAGTCCTCACCGCTTTGGAGCGCGGCGAGGATGCCGTTAGCGAACGCGCTCTGCACGGCGGGCGTGAGGCCCTCACGAATCGCGCGCGCGGCGGGGCTGTCGCCCGTGAACGCGTCACTGATGGCCTGCACGATGGCCCTACCCAGGTCAAACACGGCGCCGACAGCGCCGCCCACGCCCGGCACGCCCATCGCTTGCCCGATGGCCTCCCCCGCCACCATCGCGGCGGCCTTGACCATCTCGAACGCGTCACCCTCACCCAGCGCCTCGACGAGCGCCGTGGCGCCCTCCAACGCCAACGTGAGGCCCTCGATGACGGTCTCGGCGTCCCCCGCGGCCTGCGTCATGAGTTCGATGCCGTCGATGATGTCCGCGAGGCCCGAAGCGCTCGCGTCGTTCAGGCCACGAAGCGCGGCCGTGAACCGATTAACGCCCGCCTCGCCTGTCGCGAGGACGCCGTTCATCTCAAGGACTTTCTTTGCGAACTCGCTGAGGTTCTCGAAGCCCTTCTCGCGCAGCTCTTCGAGCGCCATGCGGAGCTGCAACTCGTTGATCTGCCGCACGAGCTCCTTGACGGCTTCGCTGGTCGGTTCCGCCCCGAGGTTCCGGAGCGCGATGATGCGCCGCTGCAGACCCTCGAGGCTCGCCTGGTCCGCTGAGGTCGTGAGGTTCTGGATCTCGGCGCGCAGGTTCGTGAGCAGACCCATGAGCGGCGCGGCGCTAGGGTCGTCACCGAGCTCGTTCAGGAGGTCGAGGACTTCCCGCTCAAGCGCGCGGAGCGCGTCGATGCTGCCGGCACGCATGGCGGCGACGCTGCGACGCCCCAGGTCCTGGTACTGGCGCTCGAGCTCGATGCGCATGACGTTGGCGACGTTGCGGCGCTGGCGTTCCTCCAGGGCGCGCGCTTCCGCCTCCACTTCGGCGGTGACCGCTTGGATGCCGGCGCGCACCTGCGTGAGGAGCCCGATGAATGGCGCCGCGCTCGGGTCGTCACCGAGCTCTTTTAGGGTGGTGAGGAGACGTTCCTCCAGCTTTCGCAGGCCCTCGAGGCTGCCGTCGGTGATGGCGGTGGTGATCTCGCGGCCGAGCGCGCGGGCTTCAAGCCTCAGGGCGGCGCTGTCGCGGTACCCCTGCAGGATGCTCGCGCCGCGTTGCGTGGCCGCTTCGCGAATGGAGCGCTCGAGTTCCTGCGCTGCGGCGCGCTGCTCCTTCGCCCACGCCACGAGCTCAGCGGGCGTCTTGAACATGCCCGTGATGCTGGGGCGTTCGTCTTCGGCCTGCATGCGGGCGGCGTGCGCGCGGCGCGCGCGTTCCCGGTTAGCGTCGCGCTCCAACGCCTCCAGCTCGCGCCGGAGGTGCTGGGAGTCGCCGATGATGCCCTGCACGTACGCGAGTTGTTCGTCCGTGAGGGTGCTGTAGAGCGGCACCAGCGCCTGCAGGAGGCGCTGGGTGGCGTTGAGGCGCTCGTTAACGGCGCCCTCGGCATCGGTGAGGCCGAAGTTCAGGCGCGTCTCGACGTCCGCGAGCGCTTGCCCGTACGCCTCCACGGCGGCTTGGACCTTGCGCCAGTTCTCGACGGCCTGCAGGCGCCGCGCTTCCTCACCAGGGTCCGTGCGGAACTCCTCGGTGATGCCGGCGATGCCGCCGGTGCCGGCGCCGAGGGTGCTTATCTGGCGCTTCACGCGCTGGATGCTGCCCTCCAGCTCCTCGGAGCGGTTGATGAGGTACGTGACGCGGTCGCCGTGCTCTCCGACGTCGGGGCGGGCCAGGAGTTCGCGCAGGGCGCCATCGACGAGCTTGGCGCGCTGCTCGAGGCTGTACAGTTCCGCTTCGAGCCCGCCGCCCATCGCTTGCGCGGCGCGTTCCACCTGCGCGCCCTTCTCCGCAAGCTCCGAGAAGATGTCGTTGACGGTGCGCGCCTTGTCGCCCAACGCGGCCGTTTCGGTCGTGGCGGCTTGCGCGGCTTCCACCGCGCGCTCGATCGGGTCCTCGGGAGCTGCGGCTTGCGCGCTCATCGCCGCTTCGCGTTGCAGGTCGATGAGCTCTTGCCGGAGCGCGGCTGCCGCTTCGCGGTTCGCGTCCAACCGCCGCTGCATCTGCTCCAGACCCGCGCCCGCCCACCCTGGGACGTTAGCGCGCGCATCGATCGCCTCCTGAAGCTGCCGGGCCTCCTCGTCCAGGCGCGACAATTCGTTGAGCACCGCCCGAACGCGCTCCCGTGCGTTCGGCGCGAACGTCACGCCATAGTCCGCCTCGTACTGGGTCACGAGGCGGTCCTCGTCGAACCGCCCGAGCCACGAGTCCACGACGCGGATCCACCCGGCGAGCGCTGTAGTGGCTGCTGCGATGTCGCTAGCGAACGTCCCCGCGAACGTGAGCGCCAGGTCGCTGATGGCGTTGCTGAAGGACTCCTGCGCCTTCTGCAGGTTGTCCTGCGTCATGGTTTCGCTGTACGCGCGGAGCGCGCCATCGCTGTTGCGGAGTTGGTTGGCGAGTTCCTCGCTCTTCTCCGTCATGTTCACTACGGCGGTGATGGCGCGCGTGTCGAACACCTGCGCGGCGATCGCGGCGGCCTCCTCGTTGCCCTCCAGCGCGTCACGGAGGTCGTGCAGCACGTCGAGGAGAGGGCGGCGCTTGCCGGTGCCGTCCGTGAGTTCCACGCCCAGCTCGGCGAGCACGCCCCTGGCCTTCTCGGTCGGGTCCAGCAGCGCTGAGAACGCGCCACGGAGGGCGGTGGCGCCGACGTTCGCGGCGCTCATGCCCTTGTTGTCGAGCTCCACCAGGATTCCGAGTACGTCTTCGAACTCAAGGCCGGCGGCGGCCGCGACGGGACCGACGATCGCGAGGCCCTCGGATAGCTCCCGGGCGCCTTCGGCGGCAGCCAGGTCGGCTTCGGCGAGCGCGTCGGCTACGCGCGCGGCTTCGGTGGTGTCCAGCCCGAACTGCCGGAGGTTCCCCAGGAGGAGCAGGGTGGTCTCGTTGAGTTCCTGGCCGGTCACGTTCGCGAGGTGCATACCCGGCTCGAGCAGATGCATGGCGTCGGCCATGTCCACGCCCGCCTTGACGATCTCCGCGAGGGCGGTGGCGATTTCCGCGCGACGGAACTGCGTGCCGGCGGCGCCCGCGGACTCCTGGATGCGCCTAAGTGTCTGGTCGAGTTGCGCCTGCGAGAGGTTCTCGCCCGACGCGACGAGCACGCGCAGCGCGGACTGCATCTCCTTGACCTCGGGGATGCCGCGATGGGTGAGGGCGGCGGCGGTTGCGGCGAGCGCGACGACTCCGCCGCTGGCGAGCATCGCGCCAGTTCCCATCGTGTTGAACCCGCCCGCTACGATGCCGAGCCCGCGCCCCGCGGCTTGCCCTACGGGGCCGAAGCGCCCAAGTTCAGCCTGAAGCGCGTTCAAGACTCCGAGGTTCACTTGACTGGCGAGGCCGAGCCGCGAGATGCGGCCCTCCATCCCGTCGATGGTCGCCTGGGCGCTCCTGCCGGCGACGGCGAGCTGGTCGAGTTGCCGCCCGAACCGCGTGGTGCCGCCGTCGGCCTGCTTGAGTTCCGCCGCGTACCGCGCGGTCTCCTGCGCCAACGCGGCGAGGCGCGCTTTGGTCTGGTCGGTGCTTTCGCCGGTGCGCTGCCAGTCGTTCCGGAGGCGCCTGATCTCGCTCGCGAGAGCCTGCGTCTTCGCCTGCACCTCCGCCGTCGTGCCGCCGAGGGTGGCTTGCGCGCGCTCCACGCGCGGGAGGAGCGAGTTCAGGGTGGTGTACTCGGCGTTCGTGAGGTCGGTGGCTTGCGCGGTCTGCCGGATGCGCGCCTGCAGGTTGCTTAGGCTGCTGCCGTACTGGCTGGCGCTGGTCTGCCCTAAACGGAACTGCGCGGTGAGGCGCGTGAACTCGGCCTGGAACTCGCTCACGCGGTTCTTCGCGGCTTCCGCTTCTTGCGCCACGCCGTCGAGGGGGCCGCCGCCACCACCGGGAGTGGTGCGGCGCTTGTTGAGGGCTTCGTCGAGCTTCCGGCCGAGCTCGTCGGCTTTGCGGAGTACCTTCTCTTGGTCCTTGATGTCCAGGTCCCAGAACAGAGACCCTGCGCGAATACCGTCTGACGCCACTGGCGGCCTCCGTTCTGTGAGGTTCTCGTGA
>Ga0079224_100004928_pt1 | contig 17436 bp, 9 predicted proteins | sample Stecom2015_FD_80414 | JGI IMG/M metagenome (GOLD analysis project Ga0079224, IMG submission 80414) | Agricultural soil microbial communities from Utah to study Nitrogen management - Steer compost 2015 | ecosystem: Environmental > Terrestrial > Soil > Agricultural land | place: USA: Utah...
AATCTAAACACAAACGCCCGTCTATATGGGTTATCCAAAACAACAATTAAAAATGGTATTTTTCCTCTGTATAATTATCTTATTATTACACAATATTATCATCACAACCTTTTATAACACGTAAGTTACATAGAAAAGAAGCAAAAATACTACAGTAAACACATCAAAATTAACCGCTTCCTGACGTATATTTTTTTATTTTTTTGCAAATCCCTTATTTATTTTCCAACTTTAACTTTTCCATCTAAGGATGGTAATATATTTTTAGTTATTTCAAAACTTATGTTTAAAAAACTCTTGTTTTTCGCTTTTATCGTATCGTCAACTACTCTTTTCGGACAAAATAAACGGATGTTGCCGTATGCCATTCAAGAAGGAACGTTGAATGAACAATTCAATAATCTTATTAACCTGTCCAGATCGCAGGATGTAGATTTTAAACTTATTCGAAAAACAAATCTGGAAATCATACGGAAAAATGTATTGGATTCCATCTCACTTTACCAAAAAGAAATCACCACACTCAAGACAAATTCTTCTTCGTCGACAGGCACCATCAACACGTTGCGGGATTCGGTAACCACATTGGATGCCGCATTACAAGCGGAGCAACATAAAACGAATAGCATTTCTTTTCTCGGCATCGATTTTTCAAAAGGGTCGTACCATACGGTGGTGTGGAGCATTATAATCGTTTTCATATTGGCATTCTTGGTAACACTAGCTTCTTTTAGAAAAGCAAAAGTGGATACAGACGAGCACAAGAAAACGGCAGAACAACTACAGGAAGAACTACAAACATTACGCAAGAAATCGTTGGAAAAAGAACAGCAACTAAAACGACAATTGCTCGACGAACAGATGAAGCGGAACTCATAATACCGCTTCTCCGCAACTATTTTTCAATGAGCTCGCTGTTGTAGGCCTGCTTCTTAAAATGAGGTATAAAAAATATACCTCATTTTTTATACCCTTTTATCCTCTTCAATCAAATACTTTATCTTTTAATAACACCCTGTTAACATAACGCTAACACAACACCCCTAATATTGCATCTGATTTCTAAAACAATCATTTTGCAATCATGTTATTACGATCAAGTCCGCCAAATACACTACAAAACTTTCGTTTAGCTACGGTTAATAACTATTTATTTACGTTTTTCTTGTTTGAATAGCTTTTTATGTTTAACATTGTATGCGTAACCCTAGTTTTATAAACTTTATCAGAAACAATAAAAAACACATCTATTGATGAAAACTTTACCCTATCCAAAAGAAAGACGCGGCTATCTAGCTTCTACAAGAAGTTCTATGCTAAAGCTATCCGCGATCTTGTTATTCGCCCCGATTGGATCGGCGGGCGCAAATAATATCGAGCGAACATACATTAGTCAACAAAGCCAAGAACAAGTGTCGGTTCAGGGAACAGTTCGCGATCGAGAAACGGGTTCGCCACTATCTGGTGTGACCATCTCCAGCCAGGGAAGATCGTTAGGCGCGACGAACGAGTCGGGTGCTTTCTCTATCCAAGTAAACCGAGGAGTGAATGTTACTTTTGCGCTAATCGGGTATAATTCCCACACTGAACAGATCAATAATGGGGGGACACGAACAATACAGTTAACTACCAGCTCACGCGAAGTAGAAGAAGTGGTGGTAACGGCACTCGGTATTGAACGGGAGGCCAAAGGTTTGGGGTATGCAATATCGTCTATCAAAGGAGATGAACTGACAAATGCGGTCAGTAACAATTGGAGTGACGGATTGAAAGGAAAAGTAGCTGGATTAAATCTAACACAGGCTAGTTCCGGACCGATCAATTCCACACGTATTAATTTGAGAGGCGATCGCTCACTGTCGGGGAATAACGAGGCAATGATCGTCATCGACGGTATCCCAATGGTTAACGGACAATTGAGTTCAGGCGTGAGCGATGCCTATGGTGTAGGGGGTGCCGATGTTCCAATCGATTTCGGCAACGGCCTAAGTGATATAAACCCCGATGATATCGAGTCGGTCTCGGTCCTAAAGGGAGCTGCTGCGACGGCGCTATATGGAAGTCGGGCTGCCAATGGAGCATTGATCATAACGACGAAATCAGGTAAAACAAAAAAAGGACTAGGTATTAGCGTCAATTCAAACACAAGTTTTAATGATGTTTTGCGTTGGCCTGAATTTCAATACGAATATGGACAGGGCACAAACCAGCGAAATGCCGATGGCGAATTATTCTACTCTTTCCAACCATCGGAAGACGGTCCTAACACCGGTAGTACTTCCAGTGCTTTCGGACCGAAATTCGCAGGTCAATCATACTACCAATACGACCCTGCAACAGGTGAACAATCCGCCACTCGATTACCGTGGATACCGTACAAAGATAATATCAAAGGATTTTGGAGAACAGGGTTCACTGCGATGAACAGTGTCGCCATGGAAGCGGGAACAGACAAATATACCGGAAGATTTTCTTTAGGACACACAAAAAATGAATGGATTATGCCGAATACAGGGTTCGAGCGTATCGTTGTATCGGCCAACAATCGGTTTGAAGTAACGGAAAAGTTATCGGTATCATCTCGAATATCTTATACGAATAAGTTCAGCGACAATCTACCCGCAACAGGCTATAACAATCAGTCGATTTCCTATTTCATGATTTTCCAAAATCCGAATATCGACCTCGACGTATATAGACCCAGATGGCAGCCTGGGCAGGAATATATCCAGCAGATACATCCCTTTAGCTCTTTTATCGATAACCCTTTCATTATTGCCAATGAGATGACCAATGGTTTAAAAAACCATAATATTGAAGGGAATGTGCAATTGAATTATCAATTCAATGACAAATGGGATGCCATGATCCGCTCGGGACTAAACTACCGACAAGACTTCCGGGATAATAAACGCCCGTGGAGTACTGCGCAATATACACAAGGCATGTATAAAGAACAAGATGCGATGTGGATGGAACACAACACAGACTTCTTGGTCAATTATAACGAACAGTTGAGTGACAGGATTAAAATGACACTTGGTGCGGGGGGAAATATACGGAAAGAAGAAGGTCGGTCAAAAAGCGTTACTGCAGACGGGTTAATGTTGCCTAACATATTCAAGCTCTCCAATGCATTAAACAATTTATATGTGGAACATAACAAATTGGAAAAGCAAGTGAACGGTTTATATGGATTAGCAAACTTCTCTTTCGACGACAAGATATTTGTTGACCTCACCGCCAGAAACGACTGGACGTCCACCCTTCCCAAAGGCAACAATTCCTATTTTTATCCCTCTATTAGCTCTAGCTTTATTTTGTCCGATATTTTCACTTTGCCCAAAGCGGTTTCTTTCGCAAAACTCCGATTGTCTTATGCGCAAGTCGGAAATGACACCGATCCATACCAACTTTACAAAGTATATACGCAAAGTGTATTCCCCGGATCGGTTACACCTCCGGGTACGAGAAATAACGCGGAACTAAAACCAGAAACTTCCAACTCTTTTGAATCGGGAATTAACTTTTCTTTGTTCAATAACCGGTTGACGACAGACGTCAATTATTATTATAACACAACAAACAATCAAGTGTTACGCGTTCCGGTTGATATCACGACCGGCTATAGCTTTGCTTTTATAAACGGAGGAAAGGTCAGAAACGATGGAGTTGAAATTATGCTGACCGGCCATCCCGTGCGCGGTGATTTCAGCTGGACGCCTACTATCACCTGGGCAAAGAACAACAACAAGATATTGGAACTAAGTGATGAAATCGAAGGTCAACAGCAGATTATTATGACTAGCGGAACTGCATCAATAGTGGCAGTCGAAGGAGGCACAACCGGTGACATCTGGGGAGCTGGCCTAGTCAAAAATGAGGACGGCCAAGTCATTTATGATGCTAATACAGGGCATTCGTTAAGATCCCCAATAAAATATATCGGGAACGCCTATCCAGCTTGGCGCGGCGGATTCCATAATGAGTTTCGCTACAAAAACTACATGCTTAGTGCTTTAGTTGACGGTCAATATGGCGGTATCATATACTCGCAAACACACCATAAAATGACGGAACAGGGCAAGTTGCAACATACCTTAAAAGGGCGTGAAGAAGGCTTTATCATTGGTGAAGGCGTTATCCAAAATGCTGATGGCAGTTATTCACCAAATACCAAGGAAGTGCCCGTACAATCCTATTATGCTGATTATTACCGTAGGGCAAATATTGAGACAAACAGCTTGGATGCTTCTTATCTGAAACTACGTGAGGTTCGTCTACAGTATACTTTCCCGCGTGAGGTTACCGAGCGCATGCGTTTATCCGGTTTATCTGTCGCACTTTACGGTCGGGATCTTTTGCTGATATCGAAGTTTCCTATATTTGACCCGGAGACAGCGGCTCTTAACGGATCTACCATTATGCCTGGTGTGGAAATGGGACAGCTTCCCACCCCCCGTACCTTTGGTTTTAATCTAAATTTGACGCTATAATTATGCACCATAGCATTTAAACGTATACATCATGAAAAATACTATCCATACTTATATTCTTCCGGCTATCCTAAGCGCGACCCTGATAACAACGTCCTGTAGCCATTTCGAAGAAATGAATATAGACCCCAACAATATAGACGTTGTTGTCCCCAACAGCTTAATGAACCCATTGTTGTACGACATGGGTACCTTTAGCAGCAATCGGAACTACGACTTCACTTGGCAGCTTATGCAGGTTGGCTTCCCCTATCCAGCAACCGCAACAGGTGTTCACCGCTACGACATTACACCGACAGCAGGAAACGGCACATGGAACAAAGGCTACACCTGGCTCCGCAGCATCAGCGAAATGGAAGAGGCTGCTATTAACAAAGAACAACCCATCTACCTAGCTGTTGCCAAAACACTAAAAGCCTACAGCGCAGGTATGCTAACGGATGCTTTCGGAGATATGCCATTCAGCGAAGCGATCAAATTAGACGAAGGAATTTCTACGCCTAAGTTTGATGAACAGCAAGAGATATACCGGGTACTGATCGAAGGCCTGGAAGAAGCAAACAGCATTTACGCTTCCACGGATAGCGACATGTCAGGTGGCGACATCTTGTTTGGTAACAGCGGAGCCAATAATGAGAATATTAGCTCTAAAGAAAAATGGCGAAAGTTCAACAATTCCTTATTGATGCGTCTGCTTTTACGTACAAGCAAAAGAACAGAAATCGATAGTTACAACCGATTAAAGGAAATTATAGACGCTCCAGACAGGTATCCTGTATTCAACAGCAACGCAGAAGCTGCGATATTGAAAATCAGTGGTTTGAGCCCTTTTAATTATGCTTGGAACAGACGTCAAGATTATACGCTAACCATAACAAAGGCGGAGTTCTTTGTAGATATGTTGAATGATTATGAAGACCCCAGAAGACCCTTCTTTATGAGTGAAGCCAATTCTATTCCTCCCGGAACAAATCTTGGGTACAAAGGAATCCCGGCCGCTCATGATCCTGCGGCTACATTCAATTTTACGCCCAGTATTCCCAATCCAGATCTCATGATTCCTCAAAACTTGGGAACCGTCATCCATGAAATTATTATGCCTTATGCTGAAGTAGAGTTCATAAAAAGTGAAGTGTATCTTCACTTCGGGGATTTGGAGAATGCGGAGGAAGCGTATAAAAAAGGCACCATAGCCGGCATTACCCAATGGGTAGGCATATCGTCTCCGGGTGAAACCTATTTCGACAATCCGCTCACGGCATTTAATGGCACTTTAGAACGCATTATGAACCAGAAATATCTTGCGCTGTATATGTGTGATTATCAGCAATGGTTTGAATATCGGAGGACAGGATTTCCAGTACTTCCAAAAACGGAGCACATGCTGCATGGGGGTGAAATGCCTAAACGGTTTATGTACCACGACAGGCTATCGATAACTAATCCCGAAAACTACAAAATCGCGTCTGACAAGCTGGAGCACGGAGATTCTCCGCTTTCAAGAGTTTGGTGGGAAAAATAAAATAGCTATAGGATAAGAAAAAAGAGGAGGGGGCGCTGTTACCCCCTCCTCTTTTTTAAATACCACAACTTTCGTTTTGATTCGATTTTTTACTGTTTATTTACGTTTTGTTTGCGTGTATAAATTTTTATATTTAATATTGTAGGGGCAACCAATACGATTTAAAACTACATATTGAAACACAACAAACAAACTACTATAGGGGAACACCCAAAATAAACTATAAAGGGGAAAATAGGCAGATTAATAACAAAGCACAAAACTTTCACAAAGCTTCGTTTAAAAAAATTAGACAAACAACTAAACACGAACTAACATAATCTAAGTCGAGATAAATTATTAAAACAACAATATGATGAGAACTTTACTCTATCAAAGAGCCAACCGTCGTCATATAATTTCAAAGAGAAGTTATATCTTGCAGTTGTCTGCGTTCTTATTATTTGCTCCCCTAGCATCGACAGGAGCGAATAACATTGAACCAACACACATCAGTTATGAGCACCAAGAACAAGTGACCCTACAAGGAAGGGTATTGGATGCCGACAGTGGCGATCCTATTCCTGCTGTAACCATAACAAGCCAGGGAAGAACATTAGGAACAACCGATGCTTCTGGAAATTTCTCCATCAGAGTGACGCGGGACAACGAAGTAACATTTTCCATTATCGGATACACTGCCTATACCCAACGCATCACGATTGGCGGCGAGATTAAAGTTCATCTGACTACCAGTACACAAGAGGTAGAAGAAGTTGTAGTAACAGCATTAGGGATTAAAAGAGAACAAAAAGCATTGGGTTATTCAACAACCACCGTATCGGGTGAAGCATTAACAGAAGCTATATCCAACAACTGGTCAGACGCCTTGGTTGGTAAAGTGGCTGGTCTGAACATCACCAAATCCAATGGTGGCCCTCTTGGATCTAATGAGATTATTCTTCGGGGGGAGACCTCTCTGTCAGGTGATAACGGAGCCCTTATCGTGATTGATGGCATCGTGATGGAAGCAGGCAGAACAATGACTTCTAGTGGGAGTGGAAACTACATTAGTTCCGACGCACCGGTAGATTTCGGATCATCCTTATCCGATCTAAACCCAGACGATATAGAATCGGTTTCTGTACTTAAAGGACCCGCTGCTGCTGCGTTGTATGGCTACCGTGGGGCTAACGGCGCTTTGATTATCACGACCAAAACTGGACGTAAAGGTGGTGGTTTCGGAGTCTCCATCAATTCCAATACTGCTATGGGAACCATCAATCGATGGCCAGATTATCAATATGAATACGGACAAGGTAATGACGGACAGGATTTATATTATTCATATGGACAAACCGAAGACGGTGCCAGCACACTTAGTACTTCTTCCGCTTGGGGGCCAAAATTTAATGGACAAATGTATTATCAATATAATCCCGACTATTATAGGTTAGTTCCACCCGAACGTACCTTATGGAGAGCTTACGAGAATAACCGAAAGTATTTTTTCAAACCAGAGATTACATCAACCAACAACATCAGTCTCTCCGGTTCTACAGATAAAACAGATGCTCGTTTCTCTTATACCAACGTATATAACACCTGGATAATTCCAAATATGGGCTACCAGAGAAATTCCGTGGCGGCGAACTTGAGCAACAAGCTGACGGATAAACTCACATTGGCGACCAAGATTAACTATAATCACCGGGGATCAGATAACTTACCAAATACTGGTTACAACAACCAGACTTATATGTATTTCATCCGAGGATTGACACCCAATATGAATCCGAAATACTTCGACGACAACTGGCGTCCCAATAGATATGGTATCGAGCAGACAACACCTTATTCCAACCTGTTGGACAATCCAAAAACCATGTCGTATGATATGCTCAACTCACAAGATAAGAATCACGTTATCGGTAATTTTCAGGCAGATTATAAATTTAACGACGAGCTAAACTTGATGGTCAGGGCTGGGCTGGATTTTTCGTATGACCAGCGCTCGCAGGCTCGACCTTTTGACACGTATAACTTTTCACAAGGTTATTATCGGGAGCAGGGGGTTTACAGTCAGGAAAGCAATGCTGACTTCTTGTTGACCTATAACAATGTCAGACACAGCGACTTTAAATTCGGGGGAAGCGTCGGTGGTGCACTGATGATGAATACTTACGACAGAGAAGATGCTTGGACAAATCAACTTAACACACCAAACGAATACAGTTTCGCAAACTCAGCTATCGCCTTACTATACGATCCCTATTATCAGCAGTATGCTGTAAACAGTATCTACGCATTAGGTACTTTTAGTTACAAAGACACTTATTTTATTGATGCGACATCACGTTTAGACTGGGCTAGTACATTGGCTTCGCCAAAGAAAAAAACGTTACTCCCGTTTTTCTACCCTTCGATTAATGCAAGCGTGCTGTTATCAGAGGCGTTCGAATTGCCGGAAGAAATCAGTTTTTGGAAATTGCGTTTGAGTGCTGCGAGTGTAGGCAGGGCCGGTAAACGACCCTATTTGAACCGTTATACGTACAGCAGACAGACAGCTTTCCCTGGCGGAGCAGCAAATCCTACACGGATTCCAGATGAAGATCTAACATTTGAGAGAAAAATATCTTATGAACTCGGAACGGATTTCAGGATGCTCAGAAATCGGGTAAGGTTTGATGTAACAGTGTACAAAGCCATTGATATAGATCAGATCCTAGAAACACCTATTGACCCGTCCAGCGGGTACCGAACCCAAATCATTAATGCGGGCAAAGTAAGCAGCCGCGGCCTAGAAATCGAAACAGAAGCAGAAATACTAAAAAATAGTGATGGTTTAGGCTGGTCTTTATATGGAAATTATACGGCTTACGATACGAAAGTAGAAGAGATTCCAATTCAAGATGATGCCACATCGTTAGTTTTATCCACTATCTTCGGAAGCCGAGGAACAGTGGAAGCCCGAATTGGCGGACGCTTCGGCGACCTTTACGGACTAGGCTATCTCCGTAACACGGATGGTGCCATTATTTATAGTGGTGGTGTGCCTCAATATACAGAAGATCTGATCTACATCGGCAATCCCAACCCGACACAGAAGTTTGGTATCGGCAGTAGATTCAGCTATAAAAATTTCCGCCTGAACGTACTATTTGACGGCCAGTTTGGCGGAAAAGCATATTCATTAACCCATGCTGTGCTGATGGAAGAGGGAAAATTGAAAAAAACTATCCCTGGCCGCTATAACGGCATTATTGGAAACGGTGTAGTACAAAATGCGGATGGAACTTTCAGCCCAAATACCGAAATAGCACAAGCGTCAACGTATTATCGGGCACATTTTAACCGGGATAATATCGAAGCCAATACATTCTCGACCGATTTCATCAAGCTTCGGGAATTACGCTTGGATTATACCTTGCCCAAATCGTTCTTGAGTCGTTTCAAAACTGAGCGGGCAACTATTGGTTTATACGGACGCGATCTTTTCGTATTCAGTAATTGGCCAGCTTTCGATCCGGAATTTGGCTCGCTGAACGCCAGCGGTATAGAAAAAGGAGCAGAAATTGCCCAGTTCCCGTCGACAAGAACTTTTGGTATTAATGTATCACTTGGATTTTAAGACATTATGAAAACAAGATTAAAATCAATCATATTAATGACAACCTTAGCACTCGGAGGACTAAGTAGCTGTCAGGATTTCGTAGAAATTAACACCAATCCCAACGAGTCCGCAACAGCGGCTCCGCAAAGTCTATTAGGGCCTGCCGTGTATAAAGTAATCACGGCCAATATCAACCGAAATCTACGGATAAACAACGAGTTCACACAGGTTACCGTTACCACCAATGACAACCTGGAGTTCCACCGTTATCTTGTCCGTCCGTCGGAAAGCGAATACATGTGGCGAAGCTGGTATGTAGAACTGACCAACATTAAAGATATATATAAAAGTGCTGGTGAGCAGCAGCAGGCCGGTTACCAAATATATCAAGGTATCTCCCTGGTATTGGAAGCCTGGGTTTATTCCTTGCTGACCGATATGTTTGGCGATATTCCATATTACGAGAGCAACAAAGGCTATACAGACGGGAATACAAGCCCGGCTTTTGAAAGACAACAGGAAATATATAAGAATTTGTTTTTGAAATTAGAACAAGCTAACCAGCTATTGAATACTACCAATGATATCGCGGGTGATAAGGCTGCATTAGATCCTATTTTCAACACTGATCCCGAAAAATGGCGAAAATTCGGAAATTCCTTATATCTGAGACTGCTCCTTAGAGTCGCGCATAAACCAGAATTGAATGCTATAACAAAAATCAAGGAAATAGTGGACATCAAACCGTCAGAATATCCAATTATGGAGAGCAATGATGATTCAGCTGTTCTGCGTTTCACGAATCAGCAACCCTACTTCAATCCTTATTTCAACGCCCGAGAGATTGATTTTAACGGCAATAAAGGTTATTCTGATTTCTTTATTAACAATTTAGTCGCAATGGGGGATCCGCGCCTTAAAATATGGGCAACAGAAGCTACATTAGGAGTTTACTCCGGTATGCAATCAGGCTATCAAGAAGGGTCTGTACCCGAGCGCGGCTCTACACTGCACAAAAATCTGATGACCGACCCACGCTTGGGGAACATCATGAACTATGCGGAACTACAATTCATATTGGCAGAATGTGCATTGCGCAATTATGTGAATCAAGATGCCGAAGTCGCATATAACGATGGTATCAATGCTTCCATGGTCTTTTGGGATCAAACTATTGGTGACGAATACTTTGACAACCCTTTAGTTAGCTTCTCATCGACTGATAGCAATAACGATAAGTTAGGTAAAGTACATTTGCAAAAATATTTTGCAATGCTATTTACCGATTTCCAGCAGTGGTATGAGTACCGTCGGACGGGGTTATTGGATTTTAGCGATTATATCGGTGGTGGTGTGCAAAATGATGGTAAAATGCCCGTCCGGCTAAACTACCCGTTAATTACACAATCCTTAAATACGGTAAACTATAAAGCGGCCGTGGAGCGTCTGGGGGGTGATAATCTAAATGGATTAATGTGGTGGCAACCTAACCTGTTTTAAACTAAAAAATAATTCAGATGAAAAAGAAAATATTAAACGCATTATCATATATAGCTATATCGTCTTCCTTACTAGCAATAGGCTGCATCAAGGAAGACACAAATTACGCCATCGGGGAAAATAATCCGGAAACCTCGCTGTATGTAGTCAGAAATATCTTTCAAGGAAGCGATGTCACCCTAAACGCCGATTTGTTGACAAATGCGATGTACACAAAAGGTGTCGTGGTATCAAATTACACCGGAAAGAATCTTCCGGCAAACCATATTGCTGTTCAAAACGTATGGCGAAACCAACAAAGGGGTATATTGATTGAAGTGGATGATGTTGCAAAGTATAACTTCGGAGATTCCATAAGGATTAACCTTAACGGAGCAAAATTGTCTGCCCAAACCGGCTCCTTGACACTAAAAGGTATAAAACAGAGTGATATTACTATTATCAATACTGGCAATACAGTGGTTTCAAGACCTGTAGCCATTTCAGTCCTACAAAATAAGTTCGGCGATTACGAGTCGACTTTTATTGATATTACCGCAGACTTGGAAGTAGAACCTGCTCCAGGAACACCAATTAGAGGAACAAAGACACTGATGGATCAGGATTCTTTAAAAATTGATCTTTATACATCTGATCAAGCAAGCTTTGCTGATGAAGTTGTTGCACCAAGTGCAACATTCAGAGGAATAGCCTATTCGGATGGCGAAAAAAGACAGCTACGATTGCAAAACTATGCAGGGATGGCTTATCCAAGTGGTAAAATCTATCCTGGATGGCCGGAAACATTTGAAACGAACAACAATAAAGACGGCTATGCAAACGCCAATAGATTGTTGAAGACCGGAACTTGGTATTTTCAGCAATCACTGCTGGGTGTAACCGCCGGCCGTGACCGTATTGTATCTGGCGATACAGCAGTCCGCTTCCAGCAAGGGTTGAGCACAGATGCACTTTTACAAATGAATTTCGACGTACCCGACGGTGCTTCCAAGGTGACCTTGTGGTATGGCTCTTACTATACCGACAACTCCTGTACATTCACTTTGGAATCTTCAACAGACGGCGGGATTAATTGGCAGCAAATCGGAGACCCCATCACAGATGCCCACAGGACATCAGAAAGTTTAAACAGTAAACAAGCGGTATTCCTAATGGATATTGAAGGCCCTGTACGATTTAGAATCAATAAAAAAGGTATTGGAGCGAATACGAATTCAAATCCGAACGGTCGATTGGGAATGGATGATATCTCCATTTTCAAAAGCTACTAACAAACTTACAATTAAAGCGAAAGTATGATGAAGAAATATAATTTTTTGGTATTGATTATCCTTGGCTTATTGGCCACGGGTTTGATTAGCGCTTGTAAAAGCGATTTAGCCGTAGGGGTGGAGGATAAGATTGCGACCAGCATTCCTATTACCCATATTAATATACCTTATGTGTACAATATTAAAATTGGCGTGACAGAGATTGATATTGAAGGGACAGGTTTTCTTGCCGACGATATCATATCATTTGTTCCGAGAAGCGGCCAGGGTGAAACTGTAGATCTGCCTATAGGTTTGCTCACGGACAATGGTGTGATCGTGGCTATATCAGATAATGTAAAAGATGGCGCTTATGATATTCGCGTGAAGCGAGGCGAGTTAAGCCAACTGATCGGAAAAACTTACGTTAATTTCGTTTTCAATACTGATATTCCGGACAAAGACGGTATGACTGTAAAAGGAACGGTATTTGTAGGTGACAAAGGCGTCGCCGATGTGGTGGTCTCTGACGGCGAAGTCGTAACTAAAACAGACGCAAACGGTGTTTATTATTTACCTTCAGCAAAGAAGAACGGCTATGTATTTGTTTCGGTTCCATCTAATTACGAAGTCATCACAACCAATACAGTACCACAGTTCTTTAAGCCTTTAACCGGCATCACATCGGATGCTGAAATCCGGGATTTTGAACTATTCCCTGCAAACAACGATAACCATGTCGTTGCATTTTTGGCTGATATACATCTAGCCAACCGAAACGATGATATTGCACAATTCCAAAGCAACTTCTTAGCCGACATAAACAAAACATACGACTACTACAAGGATCAGAATAAGAAGTTCTATGGACTTACTTTGGGCGATCAATCCTGGGACCAATACTGGTACGCTAACAATTTCAAACTAGCGGAGTATTTGCAAACGATAAAGGATCTGGAATTTCCAATCTACAATGTTATAGGAAACCATGATTACGATCCTTATGTTGCCCTCAACGACTGGCTAGCGGCATCCCCCTACAGAAACCTCATGGGGCCAACTTATTACTCGATGAATATTGGCCAAGTACATTACATAATTCTTGACAACATGGACTACAAAAATACAGGTGGTTCAAATGGTATAATTGGCGATAGGGAATATACCAATGTCATCGCTCAAGAGCAATTAGATTGGCTACAAAAAGATTTAGCCTATATCACGGATAAATCTACACCAATCGTAGTAGCCATGCATGTTCCCCTTCACTCCAATCCGGATGCGAACGGCAACTCCAATATTTCTTTGCAAAACGGGGCCACACTCGTTGGTATGTTGTCAGCTTTCAATAATGTAAAAGTACTTACCGGGCACACTCATATAAATTATCGCGTAAAACAATCTGGATCGAATATTACCGAATATAATATAGGAGCAGTAAGTGCGACATGGTGGTGGACAGGAAGGAGCGGTTATGCCGGTAATCATATCTGTAAAGACGGCAGCGTGGGAGGATATGCTGTACAGGAAGTCGAAGGGAGAAACCAAAAACTATATTATAAGGGTATTGGATATGAAAAAGATTATCAATTTAGGTCGTATGATTTAAATACCGTACATATTACAGCAGCTGCACATACACCTAATGCAAATGCCACATTTAAAGAAAAAGTTCCTGGAATAGCTGGAGAATATGCTACCAAAAGAGATGACAACCAAGTGTTAATTAATGTTTGGAGCTATCAAGATAATTGGAAGGTTAAGGTAACGGAAAACGGGAATCCTTTGTCTTATACACGCGTTCGTAAGAAGGATCCAATGCATATTATTTCCTATGATTTGCAGCGTGTAAATGTCAATGCCGATCCAACGTCATCATTTGCAACCACCAATACTGCTCATTTGTTTTTAGTACAAGCTTCGAGCGCAACATCTACTTTAGAGATAATCGTAGAAGATGAGTTTGGCAACATCTATTCCGAAACAATGGAAAGACCCAAAGCTTTTAATTATACCATGCGTTAGGGAAATAAGTATTGTAATGTCTCTCGTGTGTATGGTGGAGAAAGATAGCATAAGTATAAAATGAACTAAAAATGAACAGAAGAAGTTTTATAAAATCATCCGGACTACTTATTGGCGGACTCTACGTTTCGAGCAAAGCTTTTGCTGTTATACAGCCACAAGATCAGGGTAGGTTAATCAAAGGACGGATCACAGCACATCGAAGAAATATTGCCAACGCGGTGGTGTCCGACGGCTATAATGTGGCCGTGAGCGACAAAAGAGGAAGATATTCTCTACAAGTACACAACAGTGCGAAACATATTTTCCTATCGAATCCATCGGGCTATAGTTTGAAAAATGCGAATGGTTTCGCGGCTATTTACCGTTTACCCGACAGTGGCGACTATAATTTTGAGCTGGAAAAGACAGCATATAATGATAATCACCACTATTTCCTCGCCCTAGGTGATCCGCAGATACGGGATAAAGAAGATGCCCGCCAATTTAGGGAGGAATCGCTTCCGGACATAGCACAATTTCTCGCATCCATGCCCAAGGAAAAATTTCACGGCATCAGTTTGGGAGACTCTATTTGGGACACACCAAAGTTGTGGCAAGATTACAAAGAAACAATAGGCAAGGTAGGCATCCCCTTCTTTCAGACGATCGGAAACCACGATAAACAGGAAGTGACCGCTAATGAATCCGATGATGCAGCACTATTTAAAGCGCATTTTGGCCCCTCCTATTATTCGTTTAACCGAGGGAAAGTACATTACGTGGTATTAGACACCATTCGTTATACCCGCATCAAGCAATACGACGGACATATCAGTGCCGAACAACTCTCTTGGTTGGAAAAGGACCTACAATACGTATCCAAAGATCACGTACTGATCATTAGCGTGCATATCCCCATCTATAATAGCATCAAAAATCGGGATGAACTGTATGCCCTTCTCGAAGGCTTTCAGCAGATTCATGTGCTTTCCGGCCATACCCATCAGAACGCCAACAATGTTAACGGACATATCTATGAACACACCCATGCGACACTGTGCGGTGCCTGGTGGGCAGGACCGATTTGTACCGACGGCACACCTCGTGGATATGGAGTCTTTGAGGTGAACGGAACATCGGTAAACTGGTTTTATAAATCCGTCGGCAAAGATTCCAACTACCAGTTCCGTAGCAGCGTCCAAAAGCTCAGTGGTGGTATGAACCGCGTGATGGTGAACGTATGGAATTACGACCCCGCATGGAAAGTCACTTGGTTCGCCGATGGAGTTCCCAAAGGTGAACTGGAACAAACCAAGGGTTTTGATGAACTTGCTGTTGCGTTATATAAGGGAAAAGAGCTACCCAAAGAACGAAGAGGTTGGATAGAACCGGGACGGACAGATCATCTATTTTACACCCAAACCGATGCAAAAACAGTGAAAATTATCGTCACCGACCGTTTTGGTAATGAATATACGGAGGATATTCAACTCGCTTAACCGCTCAATACAATTGAACTATACAAAATTGCAACATCCCTCTTTTCCTTTAAAGGTCGCATCCAAACTATTCTCGATGCGGGATAGGTGCGGGGCAGGGGGACGCATCAAATTTTTGAGGTTGCAGGAATTCATCCTTAGTACTATCCCTCCCCTCAAAGATTTGCAGCGACGAGCTTTTTGTTTCTTTTTTGCGGTCAAAAAAGAAAATAAACAAAATATTATCAATAAGCGTTTTGCTTTTAATAAGATATAGTTTATTTTTGCATTCCAAAATGCGGATGTATAAAACCATTCGCTGTAAATTGATTAATAATTATTTAGTCCCTATAATATGCCCAATATTGGTAAAATAGCGCAGATTATCGGCCCCGTAGTTGACGTCAACTTCGCCGACAATGACAATCTTCCTAAAATTTATGATGCCTTGTATATTGAAAAAGACAATGGTCAACGCATCGTTTTGGAAGTTCAACAACACCTAGGTGAGGATCGTGTTCGTACTATCGCCATGGATGCAACCGAAGGTTTGGTTCGCGGAATGAAAGTGGTTGACACGGGTGCTCCGATCAAAATGCCTGTTGGCGAAGAAATCAAAGGCCGTGTATTCAACGTCGTTGGTGGCGCCATTGATGGTATCCAAGATTTGGACACGACAAACGGACGTCCTATCCACAACGAACCACCTAAATTCGACGAATTATCTACCGAAACTGAGGTATTATTTACAGGTATTAAAGTAATCGACCTGCTAGAGCCATATGCTAAAGGTGGTAAAATCGGTTTATTCGGTGGTGCCGGAGTAGGTAAAACCGTATTGATTCAAGAATTGATCAATAATATCGCTAAAGGCCATGGTGGTCTTTCCGTATTCGCAGGTGTTGGAGAGCGGACACGTGAAGGAAATGACCTATTGCGCGAAATGCTTGAATCAGGCATTATTAAATATGGTGAGCATTTCATGGAGGGCATGGAAAAGGGTGAATGGCCGTTAGACAAAGTAGACAATGAATTGCTTAAAGATTCAAAATGTACATTCGTTTTTGGCCAGATGAATGAGCCTCCTGGGGCGCGTGCTCGCGTAGCATTATCCGGACTAACGGTCGCGGAATATTTCCGTGACGGAGATGGACAGGGACAAGGACGTGATGTACTTTTCTTTATCGACAACATCTTCCGTTTTACACAAGCGGGTTCTGAAGTATCTGCACTTTTAGGCCGTATGCCATCAGCTGTAGGTTACCAACCGACACTAGCAACGGAGATGGGTCTAATGCAAGAGCGTATTACATCTACTAAAAACGGATCTATTACGTCAGTGCAAGCCGTATATGTACCTGCCGATGACTTAACTGACCCTGCACCGGCGACAACTTTCGCCCACTTGGATGCAACAACCGTATTATCTCGTAAAATTGCGGAGTTAGGTATTTATCCTGCGGTTGACCCGTTGGATTCTACTTCTCGTATCTTATCACCAGCCGTATTAGGTGACGAGCACTACAACACAGCACAACGCGTAAAAGAAATTTTGCAACGTTATAAAGAACTTCAAGATATCATCGCTATC
>Ga0079224_100004929_pt1 | contig 17435 bp, 7 predicted proteins | sample Stecom2015_FD_80414 | JGI IMG/M metagenome (GOLD analysis project Ga0079224, IMG submission 80414) | Agricultural soil microbial communities from Utah to study Nitrogen management - Steer compost 2015 | ecosystem: Environmental > Terrestrial > Soil > Agricultural land | place: USA: Utah...
AAATGCAGATAGGATTGTTCCTGGTGCTGACCGACTATCCCAATATATGCCACTATTAAAAGGTAAGAAAGTTGGACTAATGGGCAATCAGACCACTATTGTAGGTGAGGATAAGGAGCATTTGGTTGACGTATTAATAAGAAAGGGTGTTGATTTGAAGTTTGGTTTTGCTCCTGAGCATGGATTCAGAGGTACAATCGAGCGTGGTGAGAAAGTTGATAATGATAAAGACGCTAAAACGGGTCTTCCATTATATACGCTATACGGGGGTAATGAAAAGCAAGATTCGATCGTGCAGTCTATTGATGTGATGATATTTGATTTACAAGACGTAGGAGCGCGTTTTTATACGTATATCACATCTTTGCATCGTGTGATGGAATTGTGTGCGAAACACAATAAAGAATTGATCGTATTGGATCGTCCAAACCCATGTGGTGACCAAGTCGATGGTCCTGTACGCAAAGATGATAAGTTCAAATCAAATGTTTCATACCATAAAATCGCGATGGTGCATGGTCTAACTGTTGGCGAATTAGCCAATATGATAAATGGCGAAAAATGGTTAGAAAATGGACGTCAATGTAAAGTAACAGTAATACCAGTTGAAAATTGGGATCACTCTAAGATGTATGAATTACCTGTGGTTCCTTCACCATCGTTACCAAATCATTTGTCAGTGCGTCTATACGCTTCTTTGTGTCTATTCGAAGGAACAGAAATTTCGGTAGGTCGTGGAACAGATTGGCCATTCCAAGTGGTTGGATATGACAATCCAATGTATGGTAATTTCTCGTATAATCCCGGGGAGAAAGAAGGAATGGTAAAACATGTCGAAGGGAAAGGACAGACTATGTATGGCCTTGACTTAAGAGAACTTGATGCAGATAAACAGACGTTTACATTGAAATATATCATTGATTTTTACCAAAAAATGCCTGATAAGTCAAAGTTTTTCACAAGAGCTGAGTTCTTTGACAAACTTGCAGGAACTGATCAATTGCGCAAGCAAATTATTGCTGGTAAATCGGAGCAAGAAATACGCGCGTCGTGGGCTAAGGAATTAGCTGATTATAAAAAAATGCGCAAACAATATTTGTTATATAAAGACTTTGAATAATCTACCTCAAACGAAAAACAAATCCAATATTGGTTTGCCTATTTTATATAGGCAAACCTAAAAAATTATGATAATTCCATTTATTTAATATGCTACATATGAGAAATACATTACTATTCTCAATAGCATTAGGGTTGACGTTTTCTGCTGAAGCAAATACTGCTAAGGTTGCTAATGCGAATAATCTTAATGCTGCTACTTCCTATTTAAATAGTAGGTTAGTTCAGAATTCTGTGCAGGGAACTGTTTCAGATGCTAGTGGTCCAATTCCTGGGGTCACAGTTTCTGTAGTAGGAGTGCCAGGATCTACAATTACAGATGTCAATGGTAAGTTTACGATTAACGCACCTCTTGGTTCTACAATTAGATTTTCAAGTATAGGATATCTGTCTCAAGATGTTAAAGTAACATCAAACTCTATCAATGTTACATTGCAAGAAGAGGATAACTCACTAGAAGAGGTCGTTGTTGTAGGTTACGGTACGCAGAAGAAAGAACACTTAACAGGTGCTGTTTCTTCGATCAATGTTAAAGAAGTAATGGGATCTCGTCCCATACCAGATGCAGGTCGTGGTATGCAAGGAACAATACCAGGATTATCGATTACCATTCCTTCAGGTGAAGTTGGTTCTGATCCTATCATGAAAATTCGCGGTCAAGTAGCTTCCATTGCGGGTTCAAGCAATCCATTGATTTTGGTAGATAACGTGGAGGTACCAAGTATCAACTTGATTAATCCAAGTGATATAGAGAGTATTTCGGTACTTAAAGATGCTGCTTCATCTTCTATTTATGGTGCTAAAGCAGCTTTTGGTGTAATTTTGATTACGACTAAGAAAGGGGCTAATACAGATTCACAAAGTATCAGCTACACAAATAACTTATCACTACAATCTCCATTCAAACCTATTGAAATTGCTGGGATTGATGGTTTAGAATATACATTAGAGGCTCATGAAAATCAAGAGCAACCAGGTCCTGCTGGAGGTTTTTGGCGCGTAAACCGTGAGAGCTTTGAAAAAATTAAGGAATGGCAACAAAAATATGGTGGTATAGTAGGTAACTATGATCCTGTATTGTATGGTCGTGACTGGTATTATGATGGTGTGGATAAATTTGGTTTGAGATTGTACGATCCAGCGGAAGTGATGATCAAAAATAATGCATTTTCACATTTACATAACTTAGGTATCAATGGTAAGTCGGGCAAAACTTCATACAATTTAAGTGCTGGTTATTTGGGACAGCAAGGTATGATGAAGCCTGCGCAGCAAGATGATTTTACACGCTACAATGGAACAATTAATTTGTCGACTAAAGTTTCAGATGCGTTGACAGTTCGTGGGGGAGCGATGTATTCTAATGGCACAAAACGTTATCCAAATTCTGCAACAGGCTTTACAGCGGATCCATGGTTATATTTGTACCGTTGGTCTAGGTTATTCCCTATTGCTGCTCAAGAACATGGAACTGATGTTAGAGATCCATATTTTGACACTCAAAATGCGCATACAGGACACAAGATTGATCGTTATCTGAATTTAAATTTAGGTACTACGGTTAATATTTTAGATGGATGGGATTTCAATGCTGATTACGCATTCTCAACGCAAAATAATAGCAATAATACCTCTATGCCTTCCTTTACTGGTGCATGGCATTGGTATGCTCCTGTAGCATGGAATGAAAATGGTAGTCAAGTATATGTTGATGAAAATGGAATGCCGACAGATAATGGTGGTGTGCCAGCTTACCGTTTCCCAGTAGAAACATATATTACAAAAGAACAATCAAATATTTATAAGCAATCGTTATTCTCTAAAAGACATACGTTCAATGCTTTCACTACTTACAACAAGACTTTCAATCAAGATCATGACGTGAAAGTAATGTTGGGTACTAACGTAGTCGCATACAACTGGGATAGTCACTGGGCAAGACGTACTAATTTGATTAACGAGCAAAATCCACAATTTAATTTTGCAACAGGTGTTGAGACAAATGGTGCTGACGCAAATTGGGATTCTCAAGTAGGTTTCTTTGGTCGTGCTAACTATGCATACAAAGGTAAATATCTTGTCGAAGGTAATTTAAGATACGATGGCACATCAAAATTCCCTTCGCATTTACGCTATAGATGGTATCCGTCTGTATCTGCGGGTTGGGTAATGTCAAATGAAAGCTTCATGGAAAATATTTCTGATGTATTATCATTTGCAAAAATCCGTGGTTCGTGGGGTAATATCGGTGACCAATCGGTATCTAACTCGTTGTATGTTCCTACTATGGATATCGTTAAGAATAGTTGGTTAAATGGTTCGGGTCAACAATTTTTCCAATTAGGAACTCCTGGATCAGTATCTAATTCAATTACTTGGCAAGATATCGAGCACAGTAACATTGGTGCTGACTTACGTTTCTTCAATAAATTGGGCGTAGTGTTCGAATATTTCCAACGTAAAACAAATAATATGATTATCCCTGGTGAATCTTTGCCAGCAACGTTTGGTGCTAATGCTCCACAAGGTAACTTTGGTGCATTGCGTACTAGAGGTTGGGAGGTTAATTTAGACTTCAATCACCGCTTTGATAATGGATTGCGTATTACAGCTAATGCAAACTTAGCAGATGCGATTTCAGTTATTACAAAAGGTGCTGACTGGAATACGCCTTGGGACAACCGTTTATTGAGTACAACTTATTCTACAGGTAGAACATACGGTGATATTTTCGGTTACGTAACGGATCGTCTTTACCAAGCTGGTGATTTCGCATATGATGCTAATGGCAATCATATCGTTACTACAATTATTCACGAAGGTAATGCTAGACAAACTAATATGCTAGCGGGTGATAACCCAATTTATCAAACACAATTCCAAACTGGTACAGCGAATTGGGGATATATATCTCCAGGTGATGTAAAATTTGTGGATGTTAACGGTGACGGTTATATCACAAATGGTAAAAACACAAATGGTGATCCAGGTGACCGCATGAAAATTGGTAACTCAACTCCTCGCTATGAATATGGTTTCCGTTTAGGAGCTGATTACAAGGGCTTCGATATGTCTGTTTTCATGCAAGGTGTAGGTAAGCGTGAGATCTGGGGTGCTGGACAGTTGGCGATACCTGGTTTCCACGTGAAAGATGGCGCAATGCCTCAAGCAATAGCTGAAGATTTCTGGAAAAAAGACCGTACTGATGCATTCTATCCAAGAGCATGGAACTTGAATGGCGAAGCTTCAGGTCAGACTATGGTTCCTCAATCGCGCTATTTGTTGGATATGTCTTATTTTAAAATTAAAAATATTACTGTAGGATATGCATTGCAACCTAATGTATTGAATAGAGTTCATTTGAAAAATGCGCGCATCTACGTGTCTTTAGAAAACTTTTTCTTGTTTGACAATTTAAGAGGTTTACCTATTGATCCAGAAACGATCTCTGGTAATGGTGGTAACTTGACTAGTGGAAATTACAACTTAGGTAGAACTGGTACAGGTAATCCATCATTCAAATCAGCTTCTTTGGGTATTCAAATTGGGTTGTAATTAATTAAGTAGAAACATTATGAAAATTAAATATAGCATAGCGCTTTTAACAGCGACATTGATGTTCTCTAGCTGTGAGAAGTTTTTAGACAGACCTCAGCTTACATCAGCAAATGACGACAATGCTTGGACTACAGAAGAGAATGTTCGTCTTTATGCAAACAAATACTATACTGACTTTTTTGAAGGCTATGGCTCTGGCTTCACGTTAGGAAGCTCATATCTCTTATCCTTCAGTGATGATGTCGTTCGTCAAGGTAATCAAGGTGAATTCACTTTAGCTGTACCGAATAGTGCAATATGGAGTTATACCAATATACGTTCTATCAATATTATGTTAGATCGTATAGAGAATAGAATGTCTTCTGTATTGAGTGAAGAAGCATATAACCACTGGACAGGTATAGGTAAATTCTTTAGGGCAATGAGATATGCGGACCTAGTTACTACATATGGAGATGTTCCATATTTAGATAAGCCAATATCGGATTCGGACTACGATGCATTATTCAAAGATCGTACACCTCGTAATGAAGTGATGGATGCGGTATATGAGGATTTAACATTCGCATTCGAAAATGTACGCCTGAATGATGGCGCACAAACTGTTAACCGTTACGTAGTAGCGGGTTTCATCACACGATTAGCATTAACAGAAGGTTCTTGGCAAAAATATTATTACAAAGACAACGAGAGAGCTAAGAAATTTTTCGAGTTGGCTAAGACTGCTGGTGATTATTTGATTGCTAGCAATAAATATGATATCGTTACTGACTACAGATCTCAGTTTACTTCTGAAGATCTAAAAGGTAACAAGGATATGATTATGTACAGACAATACGATGAGGCTATAAATGTAAAACATGCCGTATTGTCAACCCATAATCTGGCTGATAATGTTACATACGGCGCATCAGCAGATTTGTTAAAAGCATTTATCCTTAATGATGGTAAAGTGTGGCAGAATTCTGAATTGGAAAATGCTAAAAATTTTGCAACTACTGAATTATTCAAAACTCGTGACTCTAGATTAGAGGCATCATTCCATAGTAAGCCTACACCACGTAATAGAGGTTCGTTACTTTATTTAACGAAATTCTTACCTCGTGATGTAGAAGCACGCGTAGCTGCAGGCGGTGCTGCTGGTACTGCTTTTACAGGTGCTAATAATACGACAGATGCTCCTGTGTTACGTTATGCTGAGGTGTTATTAAACTGGATAGAAGCTAAAGCAGAGTTAGCGACATTGGGTGGTGCTGCGGTAACACAAGGCGATATCGATCAGTCAATCAACAAAATTCGTAATAGACCATTAGCTCCGGAAGCCATAGCAAAAGGCGTAGTAAAAACAGCTCCAATGTCTTTAGGTACATTGCCTGTAGATCCTGAAAGAGACGTAACTGTTAGTGCATTGATTTGGGAGATTCGTCGTGAACGTCGTATGGAAATGACATTTGAGTATTCACGTATCGAAGATCTAAAACGTTGGTCAAAATTAAATTATATGGACACGGATGCTAATCCTGATTTATTAGCGGGTGCTTGGGTAGATTTCCCTACACAATTACCAGATGAAATTAAGGATGGATTGTCAGTAGTCAAATTAAATGGTCAAGTAGAAGTGTTTAACGCATTAACTCCAGGTAGTAAGGAAAAAATGATTGGATTTTACCGTAATACGAATACAAGAGGAAGACAAACTTTCTTAGGATTAGGTAATGTAAATCCTTATTTATCACCAGTAGGCAGAAATCAAATTAATGAGTATGCTTCTCGTGGTTATGTGTTATCACAAACAGAGGGTTGGCCTCAAAATTAATTACGAATTCAGTATAGAATAGATATATGAAAAAGATTTTAAAAAATTCTATAGGTTGTATGTTGTTAGGCTTAGTGGGCCTAACAACAATTACCTCTTGTTCTGAAGATTTTCCAGGCAATGTAGAATCAGATAATTTTACAGATTTAAAAGAGATCCGTATTGTAAATGCAGGTCCTGCTGGTGATCAAGTGCTAGAAGGTGAAATTGATGAATTAACAAAAACGATTAAATTTCCTCAATTAGACACATTATCAGATTTACAAAATGTAAAATTTGAAGCGGTATTGTCTGATGGAGCTAAATTAGAAAAAGATGTTTTTGCTCTTCCGTATACTACAGGCGAAACGCAAAAGGAAGTTTATTTAAAAGTTGTAAACTCACCTCGCTTCAAAGAGTACAAAGCTATCGTGAGATACAATGTGGTATTACGTGGTATCAATCTAGAAACAACTGAAGTTTACGATTACTCGTTAAATCCTTTTGGAAATCCTATGTATCCTTCATTTGCAACAGCCAATACTAGAGGTACAGGTTTCGATGGAAATTATGTTTTAGTAGCAGAAAGAAGTGGTGTAGGTTTACATTTGTTAGAAGTTGCTAAACTGAAGCAAAATATTGTCGAGCCAATCCTATTAAATACCGAAGGTGTGACGGGGGGAACATTCCCATATAGCATGGCTGCTCAGATTAATGGACATTCATATGTAGCTAATTTATCAGGTCCTTTGAAAATTTACCATTGGGCTAATCCATCTGATAAACCAGATGTTATTGCAAATATTGCTCTTGGTGACTTTGGGTTAACAGCTAGACACGGCGATGCACTTTCAGTTGATCTTGATAATAATGGAAATGGTTTTGCTTATACAATGTCTGGTGATGGTAACATAATCCGTGTTAAAATAACAAATTACAAAGACGGATCTGATGTCACAGTTATTAAGCCAAGAATTAACTATGAGCAATGGGGACATTATTCGCATATCAAAGGAACTGAGGATTATATGATCTCTGGACATAGCCAAGTTCCATCATTGGCAAATAATGCAGGTTCTCTTCAATATACATTAGGAGCTAACACATTGCCTCGTAGTATTTCTGATATTAAGATTTTTACATTCAATGATCAGCGTTATTTGTTAGGTATTACTGTACCTAGAAATGCGCCTACTGTTGGTGCGTCCTTGTATATTTATAATATAACAAAAGGAGAGACTATTGTTGATGCATTAACAGCTTTGGATCAATCTGCAGTTGAAGGAAAGAATGCGCCATACGTCTTTACTTATACGTTAACGGCTACTGTTAATGGTAACCCTGGTACACAAGCAGGTTATCATATTGTTAAAGATGAAAACGGAAAAGATTCAAAATTAATGATTTATGGTGCTACTACAACCGGTGGTTTCGCAATCATTGAATTTGATGCTCATGAGAATGAGTTGTAAAATCATAAATAACTAATTGAAAAGGGCATCATATTTACTGCAAGTAAATAGTTGATGCCCTTTTTTTAAAACCTATTATAAATATTTATACTTATGAAAAGGATAACAGATTATATGTTATTGCTTCTTGCTACTGCATTTATATTTAATGCGTGTAGTAAAGATTCAGAATCGGGAGGTACACCAACTCCAACACCAGAACCAACTCCAACACCAGAATTAAATTTCCCGCGTAAAGAAATGCGTGCAGCTTGGGTTGCTACCGTATGGGGAATAGATTGGCCTACTTCCAAAGAGATGGCTGTGCAGAAAAAGCAGTATACTGATTTATTGGATAGATTAAAACAATTAAAGTTCAACACCGTTTTTGTACAAGTTCGCGGTATGGGAGATGCATTTTACAATTCTCCATATGAGCCATGGAGTGGTAATATCACAGGTACACGCGGCAAGGATCCAGGATATGACGTTCTGAAATTTATGCTAGATGAAGCTCATGCGCGTGGTATTGAATTTCATGCTTGGATTAATCCTTATCGAATAGCTACACGTGCTAGCACTGCTACTGCTTATCCTGCGTTGCATAGTTCTGTCCCGGCTAATTGGGTAGTAGATCACGAAAAGATTCAGATTTATAATCCTGCTTTACCAGAGGTAAGACAACGACTATCAGATATTGTGAAAGATTTGATTACGAAGTACAATGTAGATGGTTTGCACATGGATGATTACTTCTACCCTGATCCAAGTAGTGCTGGTACTATGAAGTCTGACGATGACGATTTCAATAGATTGAAAGGATCTTTTACAGACAAGAACGCTTGGCGTCGCGACAACGTGGATAAAGCCATAGAATTGATCTTTAACACGATTAAAACGAATAAGCCACAGGTTGTGTTTTCTATTTCTCCAGCAGCAAGTAGGAGTTATAATTACAATACGTTGTATGCTGATTTGCCGAAATGGACGCAATCAGGATGGGTTGATATTCTAATTCCACAATTGTATCAAGAAATTGGAAATACATCGAACCCTTTTGAACGTAATCTTGCAGATTGGACTCAATTTAGAGGAAAATCGCAAGTAGTGATAGGACATGGATATTATAAATTTGGTGCTACAGATGGAGGAGCTAAGTTTCAAAATGTGCAAGAGTTGGTAAACCAATTCAATTTAGTTAGAAATAACAGGTATACTGTAGGCTCAGCTATTTACTCTTCCAGAGATATTCTCGCGAATAGAATTGGTATAACAAACAAATTAGCTGAATTATATGCTAAAGATGTGTTGATGCCATTTGCAGGTCGCGAAGTAGCGGTTGCTCCAATTGTACCTGGCAATCTAAAATTAACGGGAAGTGAATTGAGCTGGACGGGTTCTGGTAGTAATATTCGTTTTGCGGTTTATTATTTTAGCAGTCTTACGGCAGAGGGTGAGTTAGTGGGCTTGACTACTTCAAATAAACTCAATGTGACGATGAATGGTCATTATGCAGTGACGGCATTGAATGTAGATCATGTGGAAAGTAAAGCTTCTAATACAGTAGAGAAGAAATAAAACAATAAATCTCCAAAAGAGTATCTTTGGATACCCTTTAATTATACGTATGAAAAATATTTTTTTAACATTCACTTTTAGTTTCTGCCTTACAGCAGTATTAGCTCAATCAACATTCAAATTTGCACAAATCACGGACACCCACATTGGTGGTCATTCTGGTGAGGAAGATTTGCGACGCACAGTCGAAGATCTGAACAATCAAAAGGATATTGACTTTGTGATATTGTCTGGAGACGTGACAGAATTTGGTTCGGATGAAGAGTTAAAATTAGCCAAAAGAATATTGGATGGTCTTACGTTGCCTTTGTACATTGTGCCAGGCAATCACGACAGCAATTGGTCAGAAAGTGGTGCAAATTCTTTTCGTAAAGTATTTGGTGGCGAATCTTTCTTTTTCGAACACAAAGGTTATCAATTTTTAGGTACAACCTCTGGACCTAATATGCGTATGAGTCCTGGGCAGATTCCACGTGAAAATATTGTGTGGATTGACTCCATATTTAAGGCTAATGCGAATGCAGATTTACCTTTGATTTCGATCAATCATTACCCATTAGATTCTTCGTTAAACAATTGGTATGAATTGGTGGATCGCTTACAAACGCGTAACATCCAGTTTGCCTTATGCGGACATGGACATAGCAACAAGTTGTACGATTGGGATGGAATTCCGGGAGTGATGAGCCGATCCAATCTTCGCGCTAAAGCGGAAGTAGGCGGTTACAATATTATTACACTGGCGAAAGATTCAGTTTTCTTTCAAGAACGAAATCCATTAGTTTCTACACAAAACGCTTGGTTGAAGTTTCCATTAAAAAAACTAACATTCGACAGCAAATACAAACGTCCTGATTTCTCCGTGAATGCAACGACTAAAGCAAAAGTAGCTTGGGAATATATTAATGACGGTGATTTGGGGGCTGGATTTAGTTCCGATGGCAAATTAGCCTTCACAGCCAATACCATTGGAGAATTATTCGCATTGGATATCAAAACAGGACTAAGAAAATGGGTATTTCAAACTGGTGGTAAAATTTATTCTACTCCCGCAGTAGCAAATGGTATTGTCGTGGTTGGATCTTCGGATAATTTTATCTACGCTGTAAATAGTAAAACTGGAAAAGAAATTTGGAAAGTACAAGCTGATCATGCGGTATTAGGATCACCGAATATTTACAAAGGAAAAGTGTATATCGGGGCTTCGGATGGTATTTTCAGATGTATTGATTTGAAATCTGGCAAAGTCGTGTGGACATACGATAAGGTCAACAACTATGTGTCTACATTACCTACCATTGCAGATGGAAAAGTAATATTTGGTTCTTGGGGTAATGGATTTTATGCTTTGGATGTGAATACAGGTAAGTTGGTCTGGGAATGGAATAATGGTCATGCCAACAGAATGTTTTCGGCAGCAGCTTGTTATCCAGTGGTCGCTAATAATCGTGTGTTTATCGTTGCTCCAGATCGTTATATGACAGCTTTAGATCTCAAAACAGGTCAAGTTATTTGGAGAGAAAAGAAGAACGAATACCGTGTTCGCGAATCAATGGGACTTTCTTTTGATAAAAAATATGTATACGCAAAGTCGATGGACGGCGAATTAATCGGTGTACCTGTGACAGCGGACCATATGGATGTGAGCTGGAAATCTAAATTGAAATTGCCTTATGAGCTAGCACCTTCGGCTATTTATAGCAATAAGGATTTGGTTGTGGTACCTAATAATTCTGGATTAGTGTCTGCGGTAGATCCGAAATCAGGTGATGTATTTTGGCAGTACAAAATCTCGAATGGCATGGTTAATCCAACTTTGGTAACTAAAAAATATATAATTGCTAGTACAATGGATGGAAAAATCGTCAAACTAACTTATTAGATATGCAAATTAAATATAAAAGCGAGATTTAGTCTCGCTTTTTTTGTTACAATTGTAACATAGCTACTGAATCTTTTTACATGTTCTTGCATACTTTTAATAATATTTCGCATTAACTTGAAAAATATTTTTGCTTTAATGCGTATTTATGCATAATTTAAATTAACATATAAATACTAACCTATATAAAAACTTAAATTAAAGGCTATGCGAAAATTGGTACTATTTTCAATTGCTCTAGGAATGTCTCTTCCTTCATTTGCTTTTATACATATGAATAAGAGAGTAGATATTTCCACGGGCCTATCATCCTCCCTTTCTAAGTTTCCTAATCAACAACAAATTCAGGGTACTGTAACTAGTACTGCTGGACCTGTTGTAGGCGCAACAGTATCCATACCAGGAGGTTCCTCAACACAAACTGATGAGAACGGGAGATTTTCAATTTCAGCGAGTATCGGTTCTAAACTTAGGGTATCCATCATTGGTTATTCATCCAAGGAGGTTGTTGTCTCCTCCACGACTATGAATATTGCTTTGGATGAGGAGGGTACTTCGTTAGATGAAGTGGTAGTTGTCGGATACGGTACCCAAAGAAGGGGTAATGTCACCGGAGCAGTTTCGACGGTTAATATTAAAGAGAATTTAGAAGGCAGGACTGTGGTAGATGTGGGTAGAGCTATTCAAGGGACTACCCCTGGTCTTAATGTGACTATTCCAAGTGGGGAAGTTGGTTCTGACCCAGTTATTAAAATTAGGGGTGCTGTGGCCTCTATTACAGGAAGTAGTTCACCATTAATTTTGTTGGACAATGTGGAAATTCCAAGTATTCTGTATGTTAATCCTGATGATGTAGAATCTATTACCGTCCTAAAAGATGCTGCCGCATCATCTATATACGGTGCTAAAGCAGCTACTGGTGTAGTATTGATTACGACAAAAACAGGAGCTGCAGGAAAGCCGAGTATAAATTATTCTAATAATTTCTCTTTTCAAAACCCATACAAGAAGTTTGAAATGGGAACTATTAATGCGTTGAAATATTCAATAGATGCGCTCGAACGCGTTGGAGGCACAGTATATGGGGCTTTTTATGCATTAGATAAAAATAGTTATGAAAAGGCACTGGAATGGGAAAATAAGTACGGAGGTAAGTTGGGTCCTAATGATCCAACAGTGTATGGTAGAGATTGGTATGTAGATCCGGCGGTTCCAGGAAGGAAGTATGGATTAAGAACTTATGATCCATATGAATATATGGTTCGAGAATGGGCTCCTACCAATACACATAATTTTTCTGTGTCTGGTACCTCTGGTAAAACGCAGTACAGCACAACTTTTGCTGCTGTAGATCAAAGTGGAATGATTAAGCCAGGTAATATGGATAATTTCACACGTTATAATGCTGGACTCCGTTTATCTACAGAACTGACTGATTATTTGACAATGAGAGGTGGTATGATGTATTCGAAGAGAACGAAATCATACCCATATGCGACTAATTCATCGACAGCCGATCCATGGCTATATATTTACCGCTGGAGTTCTTTATATCCAATGGGATACGATGAATTAGGAAACCCTATTCGAAGTCCATGGAGTGAAAATGAATTTGCTAATGATGCTGCGATGAAACGCGCCTACGTAAATGCAAATGTTGGTACTACCTTAAAGTTAAAAAGTAATTGGAAAGTTGATATCGATTATACTTATACTAATGAGGATTATAAATGGGATAGAAATGGTACGCGTTTTACTGGTGCTAACAGTTGGGTAGCTGCTAGAGAGCGTAAAGACGCTAGCGGTAATTCTGTGTATGTAAATTCTGATGGTGAAGTGGTAGCCGCTGGCTCTCCTGGAGCTATGTTAGCCTACGATTTGATCAATGAGACGTACACTGCGAATGGCTCGAATCCGGATCATATCTATCAACGTTCCGAAGATGAATACAAACATACACTCAATGCATTTACTACATATGATTGGAATGTCAATGCAGATCATGATTTTAAATTTATCCTAGGTACCAATATAGTAACAAGCCATGGTAATTACCATTGGACTCAACGTACCAATTTATTGGACATTACGAATCCTCAATTTGATCTTGCCGTTGGTGAGATTACCGGTAGTGGTGGTGAGTATTGGGAAGCACAAGTGGGATATTTTGGTCGTGTAAATTACGCCTTTAAAAATAAATATCTTTTCGAGGGAAATATTCGCTATGATGGTTCTTCCAAATTTCCTACGGATTTAAAATGGAGGTGGTTTCCTTCGATGTCAGCTGGGTGGGTTGTTTCGGAAGAATCATTTATGGAATCACTTAAGCCAGTTATTAGTTTCCTAAAATTCAGAGGATCATGGGGTGTGATTGGTAATCAATCTGTACCTAATGATTTATATGTTGCTAATATGGAGCCCTCGCAAAGCACTTGGATAGCAGGTAACGCTAAAGTTGTAACAGTTAGCTCGCCTGCTCTTCGCTACCCAAATGTTTATTGGGAAGATATTGAAACGCTGAATGGCGGTATGGATGCGAGATTCTTGAATAATAAATTAGGATTGACTGTAGAGTGGTACAAACGTTCTACAAATAATATGTTTGGTCTTTTAGACGGTACTACCTGGACAATTGGAGGTACTGCACCAGTTCTCAATAGAGGTTCTTTGGTAACAAAGGGATACGAAATTGCTTTAGATTATAATCACCGTTTCGACAATGGATTGGGTATTAATCTGAGAGCAAACTTTGATGATGCAAAATCTCGTGTATATGGTTATACACCATCTCGTGTGACAGGCGCATTGTATGATGGTTCTGTGTATGGGGATATTTGGGGATATGAAACAGATCGATTATACCAAATGGATGATTTTGTTTTAGGCGCAGATGGAAAACCACAATTGGTGACTTTAACCCCAGAGATGACAAAATATAATACCAGTGGTGGGGGAAAAGCTTATTTGCTAAAAGATAATGCAGATGGCAGTAAACCTATATATCAATCAAGATTAGAAAACTCAGCTAATTTTGATTTTGGTCCAGGTGATGTGAAATTCAAGGATTTGAACGGTGACGGGGAAATTGATAATGGTGACGGAACAGTCGACAATCCTGGCGATAGAAAGATTATTGGTAATACCACACCTAGATTCAATTATGGTCTAAGAGTTGGTGCAGATTATAAAGGTGTAGATTTTTCTGTTTTCTTTCAAGGTGTAGGAAAACGCGAAGTATGGGGACAAGGATTCTTGGCACAAGCGGGATGGCACGTTTCAGATGGCGCAATGCCGGCTACTTTTGTAGATGATTATTGGACACCAGACAACACAGGAGCGTATTATCCAGCAGCTTATAGTAATGGCGGGACTGCTGATATTAATAATATGCAAGTGCAAAGTAAATACTTGTTGGATATGTCTTATTTACGTATCAAAACGTTGTCGTTAGGTTATACATTGCCAATTACATTGACTGAAAGAGCTAAATTGAGCAAGGTGAGAATTTACACATCTTTCGAAAATTTCTTCACTTGGGATAATTTAAGAGGTCTACCAATTGACCCTGAAGAGGTTTCTGGATATTCAATTTTCAATACAAGTAATTATAACTCTGGAAGAACAGGGGTAGGTGTACCGACGTTTAAAAGTGCATCTTTTGGATTACAGTTAACATTCTAAATGATATCAACATGAAAAATATATTATATACATTATTGCTGGGGTCAGCATTTACGCTGATGGGTTGTGATAGCCTATTGGAACGTCCCGAATTAATAAAGATTCCCGATACTGAAAATAATTATTGGAGAAATGAAAATGATCTTAGGTTATTCGCAAATGATTTTTACCCAAATTATTTTGTAGGGTATAATACTGCTTTCGGAACAGCATATGCTCCTTTAACAGGTTATAATTTTTCTGATGATCTAACCTCTCAGGGCGCACAAGCTAATTTATTGGGAACCATCCCGACAGGCACTGGAGGTTCTACAACGGCTACACCCACGATTTTACGTTTAGAGCATCCAGGTCCTAACTGGAACTTTTATTGGGTTAGAAAAGCAAATTTATTGCTTTCAAGATTAGAAAATGTTGCAAAGCCAAATGTCTCGGAAGAAGCATATAAACATTGGACATCAGTTGCCCGATTTTTTCGTGGATATGAATATTCAAGACTGGTGAGTAATTTCGGCGATATTCCATATTATGATCAGCAAGTCGCAGTAGATAGCCCAGATGTCATGTACAAACCCCGCGATGAACGTGGTGAGGTCATGGATAAAGTTTACGATGATTTCAAATTTGTATTGGATAATATGCGTGAAAGTGATGGTACAGGATATGTGAATCGTTACGCTGCAGCAGCATTAATCTCAAATTTGATGCTATTTGAGGGCTCTTGGCAAAAATACCATAATCTGGATGGTACACGTGCTAAAAAATACTTGGAATTGGCTCGGGATGCAGCTCAATATGTGATGAATAGTGGGAAATGGTCTTTTGGCGCTGATTTTAAAAGTTTGTTTGCGTCTGAAAATCTAGCGGGCAATTCTGAGGTCATTTTCCACAGAATATATGATGATGCATTGGCAGTACGGCATGCGGCAGGATCATACAGTAATGGTACAGAATCGCAAGCTAGATCAGCAAATTTGGATTTATTAAAGGATTTTATCTGTATAGATGGTAAAGTTTGGCAAAATTCCGTTACGCCTAATGCAAATAGCTTTAGATTACAAAATTTAGCAAAAACAAGAGATCCGCGCTTTGAAGCTACTTTCATGGATACGGTAAATACATCAGCTTCGGGAACTTTGGTATATGCGCATAAATTTGCTGGAAGAGAAGCTCTAGGTTATATTGGATCAAGCTATCCGGCGAAATGGGGATCAAATACAAATACAAATGATGCTCCAATAGTTCGATTAGCGGAAGTTGTTTTAAACTGGATTGAGGCGAAACAAATATTGGCCGAGTTTTATGGCGGTGCTGCGGTAACACAAGGCGATCTGGATAAATCAATTAATGCTATTCGTACACGACCTTTAGACGCTGTGGCTACGGCGAAAGGTGTTACAAAGACAGCTCCTTTGCTTTTATCAAGTCTGCCAAATGATCCGGAGCGTGATGCTGATGTGACTCCATTAATGTGGGAAATCCGTCGCGAAAGACGAATGGAATTTGTTTTTGAATATGCGCGTATTCAAGACATTAGAAGATGGAAAAAATTAGATTACCTCAATTTCCCAACCGAAGACTATAGATTAGGAGCCTGGATTATTGGGAATGTGGATTTGCGTGATAAAGCAAATCCTGGCAAAATAGCTGCGACATATAAAAATGTACTTCAAGTTAAAAATGCGGCAGGACAAATCATTACTTATGATGGTACTAATGATGCGCAAATGGTCGGCTACTATGTAGTAAGAAATTATGCAACTAGATTGGCTGTGCAAAATCGTAACTATTTGGCTCCCATCAGTCAACTTCTTATAGACGAATACAAAGATCGTGGGTATACACTTACCCAAACGATCAATTGGTAAAACTTAAATGAGAGAGCAAACTCTCTCATTTAAGTTTTTTCTACTACATGAAATCAAAATTAATCTCCTATTAAAAATATGAATGCTATTACGACCTTTTTATTATTGCTCATTTCTATCAATATAGTTTCAGCTCAGAAACAGTCTTGGATACGGATCAATCAACTTGGTTATTTACCTGAAAGTAAGAAAGTACTTGTCTGGGTTGCGAAAGGTGATAAGAAGATAAAATCTTTCGAAGTCATTGATTCCAAAACAAATGAATCTATTTACAAAGTTAAAGTCAATAAAATATTCGGAAAATATGGTCCTTTTGATCAAGGTGCAAGATTGGATATTTCAGCAGTAAAAAAATCGGGTACATATATCGTCAAAACTAGTGACGGTACTTCTTCACCTGTGATTAAAATAAATAAAGATGTATATAAAGGTACTGCGGATTTTGCGTTGCGGTATATGCGTCAACAGCGCACATTATTCAACCCTTATTTAAAAGACAGTTG
>Ga0079224_100004930_pt1 | contig 17435 bp, 13 predicted proteins | sample Stecom2015_FD_80414 | JGI IMG/M metagenome (GOLD analysis project Ga0079224, IMG submission 80414) | Agricultural soil microbial communities from Utah to study Nitrogen management - Steer compost 2015 | ecosystem: Environmental > Terrestrial > Soil > Agricultural land | place: USA: Utah...
CGCGCGCCCATGCGCCCCGATTCGTCGGGCATGATGAGCGGCGCTTCCGTCAACAGCATGGCCAGTTCTTCGAGCTGACTGGAAAACGCCGCAATATCGATGGTGGAAGCCGCACGCAGGCGATCGAGATCACCGTTTACCGTTTGCAGCAGCGACGCGAGCGCCGGCCGATTCGCGCGGGCCAGTTGTGCCTGCGCGGATTCGAGTGCCACGATGGCGTTGCGCACGTTGCCACCCAGCTGTAACTGCTGCTGGGCGATGGTGGCCAGGTGATCGATGTCATTCAGCAGCACCAGTTCGGAGCCGCGATCGGTCATGCTGCGCAACGCTTCGTCGAGATCGTTGATGATCGCGGATGCGTCGGCAAGTTGGGTCTGCAGGGCGTCGAGCCGCTGCTCGTGCGTCTCGAGCCGGCTGACTGCCCCGCTGATCTGCGAGCCGACGCGCTGCGTGTCGTTCTGGCTGGCGGTCAGGCGCGCGGTCAGCTCGGCATGCGACTCGACAAGCTGCTGATTGCGCATGTACAGGCTGGCCGACAGGCCCAGCGCAACCAGGGCAACGACCAGTGCCGCCGGCGCCAGCACGGAGCGGGCACTACCTGCCTTCTGGTTCGTCTCGGGCGGCACACGCTTGCTGGCCGGTGTGGTCAGTACGGGAGCCTGGGAACGGGTGCGCTCTTCTTGAGACGTTTCTGTTTTCTTGTCAGTCATGGCCGGATTGTAAACCTATGGTTTCGCAGCTGGTTTCGCCACGGCTTGAATCACCTGGACGATGGAATCGTCGTCGGGCCTGCACAGGCTGGGCTGCCGGGCGTCTTCGCCCGACCCGGGTGCCAGCACCGATTGTAGCGTTGCCCCGATGCGTTCGTGCCGCACCACGAATCGTGCCTGCGACCAGGCCGCCATGAGCCCGAGTCGACGCACGCCGGCAGCAAGTGCCTGTACACCCTCGCTGCTGGTAAGCAGAAACACGCAGTGCTGCGGCGTCTGCAACGCAAAAGCGATTGCCTTGTCCTGCTTGGGCGTCCAGCGTGTCGCCACGCGTTCGTACACCGGCAGCAGATCTACTTGCGCACCCTTTGCGGCCAGCGTTTGCGACAGCCAGTTGCGCCCCTGCGTGCCGCGAACGATCAGCACCCGGCGCGGCACCATGGCGCGCGCCTGCAGCACGGCAAGCAGCGCTTCGGAGTCCTGCTCCTGGGCGTCGTGTGGCGGGTGAACTATTGAAGAATGGGGAATGATGCCCGCGTCGTGCAGCACCTGCGCGCTCGTGGCCCCCACTGTCGCCGCCAGGGTGTGGGGCGGCCAGGTGAAGCGCGCGTTCTGCTCGCGCAGCCATGCGAGATAACGCTGCGCCGCGTAGCGGCTGACGAACACCACGAGGTCGTATCCGGCCGGCTGGGGCACCGACGCGGGCCGCGGCAACGGCCGCAGCTCGAGCGCAGGCAGTTCGTGCACGACCATGCCGACCTGCTGCAGGCGCCCCGGCACTTCGCCATTACGCCCGACCGGGCGTGTGAGGAATACGTGAGTGACAGGCATGCCGTTGATGTACGGCCAACCCGGCCGGTCAGGTAGTGGGCGGCAGCAGGCGCGCCAGTATGTCGCGCGCACCGTTTGCCAGAAGCTCGCGTGCGGCGTCTTCGCCGAGTTCACGCGCCTGAGCCACCGAGCCGGTGCGATGGCTGCGGATGATGCGCGAGCCATCGGGTTCCGCCACCAGAGCATCGACTCGCAGCGAATCGCCCTCGACCTGCGCGTAAGCGGCCAGCGGCACCTGGCACGAACCGCCCAGCACACGTGAGACCGCGCGCTCGGCTCGCGCACACGATGCCGTGTCGGCGCATTCGAGCGGCTTGAGCCACTGTGCCAGTTCGGTACGCGATTCGAGAATTTCTATGCCCAGCGCCCCCTGCCCAGCAGCAGGCAAACTGATGTCGGGACCGAGCAGACTGCGGATACGTTCGCCCAACCCCAGGCGGCGCAAACCTGCCGCCGCCAGAATGATGGCGTCGTATTCGCCCCGGTCGAGCTTGCCCAGGCGGGTGTCGAGATTGCCACGCAACGGCTTGACCCGCAGCTGCGGGTACTGGGCGCGTATCTGCGACTCGCGCCGCAGGCTTGAAGTGCCGACGATCGCACCGTCGGGCAATTCGGCCAGCGAGGCATACCCCGGCGACACGAAGGCGTCGCGCGGGTCGTCGCGCTGCATAATGACCGGCAGACTGAACGGACTTTGCAGGTCGACCGGCACATCTTTAAGGGAATGCACCGCGAGATCGGCCCTGCCGTCGAGCAGGGCCGTTTCGAGTTCCTTGACGAACAGCCCCTTGCCGCCCACTTTGGAAAGCGTGCGGTCAAGGATCTGATCGCCTCGGGTCGTCATCTTGAGCAGGCTCACCTCGCACGAGGGATACAGGGCCTGCAGCCGCGCCTGCACGTGCTCGGCCTGCCAGAGGGCGAGCCGGCTTGCGCGGGTTGCGATCACCAGCTTGGAAGGTTCAGACATGCCTACCCTGCCAGATACCTGAACAGCAGTGTAAGCAGTATGCCTATGACGGCAAGTATGCCCAGCCCTTGCAGCAGCGACAGCCCGGAATCAGGCTTGTCGGGGTCGGATGACTTAAACAGACTCATTCAGTTCGCCCTGTTTGGATGCGCGCCGGGAAGCGATCCACTTGCCCAGGCCCACCACAAATATTGCACCGATGACTTCGGCCGCAATCTTGACCGAGGTGTCGACTTCGCCGATCTGGTCGATTACGAAGACGTCGGTAATCAGCATGCCGCCTGCGATCCAGCCCAGCAAAGCGGCACCGAACGTGACGACCAGGGGGAAGCGGTCGATCAGTTTCAGCACCAGTGTACTGCCCCAGATGATGATGGGCACGCTGACGATCAGACCGAAGATCACATAGTACAGCTGATGATCGGCGTGCGTGTTCTGCGCGGCCCCGGCAATGGCAATGACGTTATCCAGACTCATGACGAAGTCGGCGATGAGGATGGTCTTGACCGCGCCCCAGATAGACGGCGCGCTGGTGACGTTGCCGTGCTCGTCTTCGTCGGGCAGAAGCAGCTTGATCCCGATCCACAGGAGCAGCAGGCCACCCACGACCTTGAGGAAGGGAATGTCGAGCAACACCAGGGCGAACGCGATGAGCGCCACCCGCAGGGCGATCGCACCGGCCGTACCCCACAGAATGCCCTGCATGCGCTGCTTCGGCGCAAGGTTGCGACATGCCAGCGCGATGATGACGGCATTGTCACCACCGAGCAGGATGTCGATCATGATGATCTGGAAAATCGCCCCCCAATGGAGCGTCTGAAAAAACTCTAGCATGCTAGTTCCGTTTGCCTCGTGGCATTAAGAAGATGGATAAAGGCCCCACGCACAACGGGTACGCTGGGTGCAAAAAGCGGGCCATTATAATTCAGCTTCTTGTAAGAATCGCCGCAAGGCCCTGCGAGCGCGCCGGGGCTCCCTTGTGAGGAGAACACGGCTACGCAGCATGTAAGGGCCTGCTCAGGGCAGGCCCCACAATACTTACAACACCGATTTGAGCAGTTTGCCCATCTCGGATGGATCGCGGGTAGTGCGGATACCGCAGGCTTCCATGGCCTCGAGCTTGGCGTCAGCCGTATCGGCGCCACCCGAGATCAGTGCGCCGGCGTGTCCCATCCGCTTTCCGGGAGGGGCGGTGACGCCGGCGATGAAGCCCACCACCGGCTTCTTCATGTTGTCTTTGGCCCACTGAGCCGCATTCACCTCATCGGGGCCGCCAATTTCACCGATCATGACGACCGCATCGGTGTCGGGATCTTCGTTGAACATCTTGAGCACGTCGACGTGCTTGAGGCCGTTGATGGGGTCACCGCCGATACCCACGGCCGTGGACTGGCCCAGGCCCAGCTCGGTGAGCTGCGCCACGGCTTCGTACGTAAGCGTGCCGGAGCGGCTGACGACGCCGATGCGACCCTTGCGCGAGATGTGGCCGGGCATGATGCCGATCTTGAGTTCGTCGGGCGTGATGAGGCCCGGGCAGTTGGGGCCCAGCAGCAGCGTTTTCTTGTTCTCGGCACGCATGCGGTTGCGAACCATCAGCATGTCGCGCACCGGAATGCCTTCGGTAATGCAGATGACCAGATCGAGGTCGGCGTCGACGGCTTCCCAGATGGCATCAGCGGCGCCGGCAGGCGGCACATAGATCACGGAAACGGTGGCGCCCGTTTCGGCCTTGGCTTCCTTCACGCTGGCATAGATGGGCACGCCTTCGAAATCCTGACCGGCTTTCTTCGGGTGCACGCCGGCAACGAACGCTGCCTTGCCGTTCGCGTACTCGCGGCAGTAGTGGGTATGGAACTGGCCAGTCTTGCCGGTCATTCCCTGGGTGATGACTTTGGTGTCTTTGTTGATCAAGATCGACATGTGAAAATCCTCGGCAAATTCTTACTTGGCAGCAGCGGCCACGACCTTCTTCGCAGCTTCGGCCATGGTGTCGGCGCTGATGATGGGCAGGCCGGAGTCGGCCAGCAGCTTTTTGCCCAGTTCTTCGTTAGTGCCCTTCATGCGCACGACCAGCGGCACGCTGAGGTTCACGGCCTTGCATGCCGCGATGACGCCTTCTGCGATGATGTCGCAACGCATGATGCCGCCGAAGATGTTGACCAGAATGGCCTCCACGCCTTCGTTGCGCAGCATGATCTTGAATGCTTCGGTAACCTTTTCGGCCGTGGCACCGCCACCGACGTCAAGGAAGTTGGCCGGCTCGCCGCCGAACAGCTTGATGGTGTCCATGGTGGCCATGGCCAGACCGGCGCCGTTCACCAGGCAGCCGATATTGCCGTCGAGCTGAATGTAGGCCAGGTCGAACTTGCTGGCCTCGACCTCGGCAGGGTCTTCTTCATCGAGGTCGCGATAGGCCACGATCTCGGGCTGGCGGTACAGCGCGTTGGAGTCGAAGTTGAACTTCGCGTCCAGCGCAATGATGTTGTTGTTGCTGTCACGGTTCAGCGGGTTGATCTCGACCAGCGATGCGTCGGTTTCCATGTAGCACTGGTAAAGTTTCTGGAAGGTATCGACAGCCTGCTCGAGCGATGCCTCGGGCATTTCGATGGCCTTGGCGACCTTGGTGGCCTGTTCCTTCGTGAAGCCGACGAGCGGGTCAATGTATTCGGTAATGATTTTCTCGGGCGAGGTGGCGGCCACTTCCTCGATGTCCATGCCGCCTTCGCTGGAAGCAATGAACGCCACCTTCTGCGTGGCGCGGTCAGTTACGACCGACACGTAGTATTCCTTCTGGATGTCGGCGCCTTCTTCAATATAGAGACGGCGCACCTTCTGCCCTTCGGGCCCGGTCTGGTGCGTGATGAGCTGCATGCCCAGAATCTCGGATGCAAGCTGGCGCACTTCATCGAGCGAGCGGGCGAGCTTGACGCCGCCACCCTTGCCACGGCCCCCTGCGTGGATCTGTGCCTTGACCACCCATACCGGCCCGCCCAGCTGCTCGGCGGCCGCCACGGCCTCATCGACGGAAAAGGCGGGGATGCCGCGGGGCACAGTCACGCCAAATTTCTTCAGCAGTTCCTTGCCTTGATACTCGTGAATTTTCATTGATTACCTGTCGGACGTAGAAATGGAAATAATGCGGCGCCTGCACCGAGGCGACATGCAGCGTGCATGTCAGCCACAGCTTCAATTCTCGGTCGGCGGCGTGACATACCACCTGGGATAAAACTCTTTGACTACCGGGCCGTCGAGACGCAGCGCATGACACCCTTCGAGCTGGAACGGGCGTGTGGTGCTGTCGCCCTTCTCGCGCTGTTCACGCCGCCGGTTCGACATCGACTGAATGGCGACGGTGGGCAGCACGTACGAAAGCTCGGTCATGTGCGTACAGCCTGCCGTGCGGCCAAAGCGCCGCTTGACAGTGTCGCGAAAGCCTTTGAGCAGGTTCATTCCGACCAGCCCCTGATATTCGGCCTCGATCGCCATGCAGTGCTGCTCGTATGGCGCGGCATCGTATGCTGCCTGGGCGGCCGTGATGGTGAAGCTTTCGTCGAACGTAATGCGAAGATGCATGTGATGCACGGGCTCACCGGCACGACGCACACCATCCGGGCCATTCTTGACGGGAAAATCGTAATGCTTGAAATCAATGAGCTCGGCTTCGAGATCCCACTGACCGTCGGCGCGGGCATAAGCATCGACACGCACAGTACGGGTATGCAGCGCTTCGCGCTCGACTTCCGCTGCGGGCAAAGGCATGAATAAAAGAGTCTGCTCGAAAAAAAACCGTCTAAGTATAGCGCAGGCTCAGGGGCTGTCATCAAACGGGGCGTCATCTTCCTGGGGAATGGCACCTTGCCCCGCCAGAATCTGGCGCAGGGTGCCGGGCGCGAAACCGCGCGACGCCATGTAACGATACTGCCGCGCGTATTCCTTGGTGTCGGCCGGCGGCGCCCCGAAGCGCTTTGCCCAGACTTCGCGGGCCCGTTCCAATTCGGTGCGGTGCAAGTTCCGGGCGACGTCGGTGAGTGCGTCTTCGGGCAAGCCGTGCTGGCGCAGTTCGTGCAGCACGCGGCGCGTACCCAACTGCGGCGCACGGCGGTGAACGAGGCTTTCGATGAAGCGCTGCTGCGACAGCCAGCCGCCCTGCTCGAGTTCGTTGAGCAGGGTTTCGAGGGATGCGGGGTCTTCAGCGTGAGGCGCCAGCTTGCGCTGGAGCTCGGCCCGCGAATGTTCGCGCCGCGACAGCAGGCCGACGGCCCTGGCCTTGAGTGACAGAGGCTGGCGCGCCATGCCCCTTATTCGCCTTCAGGCGCCTTGACTGCCGGGGCGGGTGCACCCTGCAGGGGTGCGATGCCCAACTTTTCGCGCACACGGTTTTCGATTTCGCGCGCCATTTCGGGGTGTTCGCGCAGGTATTCACGCACGTTGTCTTTGCCCTGACCGATGCGCGTGCCGTCGTAGCTGAACCACGCGCCCGCCTTGTCGACGATGCCGGCTTGCACGCCCAGATCGATGATTTCGCCTTCGCGGGAAATGCCGGCACCGTACATGATGTCGAATTCTGCCTGCTTGAACGGAGGCGCCACCTTGTTCTTGACGACCTTGACGCGGGTTTCGTTGCCGATGACCTCGTCGCCCTTCTTGATGGCGCCGATACGGCGGATGTCGAGACGTACCGAGGAATAGAACTTGAGCGCGTTGCCGCCCGTGGTGGTTTCGGGGTTGCCGAACATGACACCGATCTTCATGCGGATTTGGTTGATGAAGATGACCATGCAGTTGGCGCGCTTGATGGTGGCCGTAAGCTTGCGCAGGGCCTGACTCATGAGGCGGGCCTGCAGGCCGGGCAGCGAATCGCCCATGTCGCCTTCGATTTCGGCTTTGGGCGTGAGCGCCGCGACCGAGTCGATGACGATGAGGTCGATGGAGCCGGAACGCACCAGGGCGTCGGTGATTTCGAGGGCCTGTTCGCCCGTGTCGGGCTGAGAAATGAGCAGGTCTTCGAGGTTGACCCCCAGCTTGGATGCATACTGGACGTCGAGTGCGTGTTCGGCGTCGATGAAGGCGCAGGTGCCACCCAGCTTCTGCATTTCGGCGATGACCTGCAGGGTGAGCGTGGTTTTGCCCGACGATTCGGGGCCGTAGATTTCGATGACCCGGCCACGCGGCAGGCCACCGACGCCCAGCGCGATATCGAGCCCCAGCGAACCCGTGGAGACGACCTGGATGTCGTGTTCGACCTTGTCGTCGCCGTAGCGCATGACCGAACCCTTGCCAAACTGCTTTTCGATTTGAGACAGTGCGGCGGCAAGGGCCTTGGCGCGTTCGGACTTGGCGGCTTTGCTGGTGGTATCTTCCATTGAGGATCCTTGTGACTGTTGGGCAACCGCCTGGCGCATGATGAAACGCAGGCTTATGCGGCAATTATTGCATCAAATTATACTGTATATATAAACAGATGACAGCAGTTCGCATGGGCCGATTTCTCCCGGCCACCGCAACGCACGTTTCATTCAGGCCATCGTCAGGCATTGCAGCCTAGAATCGGGCGTATGGAAGCCCCCTGCGCACGGGCATGTGCCGGTGCACCGGGTACGCGCGCTTCCATCAGCACTGCCGTGCGCCCCGCGAGCAAGTTTGTCACGGCAGCCGCTGTCCTTTCCGGCCTGCAGCCGTCGTGGCTTCGGGCCTTTTTTTCGTCTGTGCACCTGCAGCCTGGCGCCGCGCGCTTCGGCATACAATCAGGGCCTTTCGCCGCGCGCAGGCTTTCGCCCCCCGCACTCCCTTCCTTTCCCTCACTTCTTATAAGCGAAACAGTTTCATGTGGTTCAAGAATCTTCGCCTCTTTCGCCTCGCACCCAACTGGCAGGTTGACGCAAACACCCTGGAAGACGCCCTGGAGCGGCTGGCCTTCCGCCCGGGTGGCGCGACCGACATGACCGCCTTCGGTTGGGTGCCGCCGCGGGCTGAATCCGGTCTGGTGCATGCGATCGACGGCCAGTATCTGCTGAACCTGCGCGTTGAAAAGAAGCTGCTGCCGGCAACGGTGGTGAATCAGTTTGCACGGGCCCGCGCACAGGAGATCGAAGAACAGCAGGGCTTCCGGCCGGGCCGCAAACAGATGAAGGAAATCAAGGAACAGGTGACCGACGAGCTGCTGCCCAAGGCATTCAGCATCTATCGCGACACGCGCGTCTGGCTCGACACGCGAAACCGCTGGCTGGTGATCGACGCTGCCGCGGCAGCGAAAAGCGATGAGGTCATGGGAGCGCTCGCCAAGGTCCTCGATCCCTTCCCCGTCATCCCACTGTACACGGAACTGTCTCCGGCCTCGGCCATGACCAACTGGCTGATCAGCGACGAGCCGCCCCCGAACTTCACCATCGATCAGGACACCGAGCTGCGCTCCACCAACGAAACACGCGCTGCCGTGCGCTACGTGCGCCAGGCGGTGGAACGCGACGAAGTCCACAAGCACGTGCAGGCCGGCAAACAATGCACCCGCCTGGCTCTGACATGGGCCGACCGCGTCTCGTTCGTACTGACCGACGGCCTGGACGTGAAGCGCGTCGCGCCGCTAGACGTGCTTCAGGAAGGCCGTATTCCGTCGGAAAACGAAGCGGAACAGTTCGATTCCGACTTCATGCTGATGTGCGGCGAACTGTCACGCCTGCTGGATGACCTTCTGGCTGCGCTGGGCGGCGAGAAGAAGGCCTGACGCAACGCAATGTGGGCCGGCGGGCTTGCCGCCCCCCGCCACGCAGGCGGCCGTGATCAGCGAAGCGGCCGCCGTGCGGCGAATGCTAGCAGCGCAACTAGTACATGCCGTGGAAGACGCTGTCGTCGGGCCCGATATGCGACGGCGGGCTCCAGGTGACGTCGCGCAGCGAATGCGGCACCAGCGTTTCCACCCCCAGCAGCACCGCAAAAATCGCCATGCGCACGGGAATGCCATTGTCGGTCTGACGGAAGATGGCCAGACGCGGGTCGTGGTTCAGGTCGGTGCTCAGGTCATTGGCGCCTTCACGGCTATCGCGTGGCAGCGGGTGCATCACGATGACGTCGGGCCCGCAGCATTTGTCGACAATGGCTTTGTTCACCTGAAACTCGGCGCTGTAGCCGCCAAGCTCTTCTTCAGCGAAGCGTTCCTTCTGCACGCGCGTGGCGTAAATGACGTCGGCACCGCGCAGTCCTTCTTCCAGCGAATACGTCTGTTCGATGACGTGCCCGTTGCGCCCCACCTGCTCGAGAATCGACTCGGGCATCTCGAGCCCCTTGGGCGAAATCAGCGTGAACTTGAGGCCGCGGTAAAGCGCCAGCAGCTTCATGAGCGAGTGCACGGTACGCCCGTACTTGAGGTCGCCCGCCAGCGCGATGTGTGAGCCGTCGAGCAGCTTGCCCAGCCGCGAGAACTCGGTCAGGATCGTGTACAGGTCGAGCAGCGCCTGGCTGGGGTGTTCGCCCGGCCCGTCGCCGCCGTTCACTACGGGAATATTGGTGGCGCGCGCGAACTCGGCCACCGAGCCCATTTCGGGGTGACGGATCACCATGGCGTCGACATAGCCGCTCATGACCCGGCTGGTATCGTAAATGGATTCGCCCTTCGCCATGGATGAAAAGGTGAAACCGGTGGTGTCACACACCGAGCCCCCCAGGCGGCAGAACGCAGCGCCGAAGCTGACGCGGGTACGGGTGCTGGCTTCGAAAAACAGATTGCCCAGTACCGCGCCTTCAAGCACACGCGAAATCTTCTGGCGGCGCGCAATGGGCTGCATCATGTCGGCAATGCGGAACAATTCTTCCACCGATTCGCGGCTGGTGAACTGATCGACCGAAAGCAGGTGATGGCGCCCTTCGTGTGCGATGCGGTCGCGCAGCGGCCCGCCCTGCCCGCTCTGGGCATACTTCTGCAGCAGCGCGTCGTTCTGCACGATTTCGCCCACGAAGCGCTGCACCACCTCGGGCATGGGGCGGTATTCCTGCGACCCTTCGGGCAGCAGCCATGTATCGAGCGCGCGGCGTTTTACGCCGATGCGGCTGGCAAAGACGTCGCGCGTCAGATTGAGACGCCGCATGGCGTCACGAAGAAAAACCTGTTGAGGAATCGACATGGCAGTGCCCAAAAAGTATACGCAAAGCGTATATTTTAGTTCCTCACACAACACTTTTCGAGGAAAATATTGGGGTTTGCCCTAAAACAACAGTCGTGACGCCAAGCTGGTCTTTCTACTGAAATGTCGCAGCATCCTGCGTGGTCGGCGCGCCGCTTTCATCGACGCCGGCAATGGCGCGCGCCGCTGCGGTGGCGTTGGCTTCGGTACCCACGGGGAAGATCAGCTGGCCGGTTGCGACCGGTTCGGCATAGCTGGGGGCAGCCATCAGCGTGCGACCCACGACCAGTGCCAGACGCTTGTTGGGGTTGTCGGTGGTCAATTGCTGCAGCCGGGCACTTGCTTCGCTGTTCAGCATCAGGGCAAGCAGCCCCTGCCCCTGCTGATTCGCACCGGCCTGAATGCCGGTGAGATCGTCGCGCGTAACAACTGGCCGGGGGTCGAGATACAGCGTGGAATCGCCGCCCACGGGTATGGGTCGCCAGCCTTCCTGCATCACCATGTCGGCAAGAAAGACGGCAACGGGTACGCCCTGAGCGGCGGCGGCCTGCACCGGAGCGTCCGACGCAGACGGCGCGCCGGCCGGTGCGGGCGCAGTCGCTGCGGTGTCGGGGGATTCGGTGGCGGCAGTATCGGGCTGCGTGGGCGGCGTCTGGCACGCAGCCAGGGCCAGCAGCGCCAACGCAAGCGAACTGCGGGTGAAAATTCGGGTGGCTTTCATCAACTTCCCCTTCTGACGACTGAACGATGCCGAACAGTTTAGCAATGGCGCATCCCTATCGGCGTCGAGTCAGGGGCAAGTCTCGCACCTGGACCGTAATTTCATCGAGCACGGCGCCATCCGGGTCCTGCAGAACGATACGGTGGCGCCCGGGCACCGGCCGCCAGTAAGCCTGTGCGCCGTGGGCAATCACCGTCGGCCCGATACGCCAGAGCGGCGGTTCGCGGGCTTCACCGGGCACATGAGCGCGCAGCGCCAGTCGCTGGTTCGCGGCGGGAAGATCAGGATCCAGCGCAATGATCGTGCCCTGTGGGGGGCTCGCGATACGCGCCCGTGCCGCCGCAGGCGCAGCCGGTTCGACATGCGTAACTTCGGTGCCCGGCAAAAAATACTCGTCACGCGATGCTTCCAGGCCGCCCGCAAAGTGCACGCGCCCGCGCCGCAGGGCTTCGGGCGGCAAAGGCTGAATACTCGGCTCATGCGCGTGCAATGCCGACATGACCTCATGCCAGATCGGGCCCGCCCCGCTCACCCCGGAAACGTCGCGCATGCTGAGCCCGGCGCTATTGCCCACCCATACCCCCACCGTATATCGATCTGACCAGCCCAGTGCCCAGTTGTCGCGCATATCCTTGCTGGTGCCCGTTTTTACGGCTGACCAAAACCGGGTGGAAAGCGGGCTTTCCAGCCCGAAGGTCAGCGCACGTGCGCGACGGTCTGAAAGAATATCGCCCACGACCCAGCTGGCAATGGGATCAATGCGCCGGGAGTGCGGGTGCGATGTCGGGTGCGGGTGCGATGTCGGGCGGCGGTGCGGGTGCGGTGTCGGATGCAGCCGCAGTTGCGGCACCTGCCACCGCCCCTCATCCGCCAGCACCCGATAGGCGTTGGTGAGGCTCAGCAGGTCGACGTCGGCGCTACCCAGTGCCAGGCTGTAGCCGTAATGGTCGGCGTCATGCCGCAGCGGCAGGCCCAGGCTGCGCAGGCGATCCGCGAATCGTTCCGGGCCCACCAGCATGAGCGTTCGCACCGCCGGAACGTTGAGCGACGCCGCAAGCGCGGTGCGCACACTGACCAGACCGGCGTGCGTTCGGTCGTAATTTTGCGGCACGTACAGCCCGCCGGCCGTCGCCACGTCGAGCGCGGTATCTTCCAGGAGTGATGCCGCAGTCAGGAAGCGCAGCTCCAGCGCCAGCGCATACAGAAAGGGCTTGAGCGTCGAGCCCGCCTGACGCCGGGCCCGGGCGTGGTCCACTTGCGCCGCCATCGACGCACTGCCCGAGGAGCCCACGTATGCCAGCACTTCGGCACTGCGGTTATCGAGCACCACCACGGCGGCATCGGTCAGCTGCGCATGACCCATACCCGCCACGTGACGGGCCACGCTTTGCATCACAAGCCGTTGCAGGCGCGCGTCGAGCGTCGTGTGCAACGTATCGCCCGGTGTATCGGCCGGCACCTGGGCGGCCACCAGCCGCGCAAAGTGCGGTGCCAGCGACGGCGCATCGGCGGCTGGCCTTGCGGTCGAGGCGAGCCAGCGCCGCACGTCGTGCTCGAGCGCGTCACAGCCCTCGCCCCACGCCATGTCGATCAGAAGCGCGCAGGCACGTTGCGCCACGTGCGCCGGTGCGGCATTGGGGCCGCGCAACAGCGCGGCCGCCACCGCGGCCTCACGCGCATCCAGCCCATGTGGATGCTTGCCGAACATGACGCGGGACACGGCCCCGATGCCTCGCAGCTCACCGCGAAACGCGGCCAGGTTCAGATACGCCTCGAGAATCTGCACCTTGCTCCACCGCGCTTCCAGGCGCCAGGCCTGGCGCGCTTGCGCAAGCTTCTGAGCGAGACTGCGCCCGCCCGCCGGGCGCTGCAAACCGGAATCGAGCATGGCAACGAGTTGCATGCTGATCGTCGATGCTCCCCGCAGCCCCTCGCCCGTCAGCCAGCCGAACCCCGCGGAAGCAAGTGCCGCCCAGTCGACCCCGCCATGCTCATGAAACCGGCGATCTTCCGAAAGCAGCACGGCGCGCTGCATGATCGGCGCCATGGCCTCCAGCGACACCCACGCGTCGCGGCGCTCGTTGAAATCGGTGCGCAACGCGGCCAGCGGCTCACCGTACCGGTCGAGTATGAGCCGCTGGGAAGGCCGGTGCGCGGTGCGCACGGCTTCGAACGATGGCAACGCCCCGAGTTGCACACCGGACTCTGTGCGCGGTGCCGTTTCGGCGAACGTCGTTCCCTTTTGCGCGACAGCGCCCCCTGAATACGCAAACACCATGGTCGCCACGCACAGGCTCACTAAGGGCGCGCCCATGACCCGGACACCCACGACCCGTGCTGCGGCCGGTGGCCCAACGCCCCGTGTGCCGGCACCCTCCAGACGCCGCGACGCAATCTCATTGATCTGCCACATGGGGTGACTCTGCGAAATCATACGACCCCGGACCCACTTCGATCGGCGCGTTCGGGGCCTCCGCATGCAGATCGGGCCGGTACAGGGCCTCGACACGCGTGGGAGGCAGCGCGAAAGTGCCCACCGTATTCAGGCGCACGGTATAGCGCAGCGACACGCGCCCTGCCGGCAGATAGTCGTAGTAGGCGCGATACGCCGATGCGGTGCGCTCGATGAAGGCAGGCGGGTAGTCGTCAGCGTATTCCCCTTGCGGCACCGCCCGGACATCACGCCCGAGGCCGGAACCCAGTATCACCGCGCCGGCCGGAATGGGGTCGTTCAACACCACCCATGAGGCCCCCTCGCGGGCATGAATATCCACCTCAACACGATAGATGTCGCCACGCGACCAGCCCTCTTCGGCATGGCGCTGTACGGGTACGACGCGGCGCTCCACCCGATAACCGAGGTTCTGCAACGCGGCCTCGGGCATGCGGGCCTGCGCGCGCACCGACACCCACGCCGTCCCCGTGCCCTCATGCTGCAGCCTCACACCGCCCTCGCCCAGCGGCCACCCGAGTTGCAGCGCGGCCTGGCGGGTCTCGCCAGACAGCATCACGCGCTCACTAGCGCCCTGCGGAATGATGTGAGCCGTGATGGCACCGTGTGCCGGGGTGCCTTCGAACTTCGCGGAAAACCGTTGCAAGGCCAGCTGCGCGAGCAGGTTCTCAGTGGTGATCGCCCACACGCCGCCCGACTGCGCTTCGATGAGCCCCCGCGCCATACGCGGAAGATCGGCCTGCCATTCCGGTCGTTCCATGACCGTGAGCATCAGCCGTGCAAGACTGGTCACGCGCGTGGCCATGAGCCCCGGTTCGGCGTTCAACGGTGTAGCGGCGAAGCTCAGCGCCATACCCGACACAGACATGCGTGCACTCAGAATGCTTCGCGCCTGCTTCAACGCGGCATCAACTTTCTTGCCCGCCGGCATGCGCGTCAAAATCGACACCCAGTTCACCAGGGTGGGCGTGGACCACTGCGCGGGTGCGACTTCCACGCTGCTCAACAAGGCCGGAGTCACCCGCCCGTGACGCGCCAACGCCTCCATGGCCATGATGCGCCGTGCCTGCAGCCCGGCCTCGTTGCGTGCACCACGTTGAATGCGACCCTCGGCAAACGCCTGCAAACCATTGAGCATGCGTTCCAGAAGCTCGTCGGGTACCGTGGCGGCCACGCCCGCCTGCTGCGCGTCATCGAGCGCCGAAACGACATATGCGGTAAGCACCTCGCTGCCCGGCCCCGTACCGGGGAAATAACGCAGAAGGCCGTCGTCATCCCCATGGGTGGCCATGCGCGCCAGCACGGAATCCCAGCGCTTAATATCGGCCAGCGCAAGCGCCTGTGACGCGGTCTGTTCCAGGCAGGTGTACGGGTACTGTTGCCACCAGTCGCGCACGCTTTCAAGGCTGCCGATGAGCGACGCCCCCACATCCATCGCCAGCCCACCCAATACTGCGCCCGACGCGTCGCGCTGCGCGTCGGCGGGCGGCGCCAACGGCCATTCCACTGTCGAACCTTCCGGCAGTTCAAGCAAGGCGGCCTGAACGGTCGTGGCCGCCCGCGCGGGCAGCACCTGCTGGTTGACGACAATGCTGTCGGAAATGACGCCGTCCGTAGCCTTGAAACGCCATTGCACCGCTGCACCGTCATTCGGCCACCTTAATTGCAGCGCCGTAACCGGCCACGACAGCGTGGCCGCCGCCCCGCCCGCCAGACTCAACGTGCGCGAATCCAGCCGCTGCTCTTCTCCGTTCACGATCTGGTGCGCGTGGACCTGGAGCGTGCGCGCCTGTGGCGTGGTGTTGCGTACGGTCACCATGGCCTGGTAGGTATCGCCCTCGCGTACCACCGTTGGCAGGCCGGGAGCGAGCTGGAGATCCTGCCGGGTGACGATTTGAGCCGACGCCGTACCGAAGTACCCCGCGGCGTAATCGGCAATGGCCACCAGGGTGTAGCGGCTCAATGAGTCGTTCATCGTGAAACGGATCTGCGCCTCGCCGTTGGCGTCGAGTCGGACCATGGGCTGCCACGTCAGCAACGTGTCGAACAGCTGCCGGGTGGGCAACAGCCCCCCGCCGCCGCCCGCAGCCACCGCCTTGCGCCCATAATGCCGCCGGCCCACGACCTCCATCTGCGACGTGGCGGTGCGTACCGCAAGGCTGCGCCGTGGATGCATGGCCTCATAGAGCTGCCAGCTGTCGTTGGGAGCGAGTTCAAGCAGTGCGTCATCCACTGCAGCAAAGGCCACGGTGCCATGCGCCGCCGGCCGACCGTCGGGCAATGAAACCTTTACGTTGACGACGGCTTCCTGGCGAACCTGCAGCACATCGTGCTGCGGCGTAACGGTGACCTGCAGCCGATCCGCCTCGCCGCCGACCCGGATCTCCGTCAGACCGAACCGGAACGCCGGCTTGGCCAGATCGATACGGGTCGTCACCAGACGGTCTTCCGGATTCTCGCCATATGCTTGCAGCCATGCCGCCGGGTCACGCCAGCCCCATTCGCGGAACGAGCGCCACGAGAGCGGATACAGGCGACCGCGCAATACCAGGACCGAGACATAGGCGTTGGGCCCCCATGACGCCTCGACCGGAATCCGGATGACCGGGTTGGTGTCCTGCAGCTTGACCTGCCGGAACCACAGAACGCCTTCGCGCTCGACGCTTACCAACGCCACGGCTTCCCTGAACGGCATGCGGACCTGGAACTCCGCCGTTTCCCCCGCCGCCCATTCGCGCTTGGCCGGCACGAGGTCAATACGGTCGTCATCGTGCCCGCCGAACCACAACTCATCGTCACCGGACACCCATACTGTGGAGTAGGCGCGCGATTCGCGCCCCTCGCCGTCGCGCGCCACCGCCACGAGGTCGTACGCACCTGCGCGGTCAAAAGGCGCCGAACATGGCAGCGTGCCGTCCTCTGTGGTTACGCCTTCACAGACGGTCACGGCCGGCCCGCGTTCGACGTGGGTGTCGTAACGGTAAAACCCGCCCACCATGCGTTTGCGCACCGTGTACATTCGTCGTTCCATGGCCAGCAGCTGCATGGCCACGCCCTGCCGCGGGCGAGCGGCCGTATCCAGCGCGATCAGCCCGACCGGAATATCGCGATTGACCTGACCCCAGCCTTCCACCTTCAACCCTGCCTGCACCGCGCTCGGCCATACGTCAACCGAACCGGAAAGCGTCTGGATTTCGCCGCTCGGGTCGGCAAACGATGCCTCGAGACGCAGTCGCTGCGGGCGGTCGGCACTCGGCAGGTCGTTCAGGTCAATGGAAGCCGCGCCCTGCGCGTCGAGCACGATCTCGCGACCGTCCAGAAACACGTGACGGCGCGGTGCGTCGTCTTGCCCCGCATCGCCGGACGGCGGGGTGTCACCATCGAAGCCGCGCGGCGGCGCATTGAAGATGTAGTCCTCGTAGGTATCAAAGCGCAGTACGCGATCTTCCGCCAGGGCACTGAGGCTTACCCGTTGCCCGGCCGCCGGGCCGCCCGAAAGCCAGGCCAGTTGAATGCCCACTCTCAGGGAGTCTGGCGCCACCACCCGGTCGGGCCGCTCCGCCCCGCTTACAGAAACACTGCCCGTCAGAATGGGCAGGCGAAACTCCTCCACACGGAAGCTGGAACTGCCGTACCAGCC
>Ga0079224_100004931_pt1 | contig 17434 bp, 17 predicted proteins | sample Stecom2015_FD_80414 | JGI IMG/M metagenome (GOLD analysis project Ga0079224, IMG submission 80414) | Agricultural soil microbial communities from Utah to study Nitrogen management - Steer compost 2015 | ecosystem: Environmental > Terrestrial > Soil > Agricultural land | place: USA: Utah...
CCCTTCTTGGCCGAGACCGCCACGCCGATGTCGTAGTAGTTCTTGTAGACGATGTCGTCGCCGTCGATCTCGGCGTTCAGCTGCGGGATCGTCTTCAGCGCGTCGATGACGGCCTTGACGAAGAACGACATGAAGCCGAGGCGCAGGCCGTAGCGCTTCTCGAAGGCGTCGCGGTACTCCTGCCGCAGCGCGATCACCGCCGACATGTCGACCTCGTTGAACGTGGTGAGCAGCGCGGCGGTCTGCTGCGCGGCCACGAGGCGCTCGGCGATGGTGCGTCGGAGCGGGCTCATCCGCACCCGCTCCTCCTGGCGCGGGCCGTCGAGCACGGCGCCGCTCGCGGGGGCGTCGACGCCGCCCGCCGCCTGCGCGGCGCGGCGCTCCCGCTCCTCGAGGTAGCGCAGCACGTCCTCCTTCAGCAGCCTGCCGCCCGGCCCGGTGGCCGGGACGGCGTCGGCCGAGAGTCCGTGCTCGGAGAGGAGCCGCTGGGCCGCGGGCATGACGCTCGTGGCCCGCTGCCCCTCAGGGACCTCCGCCACGGCCGCGCTGGTCCCACCCGCCTGCGCCTGGGGCGCGGCGGGCTGCGGCGCGGGAGGGCTCTGGGAGGGCGGCGGTGCGGCCGGTGCGGCGGGCTGGGCCGGCTCGGCCGCGGGCCCTTGGGCCGCCGGTTGCGCGGCGGCGGGCCGGGACGCGGCGGCGCCGGCCTGCGACTCGTCGACGCGCGCCACGACGGCGCCCACCGGCACGGTGTCGCCGGGTGCGAAGAGCTGCTCGGTCAGGACGCCGGCGATCGGCGAGGGGACCTCGAGCGTGGCCTTGTCGGTCTCCACCTCGACGATGGGCTCGTCGACGGCCACAGGGTCGCCGACCGACTTGAGCCAGCTGCCGATGATGACCTCGGAGATCGACTCGCCCGCGGCGGGCACCTTGACGTCAGTAGCCATCCTTGACCCTTCCTAGGCGGGCGCCGCGGCGCGTGCGCGCGGCGGTCGCGTCCTCAGCCCGAGAACGCCTCCGCCACCAGCATCTCCTGCTCGAGGCGGTGCGCGGCGCCCGAGCCGGTGGCCGGGCTCGCCGACTCCGGCCGAGTGACGCCGGAGAACGGCCGGCCGGCGACCTCGCCGCCCCATCGTACTCGCAGGTACCACCACGCCCCCATGTTGGCGGGCTCCTCTTGGACCCAGACGACGGGCGTTCCGGCCGGGTAGGGGGCCAGCACCGCCTCCACCTCGTCCTGGCGCAGCGGGTAGAGCTGCTCGAGGCGCACGATCGCCACGTCGTCCGCGCCGCGCTGCTCGCGCGCCGCGACGAGCTCGTAGTAGAGCTTCCCGCTCGTCAGCAGCACCTTCCTGACGCCGGCGGGTTCGACCTGGGCGTCGGGGACCAGGCGCTGGAAGCCGCCGGTGACGAGCTCGTCGAGCGTGCTCACGGCCTGCGGGTGGCGCAGGAGGCTCTTGGGCGTCATCACGATGAGCGGCTTGCGGATCTTGCGCAGCACCTGGCGCCTGAGCAGGTGGAAGTACTGCGCCGGCGTCGTGGGGTAGGCGACCTGCATGTTGTCCTCGGCGCACAGCTGCAGGTAGCGCTCGAGGCGCGCGCTGGAGTGCTCGGGCCCCTGGCCCTCGAAGCCGTGCGGCAGGAGCATCACCAGGCCCGAGAGCCGGCCCCACTTCTCCTCGGCCGAGGAGAGGAACTGGTCGATGATCACCTGGGCGCCGTTGGCGAAGTCGCCGAACTGCGCCTCCCACAGCACCAGGCCGTCGGGCGTGTCGACGCTGTAGCCGTACTCGAAGCCGAGCACCCCGGCCTCGGAGAGCGGGCTGTTGTGCACCTCGAAGACGCTGCCGTGCCGCGCCGCCAGCTCGGCCAGCGGCACGTGCTCGTGGCCGTCCTCGGTGTCGTGGAACACGGCGTGGCGGTGGCTGAACGTGCCCCGCTCGCTGTCCTGGCCGGTGAGCCTCACGCGGTGGCCTTCGGCGACCAGGCTGGCGAAGGCCAGCGCCTCGCCGGCGGCCCAGTCGAGCGGCGCGTTGCCGCGCGCCATCTCCAGGCGGGCGGCCAGGGCGCGCTTCAGCTTCGGGTTCAGGTTGAAGCCCTCGGGCACGTGGGTGAGCGCCTCGAGCCACTGGACGGCCTGCTCGCGAGACACCGCCGTCTCGACGTCCGGGACCTCGACGTCCGGGCCGCCCACGTAGTCCCGCCACACGCCCTGCAGCGTGGAGTAGACGAGCTTGAAGTCCTCCTTGCGCGCCTCGGAGAGGTGCGCCTCAAGCCGCTGACGGCGGTCCTCGGCGATCTGCTCGGCCTCGGCCATGGTCACCTCGCCGAGCGCCAGGAGCTGGTCGCGGTAGGCCTCGCGCACCGACTTGCGCTTCCTGACCTTCCCGTACATGACCGGCTGCGTGAAGGCCGGCTCGTCGGTCTCGTTGTGACCCAGGCGGCGGTAGCAGTACATGTCTATGACCACGTCGCGCTTGAACTCGCGCCTGAAGTCCATGGCCAGCTGCACGACCTGCGCCACGGCCTCCGGGTCCTCGCCGTTGACGTGGAAGATGGGGCTCTGCAGCATCTTGGCCACGTCGGTGGCGTAGGTCGTGGAGCGCGCCTGGCGCGGGCCGGTGGTGAAGCCGATCTGGTTGTTCACGACCACGTGCAGCGCCCCGCCCACGCGGTAGCCCTCGAGGCCGCTGAGGTTCAGCGTCTCCTGCACGATGCCCTGGCCGATGAACGCGCCGTCGCCGTGGATGAGCACCGGCATGACGGACTCGCGCTCCAGGTCGCCGCGCCGGTCCTGCTTCGCCCGCGTGCGGCCCAGCACCACGGTGTTGACGTACTCCAGGTGCGAGGGGTTGAACGCCAGCGAGAGGTGGACCGTCCGCCCCTGCGAGGTGACGTGGTCGCTGGAGTAGCCCAGGTGGTACTTGACGTCGCCGCGGCCCAGGTAGCTCTCGGGGTCCTTGTCCTCGAACTCCCTGAAGATGCTCGCGGCCGGCTTGCCCATCACGTTCGCCAGCACGTTCAGGCGCCCGCGGTGGGCCATGCCGAAGACGATCTCGGCCACGTCCTGCTCGGCGGCCTTCTCGATGACCAGGTCGAGCAGCGGGATCAGCGTCTCGCCGCCCTCCAGCGAGAACGACTTCGCGCCCACGAACTTGCGCTGGATGAACTCCTCGAAGGTGGTGGCGTCGGTCAGCTTGGTGAGGATGCGCAGCTGCTCCTCGCGCGAGAGCTGGAGCCGGTTGCGCGTGGTCTCCATGCGTCGCTGCAGCCAGACCCGCATCTCGAGCCTGTCGATGTGCATGAACTGCACGCCGATGGAGCGGGTGTACGTCTCCTTGAGGCCCTCGATGACCTCGGCGACGGTGGCGGCGCCGGGCAGCACGTTGCCGAGCACGGGCTTCGCCATGTCGGCCTCGGTGAGCCCGTAGAACTCGGGCTCGAGCTCGGGCGCCGCGAACGGCTCCTGGCCCAGGGGGCTGAGCTGCGCCAGCCTGTGGCCGCGCACGCGGTAGTTCCGCACCAGCCTGTCGAGCTTCTGCTGCAGCACGGCCGCGGCCGCGCCCGCCTCGGTGAGCTGGTCGGCGGTGTGCGACGGCGGGTTGAAGAGGCTGCGCGGGGCGAACGTCGGCTCCAGGTGCCGCGCCACGGGGCCGGCGGGCCCCAGGCCCGCGAAGTAGTCACGCCACTCCTGCGTCACCGACCCGGGGTCGGCGAGGTAGCGGAGGTACAGCTCCTCGACGTAGTCGAGGCTGCCGCTGGCGAAACGTCGTGGAGGCTCGGTCTCCGTGTCCGGGGTTCGCTCGCGAGGGCCGTTCGGCGCCATTACGCACCGTTCTAACACGCCCCCTCACGCGTTTCCGTTCGGTATCCGACCTCAGGGGCACCGCCGGGCGGCGCGCATGCACGCTTATCCTGGCGCCATGGCAGCCTCGGCCGGCACACCTCCGCAGCTCCTCTGCCTGGGCGAGCTGCTCGTGGACATGGTCCCGCAGGAGGAGGGCGCCAGCCTGGCGGAGGCGCGCTCGTACCTGTGGGCCGCCGGCGGCGCTCCCGCGAACGTGGCCGTGGCGGCGGCGCGGCTGGGAGCGCGGAGCGCCGTGGTGGCGGCCGTCGGCGACGACCCGTTCGGGCAGGCGCTGCGGGACGAGCTCGCCCGGGCCGGCGTGGACGTCTCCGGCGTCGCGCGCGTGCCGCGGAGGACCGCGGTGGCGTTCGTCTCGTTGTCGGCCGGAGGGGAGCGGGGGTTCATGTTCTACGGCGACGACCCCGCCCACGACCACCTGAGCACCGCGGACGCTCAGGAGGCGGTTGCTCGCCTGGCCGGCGCCGAGGGGGCGCGGTGCCTGCACTTCGGCTCGGTGTGCCTGGCGCGGGACCCGGCGCGGTCGGCCACCGACGCCGCCGTGGCGGCGGCACGCGCGGCCGGCTGCCTCGTCTCCTGCGACGTGAACCTGCGCGAGGGCTTCTGGCCCGACCTGGGCGAGGCCCGCGCGGTGATCGGCGCGTTCGCCGCCCGCGCCGACCTCGTGAAGGTGAGCGAGGAGGAGGCGCTGTTCCTGGCGGGGCCGGGCGACGAGCCCGAGCGGAGGCTGGTGGACGAGCTCCTCGCGGGCGGCGCCCGGTCGGTGGTCGTGAGCCGCGGCGCGCGTGGCGCCAGCGCTCACACGGCGGGCTTCTCCGTCGACGTCGCTCCGCCGCGGGTGCGGAGCCTCGACGCCACCGGCGCCGGCGACGCCCTCACCGGCGCGCTGCTGGCCGCGACCCTGAGCGCTCCGGCCACCTGGGACGACCCGGGCTCCGCGCGGGCGGTTCTGGAGCGGGCCTGCGCCTACGCGGCGCTGTCCACTACGCGTCGCGGGGCCATCCCCTCCTACCCCACCGCCGACGAGCTCGCCGCGTTCCTCGGCTGAGCGGTACGCCCCGTTCGCGGCGGGTCGTGCGGTGGTAGAAGGGGCGCATGGACCAGGTCGACGTCCGCGCGGCCGTCTCCCGGCTCCACGGCCGCGTGCGGCGCACACCGCTGCTGCCGCTGGCGTTGCCGGAGGCGAGGACGCGCGAGGTCTACGTGAAGGCCGAGTCGCTGCAGCTGACGGGCTCCTTCAAGGTGCGCGGGGCCACGAACTTCCTCGCCTCGCTGCCGGAGCCGCAGCGGCGCCTAGGCGTCGTGACGCACTCGTCCGGCAACCACGCCCAGGGCGTGGCGCACGCCGCCGCCGCTTTCGGGGTGCCGGCCACGGTCGTCATCCCCGAGGGCGCGCCCGAGGTGAAGGTGCGGCGCACGCTGGCTCTGGGCGCGACGGTCGTGCGCTGCCGCAACACCCAGGCCGACAGGCACGAGACGGCCGCGCGCATCGCGGCCGAGACCGGGGCGACGCTGCTGCCCCCCTACGACGACGCCCGCGTGGTCGAGGGGCAGTCCACGGTGGGTGTCGAGGTCGCCGAGGACCTGCCGCGCGTCGCGAACGTGCTCGTGCCGGTAGGCGGCGGCGGGCTGGCGTCGGGCGTCTGCGCCGCCCTGGCCGCGCTGGCGTCGGAGGCGCGGGTCATCGGCGTCGAGCCGGCCGTGGCGGCCGACGCCCAGGAGTCGCTGCGCCGGGGCGAGGTCGTGACCTGGCCCGCCGAGCGGACCACGTCGACGATGGCCGACGGCGTGCGCACCCAGGCGATCGGCGACCTGAACCTCGCGGTCCTCAAGGAGCGCCTGGCAGGCGTCGTGACCGTGAGCGAGGAGGCCATCGCCGCCGCCACGCGCTTCTACGCCACCGAGGCAGGCCTGGTGGTGGAGCCCACCGGGGCCCTCAGCCTCGCCGGCCTGGTCCGGCTGCTGCGCGAGCCCGGCGCCGACGGGCTCGAGCTGGCCGACGGCCCCACGGTGGTGATCGCGTCGGGCGGCAACGTCGACCCGGCCCGCTTGTGCGCCATCATCGGCGGCTAGCGCCTGTGACGCGCGACCCTGAGCCGGGGAGCCGGCGCCTCGTTATCCTTGTGTCGTGAGCCCGCTCGCCGCGCTCGTGTTCATCGGGTTCCTGTTCGTGATCGCGCTCTGCCTCACGGTGTGGGCGGCGCTGTCGCTCGCCGCCGCGCCCCGCCGGGAAGAGGAGCGCGAGGAGGTGACCTACGCCCCGCTGTCCCGCGCCGCCGAGGCGCCCGTCTGGCGCGCCGAGCGGCCCACGCCGGCGCGGCGGGCGCCCGCGCCCGCGGCGGAGGCGGTCGGCGGCACGGTCGTGCCGACGGCGTACGGGCGCACCACGGTCACGGCCCGCGTCCGCGAGAGCGCGAACAGCCCGCAGGCCACGGCGCCGGAGCGCCAGGGGCGGGCCAGCGACGACGACGTGCGCGGCGCCAAGGCCAAGGTCACCCAGAGACCCAACCTCGACGACGCGTTCGAACGCTTCCTGGAGCACGAGAAGGAGCGCTGAGCGAGGGCCGACACGCGAACGGCCCGCCAGTGCGGCGGGCCGTGGTCGCGTGGGTAGCCTGGGCTCAGCCGGCGGCGACCTGCCCCTGCGCCAGCTCCTTCAGGCGGCGGTAGGCGGCCTCGGCGCGGGCCCTTAGCCGGCTGTTGTCGGCCTTGCCGGCCATCATCAGGTGCATGTTGATGTGCTGGTCGACGTCGCCGAAGATCGAGTTCAGCGCCTCGACCTCCTCGCCGGGACGCAGGGTGGCGTCGCTGCGGAACATGTGCGTGTAGGTGAACTCGAAGTCGGCCTCGTCCATCTGACCGCCCAGGTAGCGCTCGAGCACCTGGAGGTACGGCGTGAGGTCGGACCGGGCGGGCCCCGACGCGGCCACGACGGGCTGCCCCTCCGGTAGGAGCGAGAAGCCCTGGGCCAGGGCGTCGGGCGTGATCTCCCAGTTGTCGCGGTCGAACACGGGCCGGCCGTCCTTGAACAGGATCACCTGCGGCGACTCGTGCTTGATGCCGGTCATCTCGGCCACGTGGTTGCTGGCGGGCCTGGCCTCGACGACGCGGATGACCCCGCACATGAGGTCCTCGCGCGGCTCCAGGCGCTCCTGCACGAAGCCGAAGCCCTGCATCGTCTTGTGGCAGGTGCCGGCCTTGAAGATCACGCTGGTCGGGTAGCGGCCGAGGAAGTCGTTCACTTCCTCCGGCGATGTGAGCAGTACGACGCGGTCCTTTAGCATCCTCTTGGGTGTCCCCTCCGTCTCCTAGGCGATGGTAAACCGCGCGGACCCCGTTGTCCTGTGGCCCAGTTAGCCGTGGGCCACGACGCGGCGCGGTGGAGGTTGGTATCTTGCTCCTGTGCACAAGACCTCGCAGCGGAGGGCGATCCTGCGGGCGCTGGAGGAGGCGCCGGGGCCCTTGACGCCGCACGAGGTGTTCGAGAGCGCCTCGCGGCACCACCCCGGCCTGGGCCTGGCGACCGTGTACCGCAACCTGGGCGTCCTCGCCGAGCGCGGCGCGGTCACGACGGTGCACCTGCCCAACGAGTCCACGACCCGCTACGAACCGAAGCGCGCCTCGCACCACCACCACTTCAGCTGCGAGGAGTGCGGCCGCGTCTACGAGCTGGACGCCACCTGTCCCGTCGCGGTCCTCGAGGGCGCGACGCTGCCGGGCGGCTTCCGCGTGCGCGACCACTCGCTGACGCTCTACGGCTGCTGCCCCGACTGCGCCGCGTCCTGAGGGCCTGTCGCCGCCCGGAGGCGCCGGCCCGGCCGGGCTCCGGCCAGGCGGTCGTCACCCTCACACCCTCGCCCGGCAGGCCCGCTCGCGTCTGGTAGAATCGCCTTCGGCCCTGAGGGGCCCATGCTCCGCGGAGAGGTGTCCGAGTGGTTTAAGGAGCATGCCTGGAAAGCATGTGTACGGGTACTGCCTGTACCGCGGGTTCGAATCCCGCCCTCTCCGCCAAGCCTGGCGCAGGACCCCGGCTCCCACGGCCGGGGTCCTCGCTCACGGCACGCTCGCTGCCCTCAGTCGGCCGCGGGCAGCGTCTCCTCCACCGCCTGCTTCAGCGCGCCCACGAACACGGGCTCCGGCTGCGCGCCGAGCACCCTGGTGGCACGCACGCCGCCCGAGCCGCCCGCGCCCTCGACGACGGTGTCCGGCACGCCCGAGATGCGGTAGCGGCTCGAGAGCGTCGGGAACTCGTTGGCCTCCACGCCTTCGGCCGTGATGCGCGGGTTGGCGAGCGCGAAGCGGAACGCCGTCAGCACCGCGCGCGGGCAGTAGGGGCAGGTGGGCGTGACGAACGTGCGCAGCCGCAGCGGCGCCTCGATGCCGGCGACCTCCTCCAGCCCGTCCAGCTCGCGTGCGCCGCCCACCATGAGGATGGTCTCCAGCATCGTGCTGAACTCGTAGCCGCTCATCAGCCCGGCGAAGCGGACGTTGAGGCTCTCGTCGCCCTTGCGCCGGAAGACCGTGGTGGGCGTGAGCGCTATGCCGGCGGCGGCCGCCTGCTCGTCGCCCGCGAGGACCTTCTCGACCACGGTGACCTTGTCGCTGGTCTCGGCCACCTCGCGCGCCAGCTCGAGCATCGCGCGCTCCTCGCCGGGCTGGTCGCGCCCGGGCACCACCAGGCTCGTGCCGCGGTAGACGACCAGCTCGACCTCGTGCTCCAGCGGCGCCAGCGCGTCCGCGACCTGCTGCTTCAGCTCCGCGTCCAGGAACGCCATCGTCTCCTCAGATCTCCCCCTCTCGCAGGGTAAGGCCGACGGCCCACGACGCGCGTGTCGTGGGCCCCGCCCTGGTAAGCTCGCCGCGTGTCTGCACGTGGCGTGAGGGGGGTTCCGGCCGGTGACGAAGGCCCCAGCGAGGGACGCTAGGCTCCCCGCGCAGCTGCGCCACATCGAGGTCTCGACCGGCTACCTGCCGCACGCCGAGGGCTCGGCGCTCGTGACGTGGGGCCGCACCATGGTCGTGGCCAGCGTGACGATCGAGAACAAGCTGCCGCCGCACCTGAGGGGCGCCGGCGCGAAGGGCGGGTGGCTCACGGCCGAGTACGCCCTGCTGCCGCGCAGCACGGCCGACAGGACGCCCCGCGAGCGCCTCTACGCCAGCGGCCGGACCCAGGAGATCCAACGGCTCATCGGCCGCGCCCTGCGCAGCACCGTCGACCTGACCATGTTCCGGGGGAAGACCATCACCATCGACGTCGACGTCCTCAGCGCCGACGGCGGCACGCGCTGCGCCGGCGTGGTGGCCGCCTACGCCGCCATGCACGAGGCCGCCGACCGGCTCGTCTTCGCCGGCGCGCTCGACGAGTGGCCGCTGCGCCACGAGGTGGGCGCCGTGAGCGTGGGCGTGGTGGGGGGCGAGCAGCGGCTCGACCTCGACTACGCCGAGGACGTGGCGGCGGCGGTGGACCTCAACGTGGTGGCCACCGCGGACGGCGCGGTCGTGGAGGTGCAGGGCGCCGGCGAGGGCGGGCCCGTGGCGGCGGACCTCTACGTAGCGCTGCTCGCCACCGGCATCGAGGGCGTGAAGCGCGTCCTGGACGTCGTGAGGCCGCAGCTGCGGGGGCAGGCGTGACGTCGAAGCGGCTGCGGGTGGTGATCGCCACCTCGAACGAGGGCAAGCTGCGCGAGTTCAGGGACGCGCTCTCCCGGCTCGAGCTCGACCTGCTCGGTCTGGCCGACGTCGGCATCGACCGCCTGCCGGAGGAGACGGGCGCCAGCTACGAGGAGAACGCGCTCCTCAAGGCCGGCTACGTGGCGCTGCGCAGCGGCCTGCCCACGCTGGCCGACGACTCGGGGCTGGAGGTCGACGCGCTCGACAGGCGCCCGGGGGTCCTCAGCGCCAGGTACGGCGGTGAGGGGCTCACCGACGGCGAGCGCATGGCCCACCTCCTCGACGAGATCAAGGACGTGCCGGCGAAGGCCCGTGGCGCCACGTTCCGCTGCGTGGTGGTGCTGGCCACGCCCGGCGGCGAGGTGGCCACCTTCGAGGGCGAGACCCGCGGCGAGCTTACGTTCGGCCCCCGCGGCGAGAACGGCTTCGGCTACGACCCCATCTTCCGCAGCGTCGAGCTCGGCAAGACGTTCGCCGAGGCGACGCTGGCCGAGAAGCGGTCCGCGAGCCACCGCGGCCGGGCGCTGAAGGCGTTCCTCGACTGGGCGCGCACGCCCGTCGGCAAGAAGACGATGGCCGTGCTGGAGCCGCGGCGCGAGGAGGACTGAGCGTCCGACCGCCGCGGCCGCACCGTCATGCGGCCCCGAGCGTCCCCGGCACGCCCGACCGCCTGCGGCGCCGCCGCGTACGGGCTCAGACCTGGATCGTCACCCTGGCGCCGTCGCCGAGCAGGTGCACCGAGTCGGTGAACCTGATCACCCGCGACTGGTAGCCCATGGTGATCGAGTGCGTGCGCGCGCCGTTCTTGAAGAACTTGACGCCGCGCAGTAGGTCGCCGTCCGTGATGCCGGTGGCGCTGAACACGATCACCTTGCCGGGCGCCAGGTCCTCCGTCTTGTAGACGCGGTCCACCGAGCCGCCCTTCTCCTCCAGGCGCCGGCGCTCCTCGTCGTTGCGCGGCTTGAAGCGCCCCTGGATCTCGCCGCCCAGGCACTTCAGCGCGGCCGCGGCCAGCACGCCCTCGGGCGCGCCGCCGATGCCCATGACCGCGTGCACGTTCGTGCCTCGCACCGCCGCCGACAGGGCCGCGATGACGTCGCCGTCGCCGATCAGCTTCACCCGCGCACCCGCTTCGCGCACCTCGCGGATCAGGTCGGCGTGGCGGGGGCGGTCGAGGATCACCACGGTGAGGTCGTCCACGTCGCGGTCGAGCGCCAGCGCCACGCCGCGCAGGTTCGCGGCCACCGGCCAGGTGAGGTCCACCTTGCCCTTGGCCGGCGGCCCGACGATCAGCTTCTCCATGTAGGTGTCCGGCGCCTGGAACAGTCCGCCGCGCTCGCTGAGGGCGATCACCGCCACGGCGTTGTTGATCATGCGCGCCGTGATGCTGGTGCCCTCCACGGGGTCCACGGCGATGTCCACGGGCCAGGCGTCGTCGCCGCCGCGGCCGAGCCGCTCGCCGATGAAGAGCATCGGCGCCTCGTCGCGCTCGCCCTCGCCGATGACGATCTCGCCGTCGATCTCGAGCTCGTTCAGCACCGCGCGCATGGCGTCGGTGCCGGCCTGGTCGACGAGGTCCGAGTCCCCCTTGCCGGCGACGCGGCTGGCCGCGATCGCCGCCTGCTCGGTGACCCGGACGGTGTCGAGCACCAGGGCGCGCTCCAGGGCGAGGCTGCGGGCGTCGAAGTCGTCCATCCTGGCTGCTGGGGTCTCGGACAGGGCCATGGACCCATGATGCCGCGCGGGCGACCGCCAGCGGGTCACTCGGTCCCGGGTTGGTAGTCGAACTCCTCCGGCGCCGGGGGCAGGACGAACGTGTGCATCGGGTACTCGGCGTGGTCGGGCAGGCCCAGGGCCGTGATCATCGCCGTGATCCAGCCGATCGACTGGTTGTAGTAGCGCCCCAGGTCGGAGTGGGCCTCCCTGGCGCTGATGCCCCAGATGTTCGTGGTGGTGCCGTTGATGCGCACGTTCGGGTCGTCGTCGGCGAGGACGTTGGGGTCGAACGAGAGCAGGCGCATGTGCGTGCGCGCCTCCAGGCCGTAGATCACGTTCGCGCTCACCACGTCGTTCACGTCCACCTTGCCCACTCCCGGCACCTCGAACGTGCCGCACGGGTCGCCGGCGTCGAGGGGGAACGGCAGGGGCCAGGGGCTGTTCACGAACGCCTCGGCGATGAAGCCCTTGTGCCGCCCCCACCACTGCCAGCAGATGGCGTCGAGAGAGACGAACGCGTCGAAGGTGACGTCGAGGTTGTTCAGCGCCAGCAGCGAGGCCCACACCGTGCCGTGCGAGTGGCCGACGAGGACCACCCGCGTCGGGTTCGCCACCCCGTGGATCAGCTCGCGCTTGACCTCGTCGAGGTAGGCCTGCGCCTGCAGGTAACCGGGCTCCATCTCCTCGCTGATGCCGCTGTAGTGGGCCGTGACGAACGACGAGGCGCTGAACACCTCCACCTCGAGGCCCAGGCTCTCGTAGGCGCCCCTGATGGCGTCCAGGACGGCCACCCCGCCCGTGCGCTCGCTGGCGGTGTCCAGGTACGACCAGGTGTTCCGCGTGTGGCACACCAGCCCGCAGTGGCCGGAGAACGCGATGATCACCAGGTCCGGGGTGCCCTCGTCGCGCGGCCGCAGCGAGGCGGTCTCGGAGCCCGTGGGCACGAAGCCGGCGGTGGCCGGCGTGGGGCTGGAGCGCTGGCCCGCCGAGCGCGCCAGCTCCTCCGGCGAGGCGGCTCGGGGCGCGCAGGAGGCGAGCGCCAGGGTGACCACGAGGGCGGCGACGTAGCGCAGGACGTGTGGCATGCGGGAAGAGCTTACGTGGGCGACCCTTCGCCCGTGGGCCTGTGCCGCGACAAGAGCGTCTCGCCCACCTCGTCCCAGCTGACGCCCGACTCGGCCAGCAGCACGCCCAGGTGGAAGAGGAGGTCGGCGGCCTCGCCCCTCAGCTCGGCGCGCTGGCCCTGCAGCGCGGCCACCACGGTCTCCCCCGCCTCCTCCACGACCTTCTGCGCCACGTAGCCCGTCCCGCGCCGGTGCAGCTTGGCCACGTACGAGCCCTCGGGCAGGGTGCGCAGGCGCTCGGCGACGACCTCGTCGAGGGCGCGCACGGCCGTCTCGATGGCGCCGCGCGCCGCTCTCGCGGCCGGCCCGCCGTCGTTCGCGCGCGCCCCGTCGCCGGGGGCCACCCGCACGGACGCGCTCTCGGCGTCCGCCTCGCCCCCGACGGCCGCCGCGGCGGTCCCCGGCAACGGGGCGTGGAAGCACGTCCGCTGCCCCGTGTGGCAGGCGGGACCGGTCTGCTCCACCCGGTAGAGGACCGCGTCGCCGTCGCAGTCGGCGACGACGGCCAAGACGCGCTGCACGTGGCCGCTCGTCCCACCCTTGCGCCACAGCTCGCCGCGCGAGCGGCTGTGGTAGTGCGCGAAGCCGCTCTCCAAGGTGGCCTCGAGGGCTTCCCGGTCGGCCCAGGCCAGCATGAGAACCTCGCCGCTGCCCACGTCCTGCGCCACCACCGGGACCAGGCCGCGCTCGTCGAAGCGCAGTTGCGCCAGCGGGTCAGCGGACATGGGCGTCCTCCACCTCCTCGGGCGGCCGCACGGCCAGCCCCGCCTCGAGGCAGACGCGCTTCACCTCGGCCACCGTCGTCTCGCCGCGGTGGAAGATCCCGGCCGCCAGCGCCGCGTCGGCGCCGGCCAGGAGCAGCACGTCGCGCAGGTCCTCGGGCTTGCCCGCCCCGCCCGAGGCGACGACGGGCACGTCCACCTCCGCCGACACCGCCCTCACGGCCTCCAGGTCGTAGCCGGTGCCCATGCCGTCGGCGTCGATGCTGTTCAGCACGACCTCGCCGGCGCCGGCCATCTGGCCCCTCACGACCCAGTCGAGCAGGTCCATGCTCGTGCCGCGGCGCCCGCCGGCGGCGTACACCTCCCAGCCGCTGCCCGAGCGGCGGAAGTCGACGCTGAGCACCACGGCCTGCGACCCGAACCTGTCGGCGGCGGAGCGCAACAGGTTCGGGTCGGCCAGCGCTCCCGAGTTGATGGAGACCTTGTCGGCGCCGGCCAGCGTGAGGGCCCTGACGTCGTCGAGCGTCCTCACCCCGCCCCCGGCCGTCAGCGGCATGAAGCAGCGCTCCGCCACCTGGGTGAGGACCTCGAGGATCGCGCCCCTGCCCTCCGCCGTGGCCGTGATGTCGTAGAAGACGAGCTCGTCGGCCCCCTGACGGTCGTAGAGCTCCGCCAGCGCCACCGGGTCGCCGACGTCGAGCAGCTCGCCGTGCTCGGCCCGACCGAACTGCTTGCCGCGGGTCACGCGGCCGGCGTGCACGTCGAGGCAGGGGATGATCCTCTTGGCCAGCATCAGCGGAGCATAGCGCCTGCCTAGGCCACGCGTTCCAGCAGGGACAGCACCTCGACGTGGTGCGTGTGGGGGTAGAGGTCGTAGGGCCGGGCGCGCACGAGCCTCAGGCCGCGGAGGTGGAGGTCGGCGACGTCGCGGGCCCAGGTGGCGGCGTCGCAGGAGACGTAGAGGAGCCGCGCGAAGTCCCCGGCGGCCAGGGCCTGCCGCAGCTCGGCGGAGAGGCCGGAGCGCGGTGGGTCCACGACGACCAGGTCCACCCCCTCGGGCGGAGCCAGGCGCCGTGCGTCGCCCTTCACGAAGCGCACGTTCGCCACGCCCAAGCGCTCGGCGTCGGCGCGGCCGCGCGCCACGGCGCCGGAGTCGACCTCGAGGGCGGTGACGCGACCGAAGCGCGGGGCCAGGTGGAACGCGATGGCCCCGCCGCCGGCGTACAGCTCGAGGGCCTCGCCGCCCTCCCCCGCCCACGCGGCCAGGTCGGCGTAGAGGCGCGCCGCCCCGGCGGCGTTGGGCTGCGAGAACGACGTGGCCGAGACGCTCAGGGTGAGGGCGCCGAACCGTTGCAGGACCGTGCGCCGGCCGGCGAGCCGCTCGGCGCCGCGCCGGAAGCGGCCGCGCGGGTCGGCCGGCGCCCACGAGACCCCGGCGAGGCCGGCCTCCACGAGCCGGTGGCCGAGGTCGAGGGCGTGCCGCGCCTCGCCCGTCCCCACCAGTGCCGCCAGCGCCTCGCCCTCGTCGTTCGCGCGGATCACCACCTCGCGCACGCGCGGACGCCTCCCCTCCTCCGCGGCGCGCGACAGAGCCTCGCGCACCCTCTGGTAGGCGGCGTCGACGCCGGGCGTCGCCACGGGGTCGCTGTCCAGCACGACGACCTCGGACGAGCCGGGCCGCCTGTAGCCGAGCTCTGCGCGGCCGCCACGCCACGCCACGGCGGGCTGGACGACGTTGCGGTAGCGCCACTCCGTGGGCGACGGCACGACGTCGGGCAGCGGCGGCAGGACCTCCGGCGCGCCGGCACCGAAGGCGCGGCGCAGGGCGTCGGCCACCACCTCGCGCTTCAGCTCCAGCTGGTGCGGGTAGGCCACGTGGCCGTAGTCGAGACCGGGGTGCGCAGGGGGCGCCACCCGGTGGGGGCTCGCCTCCAACACCGCCGTGACGCGGCCGCGCATGACGCCCTTCTGGCGCTCCAGCTCCACGCTCACGAGCTCGCCCGGCAGGGCGCCCGCGACGAGCACGACCTCGCCCGCGGCGAGGCGCGCCAAGGCCACGCCGCCGTGGACCATCCGCTCGACCCTCAACGACCCGACAGCGAGCATCCGCGCAGTCTAGCCGCCGTCCCCGGCGCTCACCTGAGCCTGTTCTATACTGCCGCTATGAAGCGCTCCTTGCAGGAGTACGTAGAGCTCGTCGTCTTCGGGCTCGTGGCCCTGCTCGTGGGCACGGGCCTGCTGTGGCTGGTCGGCTGGGTGCTGTCGATCGGGGGCGTCGCCCTGAAGTGGGTGGCGGGCCTGCTCTGGACCCTGCTGCGGTTCATCGTCCCCGTGGCCATCGCCGGCGGTCTCGTCTACTTCCTCGTGAAGGCCGCACAGGACCGCCAGCCGAAGCCCGCCACGGCGACCGCCGGCGCGGGCACGCCGGCTGCTCCGTCCACGTCCTACGCCGCCACGTCGCCGCAGGGCCCCGCTGCCGCCGCCGCGTCGGGTCCGGCGACGGCGAGCGGCCCCAGCGCCGACGCGGTCGTCACCTCTCCCGTCACGCCGCCTGCGGACGAGGCTGCCACCACGACCCAGGGGTCCGGCACCCCGGTGCCGCCCGCGTCGCCCGAAGCGGCCGACGCCGACGGCTCGGCCGAGCCCGCGAGCGAGGACGACCGCGCCTGAGGCCCGCCGCAGCACCGTAACCGGACGACTCCTCGGGGCCCTGCTCGCCGCGGCCGCCGCCCTGCCCGCCGTGCTGGTGGCCGGGGCGCAGCCCAGCGCGGACGTGCCCGCGAACGGCCAGGTCGCCGCGCTCGTGGCCGCCGGTGAGGAGTCGTACGCCTGGAACTGCGCCGTCTGCCACGGCGCCGGCGGCGGCGGCATCGAGGAGGCGCGACTGCGCTTCCCGCCCGACGAGCGGCGCTGCACCCGTTGCCACAGGCCCGCGAACCGGGCGGTGCAGCCGCTCGACCGGCCGGTCGTGGACAACGACATGTTCTCGATCGGTGAGCCGCCGGCACTGCACCCCACCGAGGAGAGGCCCGCTCCCCTGGCCGCCGTGGCGGCACCCGAGGCGCTGCATGCCTACCTGGCCGCCACCATGCCGCGCTACGACCCCGGCCGCCTGAGCGACGAGGAGTACTGGGCGCTCACGGCCTTCCTGCTGGACATGAACGGCAGGGCGGCCGAGCTGCCGCGCGTGGTGGAGCTGGCCGCCAGGGAGTGACGGCCTGTCCGGTGGGCGAGCTCAGCTGCCGCGCGGGTCGAGGACGTCGCGGAACGCGTCGCCGAGCAGGTTCCAGCCGAGGACGAACAGCACGATCGTGAGGCCGGGCCAGAACGACACGTACCAGTACGCCAGGGGGTTGCCGGGCGTGCCCAGGATCCAGTCGCGCGCGAACGAGATCATCTGCCCCCAGTCGGCGTAGCCGACGTCGGCGCCGAGGCCGAGGAACGACAGCGCCGCGGCGGTCAGCACCACCGAGCCGATGTCGAGGCTCGCCACGATGATCAGCGGTCCGATGGCGTTGGGCAGCACGTGACGGAAGATGATCCCCAGCGGGCGCCGCCCCAGCGCGACGGCGCTGGAGACGTAGTCCTGCTCCTTGACCCGCAGCACCTCGCCGCGCATCAGCCTGGCGTAGCTCGGCCAGGCCACGATGGCGATGGCCAACATGAGGTTGTCGATCGACTGGCCCAGGACCATGACGATCACCAGGGCGATGACCAGGTTCGGCAGCGAGATGACGACGTCGGTGAAGCGCATGACGACGTTGTCGAACGCGCCGCCTACGTAGCCGGAGAGGCTCCCCAGCACCAGCCCCACCAGGAGGCTTATGCCGACGACGATGATGCCGATGCGGAACGCCGTGCGCGTGCCCCACACGAGCCCGTAGAAGATGTCGTAGCCGCCGCTGGTGGTGCCCAGCAGGGTCTCGCTGGCCTCGGCCGACCGCGGCTGGGTGCCGAAGCCCTGCCGCGGGATCTGGTAGCAGGTGCTGGGAGGAGCGAAGATCGCCTGCCAGAACGCCGGCTTGGCCGGGTTCCTGTAGTCGTACTGGGTGCTGGCGCTCAGCCCCAGGTCGCGGATGCAGCTGCGACCCAGCTCGGTGAACAGCGGCGCGAACGCGGCCAGCACCACGAACCCGAAGACCACCAGCAGGCCGACGATCGCCAGCGGGTTGCGCCGGAAGCGCATCACGGCCTTCGAGTTCCAGAAGCCGGCGCGACGCTCGGCCTGCTTCAGGAACGCCGTGGCCTGCGCGGCGGAGAGCTCGGTCTCGGCCATCAGGCGTACCGGATCCGCGGGTCGACGACGCCGTAGAGGACGTCGACGAGGAGGTTGGCGAGGA
>Ga0079224_100004932_pt1 | contig 17432 bp, 16 predicted proteins | sample Stecom2015_FD_80414 | JGI IMG/M metagenome (GOLD analysis project Ga0079224, IMG submission 80414) | Agricultural soil microbial communities from Utah to study Nitrogen management - Steer compost 2015 | ecosystem: Environmental > Terrestrial > Soil > Agricultural land | place: USA: Utah...
AGCCGGAACCTGACCTCGCCGGCCCGTACCGCGGCCAGCCGGTCCCGCACCGGCGGCAACGCGCACACCACCGCCCCGGCCAGGGAGACGAACAGGAACAGCGCCAACCACCAGCCCCAGCCGGTGAGGATCACCTCGGTCGGCACCGGTGCGAGCGAGTCGGTAGCCATCCACATCGTCGCCTGGGCCAGCATCAAGGTGCCGAGCGTCACCGCCCAACCCGGCGCCGAGAGCAGACCCGCGACCACTCCCAGCAGCAGTCCGAACCCGAGACTTGCGACCAGCATCGCGACCGCGGCCACGGCCGGCGCCACGCCCGCCTCGTTCACCAGCGAGGCATACCACACCGCGACCATGCCGGCGATGCCGCCGACCGCCAGGTTCGGCGCCCCGGTCCGCAGTGACAGCGCCACCGCAGCGGCCAGCAGCCCGATCGATCCGACCTGCCCGGCGAGCAAGCCTCCGTGGAAGAGAGGGACCCGCAGCGCGGCCACCACCCCGACCACGCCCACCAGCAACAACAGCAGGAACTCCCAGGCCAGGTGCGGCACCAGCACCGGCATCCGGGTCCGGCGGTACCCGCCCGCGGGCGCGCCGGGACCGGCCGGGTACCCCACAGGCGGGCCGCCGGGGTGGGGAGCCGCGGCGGGCCCGGAAGGCCCCGATGCCGGTGGCGGGGGTGGTGGCTGATTCATGGGGAGCTCCGTTCAGCGCAGAGCGGACAGGGTCGCCGCCGAGCGTAGTGCCCACACGCTCCCGGCCGCACTACCGTGGAGCCGGTGAGCGTACCGATGCGGTGGCCGTGGGAACCGCCCGAGCCGCCCGCGGGCGACCCGGGCCCCGAACCGGAGCCGGAGCTGGCCCCGTGGCTGGCCGAGCGGCTGTTCGAGCGCCGCATCGTGTTCCTGCGCGGCCACCTTACCCACCGCGGGGCCAGCACGGCCGCGGCGAGCCTGCTCTCGCTCGACCCGGCCGACCCGGCCACAGGCGAGGCCGAGCCGGTGCAGCTGCACCTGGCGACCCCCGACGGCGAGCTGGACGCCGCACTGTCACTGATGGACACCATCGACGGGCTGCGGGTGCCGGTGCACGCCGTCGCCACCGCCGAGGTCGGCGGCGCCGCGGTCGGAGTGTACGCGGTCGCCCACCGCCGGCTGGCGTACCCGCACGCCCGGTTCCGGCTCGGCGAGCCGCGGGTGAGTGACCTGGCCGGCACCGCCGACGACGTCGCCGCCGCCGCCGGCCGGCACCTGCGCGACCTGGAGGACCTGGTGGTACGGGTGGCCGAGGCGACCGGCCGGCCCCGGCCTCGAGTGGAGGACGACTTCCGCACCGGGTTGCTGCTCGACGCGGCGCAGGCCCGGGAGTACGGGCTGGTACACGAGGTCCGCCACCCCCGCCGGTGAGCCGCGGCCGGGACACCCGGGTGGACACTACGCAAGGCGGCGCCTCAGCCGGCGGTGGAGCCGCGTAGCCGGGCCTGCGCCCGGCGCAGGCGCGCCACGCCGGCCGCCCGGCGGGCGTAGACCTCTTCGCGCCGCTGCGTCATCTCCCGCAGCACCGCCTTGCGCTGCCGCTGGCTGAGCCGGTCCAGGTAGAGCCGGCCGTCCAGGTGGTCGGACTCGTGCTGCAGGCAGCGGGCGAAGTACCCGTGACCCTCGACCACCACCGGTGCGCCGTCGCGGTCGTAGCCGCGGACCACCGCGTGGTCGGGCCGGGCCAGCGGGTGGGAGGGGCCCGGCACCGACAGGCACCCTTCCTCCTCCTCGACCAACCGGCGCTGACCCACCGGGGGCAGCACCAGCTCCGGGTTGGCGATGTGGCCGACGTGGCGCACGCCCCACTCGTCGGTCATGTCCCAGACGAACAGCCGCAGGTCCACATCGACCTGGTTGGCGGCGATCGCGGCACCCTCGGCGATGTAGCAGGTGGCGAACATGTCGTCGATGAGTCGGGCCAGGCTGGTGGTGCCGAACTCGGTCACCGGCCGGCAACGCCGGCGGAGGATGTCCTCCCCCACCTCGGTGATCCGGCGCACGTCGCCGCGCAGTACCTCCGGTGGTACGCGGGGAAAGGAGTCGACCGGCACGCCCTGCACCCGCACCCGGCGGTCCGGACCGGGCCCGCCCTCGGGCTGTGTCACCCGACCAGTTTAGGCCCCCGGTCGTGGCCGGCGTGGCCGGCCGCCGTGGCCGGGTCATCCCGGCCCTTCCACAGCCGGCGGGGGGACGGAGAATGGACCGGTGAGCGCGACCATGCAGGCCTGGGAGGTAGCCACCCCGGGCCCGATCGCCACCCGTCCGCTGCGGGCGGTCCGCAAACCCGTGCCCGCACCGGCCGGCGACGAGCTGCTGGTGCGGGTCACCGCCAGCGCGGTCTGCCGCACCGACCTTCACCTGGCCGAGGGCGACCTGCCACCCCGGTGGCCGGGCACCGTCCCCGGCCACGAGGTGGTCGGCGAGGTGGTGGCGATGGGGACGGCGGTGGCCGGTTGGGCCACCGGCGACCGGGCCGGCATCGCCTGGCTGCGCCACACGTGCGGCACCTGCCGCTACTGCCGCCGCGGCGACGAGAACCTGTGCCCGCGCTCCCGCTACACCGGCTGGGACGCCGACGGCGGGTACGCCGAGTACGCCGTGGTGCCCGCGGCGTACGCGTACCACCTGCCCGACGGGTACCCGGAGGCGGAGCTGGCGCCGCTGCTGTGCGCGGGCATCATCGGCTACCGCGCGCTGCGCCGCGCGGACCTGCCTCCCGGCGGTGCGCTGGGCGTCTACGGGTTCGGTGCCTCCGCGCACCTGACCGCCCAGGTGGCGATCGCGCAGGGCGCCCGGGTCCACGTGCGGACCAGGTCCGCGGCGGCCCGTCAGCTGGCCCGGGACCTGGGAGCCGCCTCCGCCGCCGACCTCGACACCCCGCCGCCGGAGCCGCTGGACGCCGCGATCCTGTTCGCCCCCGCCGGCGACCTGGTGCCGGTGGCCCTGGCCGCGCTGGACCGGGGCGGCACGCTCGCGATCGCCGGCATCCACCTGACCGAGGTGCCGGCGCTGGACTATGAGCGGCACCTGTTCCAGGAGCGGCAGGTGCGCAGCGTGACCGCGAATACCCGGGCCGACGGCCGGGCCCTGCTCGCCCACGCGGCCACCCACCCGCTGCGGGTGAGCGTCACCCCGTACCCGCTGGCCGAGGCCGACCGTGCCTTGGCCGATCTCGCCGGCGGCCGGGTCCGTGGGGCGGCGGTGCTGCTGCCGGGCGCCTGAACCCGGCGGGCCGCGGGCGATCCCGGAGAGACCGCTCAATCCGGCAGGGCGCCCCTCATACTGCTAGAGCACCAGCAGGGGCGCCGTGTTGAAGAAACGACGGACACCGGGCACCCCTGCTGAGCACTCCACCCCAGCAGGGCGCCCCGGTTGGAACAGCAGGGCTCCCCGGCAGAGCAGCTAACCCCAGCAGGGCTCCCCTGTTGGGTTAGGGCGCCGTGACACGCATGCCGGTTCCCACCATCTGGTAAAGCCACGTTGCGTAATCAAAACGACACCATGATGACCACTCCGCGACGTGGTAACGGCGCAGCCGGTTGGTGAGGATCGGAGCATCGTTGTTCCCCCGGTTGCTACCTCCACGGACTGCTACCCCAACGGACACGTGATGCCGACCCCCGCTTGCACCACGCCCACCCGCACCACCCCCCGTAGCCTCACCCACCGGCTCGACGTCGAGTGGGAGCACCTGCGGCGGTCGCCGCAGGCCGCCGACGCGCTGGCGCGGTGGGGCCAGGTGGAGCCGGCGCTGGCGGGGTGGCCGGATCTGGACCGGCTCGCCGCCGCCGTGCAGGACCGGTCCGACCCGGCCGGTAGCGACCGGATCCTCGCGGCGTTGGTCCGGCTGGCCGCCGTCACCGGCCACGGCGACCAGTTCGCGGCGCGGATGGTGCTCCAGCTCCTGGTGCCCGGCGCGATCCGGCTCGCGCGTAGCCTCGCCGCCCACGGCGGCGACCTCGCCACGATCGAGGCGGCGGTCTTCGCCGAGCTGGCGATCCTGATCCGCACCTACCCGTGGCAGCGCCGGCCCCGCAGCACCGCCGCGAACCTGCTGCTGGACTGCCGTCAGCGGCTGGTCCGCGGCTACCAGCGCACCCGTGCGGAGGTCTCGGTCGGACTGGAGCTGGGCGAGAGCCACGCCGGCGCCGCGGCCGACGGGGACGACCCGCTCGCGCTCAAGGACCTGCTCTGGTGGGCGCACCGGCACGGTGTGCTCGACCCGTTCGAAGCGCAGCTGCTGGTGGCCAGCCACGTCCAGCAGATCCCCATGACCGAGTTGGCGAGCAAGCTGGGCCGCTCCCGGTCCAGCTTGTTCATGATCCGCTCGTCGGCCGAGAAGCGGTTGCGGCGCGCCCTGGACCGGCAGGGCAGCGATCAGGACAATGACCGGCCGGTGGGGGCGGCGGCGTAGACCGCTGGGCCGTGCTCGCCGTCGAGCCGCGTCACCTCCAGCCCGATCCGCGAGGCGAGCGAGGCCACCTGCCCCACCGCGACGGCGACCGCCTGCTCGGCCACCGCCACCCGCAACAGCGCGTCCACCGCCAGTTCGCCGCCGCGGGCGTGCAGCAGCACGGTGGCCGTGAACGACAGCACCGCGCACTGGCTCAGCCCGGCGACCAGGTGGGAGAGGGAGTAGGTGGGGGCGCCGCTGAGCCGGAAGCACACGTGAGCCGCGTCCGGCCCCTGCCAGAGACTCCACTGTTCACCGGCGGAGGCCGCGGCCCGGCCACTGTCGCCCAGACCGCCCACACTCGCCACCGCGTCGGCCAGCTCGTCACCGGTGAGTACGCGGTAGTAGGGCAACCCGGCGGCGCGGAGGGTCTTCTGCACCCGGCCTACCGCCGCTGCCAGTGCCCGGTGGACGCCGGCCAGCCCTCCGCCCCGGGCGGCGGCCGCGGCCGGGGCGTCCGCCGCGTCGAGCCGCAGCGCCACCCACACCGACTGCCCGGCCGGGGAGGTCAGGGTCGCCACCGGCACGGTGTGATGCACCAGTTGCAGCGAGGAGACTGGGGCGTCGGTGTCGACCAGGATGTGCCCGAGCCGGTCGACCGCCTCGATCAGCCGCCGCTCGCCCTCGGCCGTGGTCGGGGCCGCCACCGCGAACGCGACGAACCAGCCGCTGTCATCCAGCCCCACCCCGAACCGGTTGCCCCGTAGCTCCACTTCGCCCACCTTGGTGGACGGCGCCAAGGTGACCAGCCGCGGGTCCACCTGTCGGGCCGCCCGGGCCCGGCGCGCCGCCCGGCGGCGGGCGCGGAACCGGCGGTGCAACACGGTGTTCTCGTACCACCAGCGTCCCCGGCGGCGGCCGAACGTGGCCGCGACCGCGACCACCGCACCGGCCGCCGTCAGCGCGACCACCCATCCTGGGCCGGCGAGGCTCGCCGCCACCGCCAGCGCCGCCACCTGCACCACCACCAGGTGGCCGACCCGCAGCCGGCTGGCCCGGCGGCGGCGCGGCACCGGAAGAAAGCGCAGCGGTACGCGGGCCGTGGCGGTCACCTTGGGAGCCGGTGCGCTGCCCTGCACCCGCGGCGAGGGCGGGGTCGCGGTCATAGCTGGTGCTCCTCCCCTCACCCGCCGAAGACGCGGCCCTCCTATGGTAGTTAAACGCCCGGATCAAGTCGGAGGTGGTCATGCGGACGCGTCGGGAGCAGATGCAGGCGTACCGGTTCGTGATCCGCCGGATCGTCGCCGCAGTGCTCTCGGGCGAACCCGAGACTCTGGACCGTCCGATGCGGCGGTTCGGCATCTCCCTGTTCGTGAGCGCGATGGTAGGGGTGATCGGGTTCGCGGCGTTCGGCATCTACGGTCTGATCGCCAACCCCGGCCGCGCGCTGGAGGACGACACCCTGGTGATCGAGCGGGGCACCGGCAGTATCTACGTCTATCTGGACGGACGGCTGCACCCGGTGCTCAACATCGCCTCCGCCCGTCTGATCCTCGGCTCACCCGCCGAACCCCGCACCGTGTCGGCATCGTCGCTGGTGGACACCCCGCGGGGGCCCACCCTGGGGATCCCGGACGCGCCGGAGGCGCTACCCGGGCCCAATGACCTGCTGGGACTGCCATGGCGGGTGTGCAGCGCGCCGCCCACCGGCGCCCAGACCGAGCCCACCACCACCGTGGTGGTCGACCGGGGACTGACCGGGCTCTCCCCGCTCTCCGACAACCAGGCGCTCTACGTCGCCGCCGGGGAGGCGGAGTTCCTGCTGTGGAACAACCTGCGGCTGCGGATACCTGACCGCTCGGCGGCGGTCGCGCTCGCCCTGCCGCCGCGACCGATCCCGGTGGAGGAGACACTGCTCAACACCGTCACCGCCGGGCCGGATCTGGCTCCGCCCGCGGTGCCCGGTGCCGGTGAGGACAGCGGTCTGGTACTCGGCGGCGAACCGGCCCTGATCGGCCAGGTCTTCGAGGTCGGCGGGGAGCACTACCAGCTCACCCGGGACGGCCTGGCCCGCATCGGCGACGTGACCTGGACCCTGCTGGCCGCCGACGGGGTCACCGCCACCGCGATCCCGGCCAGCGAGGCCGGCCCGGTGGTCACCGAGCAACCGCTGGAACCGGAGGGCTTCCCGCAGGTGGTGCCGGCCTCCCACCCGGCCGCGACCGCCAACCCGACGGTGTGCACCGCGTACCGCGGCGAGGCGGCCGGACCCGTCCTCGGCACCCAGATCGAGATCTCGGAGTCCACCCCGGAGGAGCTGTCCACCGGCGCGGAGGCCCTGGAGGTGACGCAGACCGGGGCGGACCCGGTCCGGGTGGCCGACCAGGTGATGATCGCCGGCGGGCGCGGTGCGGTGCTCCAGGGCATCCCGCACGCCGGTGCCGACCAGACCAGCGAGACCCTGTACCTGCTCACCGACCAGGGCATCCGTTATCCGATGGGGGCCGCGGCGGCCGAGGCGCTGGGGTACGGCGGGGTCGACCCGGTGGCGGTCCCCACCGAGCTGCTCGCCATGGTCCCCACCGGGCCGGAGCTGAACCCGCAGGTTGCGCGCACCGAGGTCCGGCCAGCCGGGCCGGCGCCGGCCGGTGAGCCCACGGCCACGCCGACCACGCCGGCACCGGCGTAGCCGCGGCGCGTCAGGTACGCGCGCCGAGGCCGACCAGCGCCGCCAGGCTCAGGGCGCTGCGCGGGGCGTACGCCACCCGCCAGACGCCGCCGTGCGCCGCACCGGCGGCCTCGTCGTGCCACGGGTGTGCGCGCGGCGGTGCCGGGCGGCGCAGGTCGTGCACGAGCAGCGCGGCCATCAGGGTGTTACTGGTCGGCGGGTCGAAGACCTCCACCCCGAACACGTGCGCCCCGCCGTACGCGGCGGCGAGCGCCCGGTTGCGCAGCACCGACCGGGTCCGGGTCATCGGCGCCACCACCAGGCTGACCAGGTGGCCCTGGGCCCGGGCGTGGGTGGCCCGCCACCGCTGTATCCGCTTGGCCAGCGCGTAGTTGGGGCCCTGCTGCGGCACCAGACAGTCGATGACCCCCGGGTCCGCGCCGGGCGGGTAGTTGCGCCGCAGCAGCCGGCCGGCGGTCAACCACCGCACCGGCCGGGTCAGCGCCGTGCGCCGCTGGTAGGCCGCGTTGGCCTGCGCCACCGTCGCGGCCGGCACGGCGTAGACGTCGGTGGGGGTGGCCAGCGAGGCCAAGGCGGTGTCCGGCCGCCGCGGTAGCAGGTAGGCGGCGAGCGCGTCGGCGGCGGCCGCGACCCGCACGTGTGCGGCTCCGTCGGCGTAGGCGTAGTTGCCGAGCACCAGCCGAGTCTCCATGCCGGACAGCCACTCCGCCAGCGCCGGCAGGTCGGCCACCAGGTCCACCCCGGCCCGCGTGAACGGGTCTTCGTCCCGGCCGCGCACCGGCATGTGCAGCCGGCCCGCGTGTTCTTCGGCGACCCGCGCCAGCCGGTGCCAGATGCCCGGGACCGGCAGGTCAACCGCCACCACCTCGCCGCCCCAGCGCCACAGCGCCGGCACCGGGCCCATCTCCGCGCCCGCGCCGAGTACCACCACCCGCAGGTCGGAGAGGTCCAGCCAGTCCGGGTTGGCGGCCACCGCGCGCACCGCCTCGGCGCAGGAGGATTCCACGGTGCCGGCGGCCTCCCAGGCGTCGAGTTGCCGCGCCAGCGCGTCGCCGCGCAGCAGCTGGCCGCGGTATGGCAACGACAGTCCCCGCTCGGCGGCGCCGCGGCCGGTGACGGTGACGCCGCGCAGGGGCTCACCGGCCGGCCAGGCGCCTGGCTCAGCCAGGGCGTCGGCGAGGCGAACCTCATCGCCGGTGGGCGTGCGCACCCGCATCCGGTCACCCAGCGCGTGCAGGCCGTCGGCGGCGATCTGGCGGGCCGCCTGCGGCGAGGGCAGCCCCGCCTCCAGGAGCCGGCGGAAGTGGGGCAGGTAGCCGCGCCGCCAGTTCCGCTCGCGCTCGGCGGCGCGGGCCCCCGCCGGGTCGACCCCCGCCAGCGCGTCGGCGACCACCGCCCGGCCCAGGGCGGTACTGCTGCGCCGGCCCTCCTCCCCCGCGACCGGGAAGACCACACCCGACGGTGTCTCCATCCGCTTACTCTGCCACGGCGGGTCCGCGGGCACGGCGGCGACGCCGCCGGTGGCCGGCCTTCTCCGGGGCGTCGCCGAGGCGTGACCCGCAGCGCACCACCGACCCCGGCTGTTCAGGGGGTGGTGGCCGCCAGTGCGGCCACCACCTGTTCGGCTACCCGCCGCGGGGGCAGCGTGGCCACGTCCACCCGAAGGTCGGCGACCTGCCGGAACCAGGGCGCCCGCCGCTGGTACTGCTCGGTGAGCATCTGCGCCAGGTCCCGGCGGTAGTGCGGGCGGTGGATACCCTCGCGCATCCGGTCGGCCAGCACCGCTGCCGGCGCGTCCAACCACACCACGAACGCGTCCCCGAGCGCGGCCCGGCACGCCGGGTCCTCCACCACGCTCGCGGCCGCCGCGACCACCGGCGCGCGCTGATCGGCCAGCGCCTGCCGCAGCTGCTGCGACTCGCGCTGGTGCAGCACGTCCTTGCCGTGCCGCGCCACCTGCTCGGCCGCGGAGAGACCGTACGTGGCCTCCAGCTCGTCGTCGCTGTCCCGCATCGGCCGGCCCAGCGCCTTCGCCACCAGCCGCGCCACCGTGGTCTTACCCGACCCCATCAGCCCGAGCAGTACCACCGGCCGCACGTCGCCGGCCGTCATCCTTCCTCCCTCACCCGGCCACCTCGACTCGCCACGCCTCTCCTCACTGCGTCACCGTCCCCACCGGAAACCGCCTAGCACCGCCCTACGGGGCGCCGCGCCGGGTAGCCTCTCCGGCATGGCCACCGACCCGCTGGCGCGGCTGCGCCGGGCCTGCCTCGGCCTGCCCGAGGTCACCGAGCGTCCCAGCCACGGCGCTCCGACCTGGTTCGTGCGGGACCGGCGCGCCTTCATCACCCTCTGGCAACACGGTCACCACCAGCACACGTTCCCGCACCTGTGGTGTGCCGCACCACCCGGCGTACAGGCCGAACTCATCGCCGCCGATCCGGACCGGTTCTTCCGCCCGCCCTACGTGGGCGGCCGGGGCTGGGTCGGGGTCCGCCTGGACGGCGCGGTCGACTGGCAGGAGATCGCCGAGCTGTGCGAGGACGCCTACCGCACGGTCGCGCCCGCCCGGCTCGTGGCCACCTTGGACGCTCGCACCGCCGGCGGCCCCCACGACCCGACTCACCCGCGGTAGCGGTCGACCGGGCGGCCGGTGACGTCGCCAGGGTGGTAGCGGTAGGTCAGGCCCGCGCCCTCTCCCGGCTGGACGCTCGCCGTAGTGATGATCAGCTGGTCGTAGCCGTCGCCCACGAACGCGCAGGACGTGGTCAGCGGGGTGCCCACCTCGACCACCCGGTCCAGGGCGCCGTCCGGGGTGTAGCGGCGTACCGCGCCCCCGCCCCACAGCGCCACCCACACCCCACCCTCGGCGTCCACGCACAGCCCGTCGGGGGAACCGGCGTCCTCCGGCACGGTCACGAACGGCCGCCGGCCCACCGCCTCGCCGGTGGCCAGGTCGTAGTCGAAGACGTCCACCCGGCGGGTGGGGGTGTCCACGTAGTACATCCGCGATCCGTCCGGTGACCAGCCCAGCCCGTTGCTGATCGTCACCTCGCCGAGCACCCGCACCAGCTGCTCGGCCCCCGGGTCCAGCCGGTAGAGGGCGCCGGCGCCGGGTGTCTCGTCGTAGGCCATGGTGCCCAGCCACAGCCGCCCGGCCGGGTCCGCCTTGGCGTCGTTGGCCCTCAGGGCCGGGGAGTCCGACGGCGTCAGCCCGGCGGCCCGGTCCGCCTCGGCGAAGGTGCCCACGTGGGTGCGACCGCCGTCCAGATCGAGCAGCATCGGCCCGGCCGGCAGGCAGAGCACCAGGCCGCCGGCCGCGCGGGGCACCGCCGCCCCGACATGCCCGGCGGTGGCCAGCGCGCCGGTGCGGCCGGTGGCCACCTCGTGCCACAGCACCGCCCGGCCGAGAATGTCCACCCAGCCCACCCGGCCGAGCTGGTCGTCGTAGTACGGTCCTTCGCCGAGCTGACACACCCGACGGTCGAAGATCTCCACGGTCATGCCGAGCAGCATCCGTCACCGCGCCGGCCGCCCGCAACCTCGCTCTCTCGCCGGCCGGGCAGGGCCAGCGCGACCAGCGCACCGAGTAGGCAGATGCCGGCCGTGGCGGTGAAGATCTCCGCGTACTCCGCGCGCATCGCCGCCTGCAGGATCTCCGCGTACTCGGCCAGGGAGGCCGCCTCGCCGGACTCGGCCATCAGCTGGTGGAACCGGTGCAGCCCCCAGCCCGAGAGCACGGTGACCCCCAGCAGCATGCCGATCATCCGGGTGACCACCACCGCGGCGGACGCGGTGCCGTGCGCGGTGGCCGGCGCCACCCGCAGCACCGCTGAGGCCAGCGGCGCGATCACCAACCCCAGCCCCAACCCGGCCAGCGCCAGGTCCACATCGAACCGCGGTAGGGAGACCGGGCCGAGCGCGTGGCGGGCCGCGAGGATGTCCTCCGGCCAGGCCGCCACCAGCAGGTACGCCACCCCGGCCAGCGCCATCCCGGCGACGGTCACCGGCCGCTCGCCGAGCCGGCGTACCAGCAACCCGCCGGCGAGCGCGCCGACCGGCAGCGCCGCCAGGAACCGCAGCAGCAACAGGGCCCCACCCATCGCGTCGCGACCCAGCATGGTCTCGGCGAGCAGCTGCAGGTCCACCAGCGTGACCAGCAGGGCCGCACCGGCGAGCAGGCTGACCGCGAGCGTGGCCAGCAGCGGCGCCACCGCCACCCCGGCCAGGTCCAGCAGCCGCACCCGGGCCCTCGCCTGCTGCACGCCGAAGCCGGCGAGCACCACCGCGGCGACCACCAGGGTGGCGGGTCCCCACGGCGGGAGTACGCCCGCCGCCGGGTCGTGCTGGTAGAGGCCGACCACGGCCAGCGCCAGCCCCAGCGCTAAGAGCCCGCCGCCGAGCAGGTCCACCGGTGGCCCCGGCCGCGGCGGCACTCGCCGGGCCGGCACCACCCGGTGCACCAGGACCGCGGCGAGCCCGGCGAGCGGCACGTTCACCCAGAACACCCCGCGCCAGCCGACCAGCGCGGCGAGCCCGGCACCGTAGAGCGGCCCCAGCACCACGCCGAGCTCCTGGGCGGCGTTCACCGCTCCCAGCACCGCCGGCCGCCGGGCCTGGCTGAACAGGTCCGCGGCCAGTGCCAGCGTCACCGGCAACAGGGCCCCGCCGGCGAGGCCCTGCAGGGCCCGGCCGGCGACCACCACGGCCAAGCTCGGCCCGAGCGCGGTCACCGCCGAGCCGAGCGCGAACCCGGCGAGGCAGGCGTAGATCACCGGCCGGCGGCCGTAGCGGTCGGAGAGGCTGCCCAGCAACGGCATCCCGGCCACATAGCCCAGTAAGAAGCCGCTGACCAGCGGGGTTGCCCGCTCCAGCCGGTTGCGGGGGATGTGCAGGTCGTCGATGATCTCGACCAGCAGGGTGACGATGACGTACGCGTCCAGGGCGGCGATCAGCACCGCCGCACCACCGATCCCGACCGCGCCGGCCCGCGCCAGGCCGCGCCGGCGGCCGGTGTCAGGGCGCACGGATCTCGACCGGGGCGTCGAAATCGGACAGCTCCACGGTCACCGTGCCGCCCGGCAGCGAGAACTCCGCCCGGTGCAGCAACGGGCGCTCCTGCCCGATCCACAAGGTACCGTCGACCTGCTCGGGCACGCCGGGCAGCAGGGCTGCCAGGTCGGCGGCGGCGAAGCTGGCCCCCACCTCGTAGGCGTCGACCCCGCCGGCGTCACCGGTGCCGCGCACCTCCGCCTGGTCAGCGTTGCGCAGTAGGTGGGCCACGCCCCGCTCCGGGTCCAGGATCGCCGTCGGGTCGTAGTACTCCGCGGCCTTCTCCCGCGGCAGCTCCAGCCAGGGCCCGATCAGCTGGTAGTAGAACGTGTCGCCGGCGAGCACGAACTCCAGCTCGAGCACCTGCCCGAACTGCTCGACCTGGGCGCTGCCCCGCGCGTCGCCGGCACGGGTGACCACCGCGTCGGCCTCCCGCACCGGCAGGTCGGCCAGGGCGGTGTCGGCGCCGATGTGCAGCCGGACCGTGTCCACCTGGGCCATCTCGTCCGCTGCGCTCGCCAGCAGCGCCTCCGCGTCCGGCGGCGCTTCCTCGTCGCCCCGCTCGCCGGTGCAACCGGCGGCGAGCACCGCCACCACCGCCAGGCTGGAGACCGCGGTGAAGATCGAGCGTCTGGGCATACCGGGCATGGTAGTGCTCAGGGTCCACCCGGACCCGGCTGGACCGGCACCGGCGGCGCCGCGCCACCCGCGGGCGGCCCGCCCGCCCACTCGGTCCGCATCCGGGGCAGCGCCTGCGGGTAGTTGCTGCGTACCCACTCGATCAGGTGCTCGCGCACATCGCAGCGCAGGTTCCAGGCGGCCGAGCCGTCGGCGGCGCTCACCAGCGGCCGCAGCCGCACCAGCGAGCCGGTCGCCCCGGTGACCTGCAGGCTGACCACTCGACCGTCCCAGAGCGGGTGGGCCCGCACGAACTCCTCCAGCTCGGCCCGCATCTCCTTGACCGGCACCGACCAGTCCACGTCCATCTCCACCGTGCCCAGGATCTGGGTGTCCCGGCGGGTCCAGTTGACGAACGGATTGGTGGTGAAGTACGAGCTGGGGAGGATCAGCCGACGCTGGTCCCAGATGTGGACCACCACGTAGCCCAGCGTCATCTCCTCGATCGTGCCCCACTCGCCTTCCACCACCACCACGTCGCCGATACGCAGCCGGTCACCGAAGGCCAGCAGCATCCCGGCGAACAGGTTGCCCAGCGTGCTCTGCGCGGCCAGACCGACGATCACCCCGACGACCCCGGCCGAGGCGAGCACGCTGGCGCCGAAGCCGCGGACCGGTTCGAAGGTGAACAGCGCCAGGCCGACCGCGAGCACGGCGATGAACGCGGTGGTGACCCGCCGCAGCAGCACTACCTGGGTACGCACCCGGCGCCCCTCATGGCTGTTGGCGTCGCCCTTGAACCGGTGCAGCGCCTGATCCTCCAGCACGTGGAGTACCCGGGTCACCAGCCAGGCGCCCGCGATGATCGCCGCGATCAGCGTCGCCCGCAGCAGCGGGCCCCGCCAGGCTCCCTCCTCGGTCGTGGTGGCGATCGCGACCCGGGCGCCCAGCACCAGCCCGAACAGCTGCGCCGGCCGGTAGATGTGGCGCCCGATGCTGGCGACCAGCGGCAGCCGGCGGCCGATCCACCGCAGCAGCCCGTGCGACACCTCGGCCGCCGCCCAGCCCGCCAGCACGGTGAGCACGATCACCACCACCGGCCCGTAGGCGTCCCAGAACTCCTGCACGCTGCTCTCACCTCCCGTCCACGCGACCTCCGCGATCTGCAGCGCTCACCTATGCTCGCAGGGGTGCGACCTACGGTGCCGCCCGGGCCCGCCGCCGATGCGCCGGCGGGCGGGGCGCGGATCCGTCACTACCAGCCGGGCGACGCGCCCGCGCTGTACCAGATCTGCCTGCGGACCGGCGACCGCGGCGAGGACGCCACCGGCCACTACACCGACCCGGACCTGCTGGGCCACGTCTACGTCGGACCGTATCTGGCGCTGGCGCCCCGGTTCGCGTTCGTCCTCGACGACGGGGCCCCGGTCGGGTACGCGCTGGGCGTGCCGGACACGGCGGAGTTCGCCCGCGCCTGCGAGCGGTCGTGGTGGCCGCCGCTGCGGCAGCGCTACCCCGACCCGGCGGACGTGCCGGCGCACCAGCGGACCCCGGACCAGCAGGTCGCCGCGCTCATCCACCATCCCCCGATCCCTGGCCCCGCCTTGCTGGCGCGCTACCCGGCACACCTGCACATCGACCTGCTGCCGCAGGCGCAAGGGCGTGGTCACGGCCGGGCCCTGATGACCCGGCTGCTGGCCGCACTCGCCGAGGCCGGGGCCAGCGGCGTACACCTGGGGGTGGCCGCGGCCAACCGGCGCGCGATCGGCTTCTACCGCCGACTGGGGTTCGCCGAGGTCGAGCGCAGCCCAGGCGGCCTCATGATGGCGATGCCTCTGTGACCGGCGCCGGCCGCTGCGACGGCGGCGCGGCCCCCACCTCGGCCCGCTGGCGCAGCAGGTTGTCCACCTCGGCCAGGTCGCGCGGCGCGGTACGGGAGGCCAGCCAGTACATGATCCCGGTAGGGATGAAGAAGAGTTGGAACAGCGCCAGGCCGAGCGCGTAACCCAGCGCGTCGAAGGTGCGCACCACCAGGGCAGAGCCGATGGTACGCCCGACGCCGTTCACCAGGTTGCCGACGCTGAACGCGGTGCCCCGGTGCTCCGGCAGGTTCACCTCCACCAGCAGCGCGTACCAGTTCGGCGACTGCGCGGAGATCAGCGCCATCGCCACCAGCGCGGTCAGGAAGGTGAAGAGCATCAGTGGCTCGGTCACCAGGCTGCGCAGCAGCCCGGCCACCACCGCCCCCCGGTCGGTCTCGTCGATCGGCAGGTCCAGCCGTAGCGGGAAGAAGCACAACGCGACGAACAGCGGCACCGCCGCCAGCACGCCCACCGAGGCCACCATCGCTCGCCCGCGCGGGGTGCGCCGCTGTAGCCGGTCACCCACCATCGCACCGACCAGGGAGAGCGCACCGCCGGCGAAGATCAGCACGGTGAAGACGCTGCCCACGATGATCGCCGTCTCGCGCGCGTACCCCAGGTCCTCGACCTTGGCCTGGAACAGCCGTGGCAGCCACACCAGTGACCCGAAGGCGAGCTGGGCGGTGAGACCCTGGGAGACCAGCCACCAGTTGGTCCGCCGGGCGGCGATCCGTGGCAGGTCGGCCCGGCTGATCCGGTGCGCGTACTCGCCCCCGGCCTCGTACAACCGCTGCAACGCCGGCTCGCTGGCTCCCCGTGAGATCCGGGCGGTGAACAGGTAGGCGACGGTCGCGGCCAGGCCGACGAGGGTCAGCACCCGGAACGGGGTCCGCCAGTCGGCCGCGCCCAGGATCCCGGCCAGGCCGGTGCCGGCCAGCGTGCCCAGCCCTTGCGACAGCCCCCACAGCCCCATCACCAGGGCGCGGCGCCGGGGCGAGACCAGGTCGCTGACCACGCTGAACCCGACCGAGGCGACCGCGCCCAGACCCACGCCGGCCAGCGCGAGCGTGCCCAGCAGCGCGAGCCAGGTGGTGGCGTACGTGGTCGCGCCCACGCCCGCCGCCCACAGCAGGGTGCCCACCATCAGCACCCGCTTACGGTCCGAACGGTCACCCAGATACGCCCACGCCACCGCGGCCACCGCGGTGATCAGCAGGTTGACCGCCACCGCCGAGGCCACCGCTGGCTCACCCACGCCGAGGTCGTCGCTGATCGGGCTGAGCAGCGGCGGCGGAAGCGCGATCGCCACGTTGTCCAGCGCGGCGAGCACGATGAACACCGCGACGGTGTAGATGCGGTGAGCACGGCCGGGCAGCCGGCGGGTGGCGGATGTCACGGTGGCACCCTAGCCGACCCACCGGCGTCGATCATGACATCGGCCGGCGCTCACCACCGCCGGTCGGCCTCGATCCCGGTGGATCTTCACTGGCAGACGCCTACCGACGGATGCCCGGTTGATGCCGGCTACCGATTCCCGGCGATGCTGGCCAGGCCCGGCCGGTGCCGGACCTGGCTTCCGCGCGACCTACCGCCCCGCTAGCAGGCGGTTGACCGTGGCATCCAGGTCGAGCTGGTCGGCCTCGTGCCCACGGGGCACCACGACGTAGGTGCGGCGCAGGAACCGCACGAGTACGCTGCGCGGGACCTCGAACAGCGCGTTGCCGTCCGGCGAGGACAGCGCGAGGGCCACGAAGTCGCCACCGGGCGTGGTCCACGGCCAGACCCGCACGTCGCCGATGCCCGCCGGCTCGTCCAGGCCCGTGATCAACAGCTCGCGGGCGAACGACCAGCTCACCGACTCACCACCGGCGGAGTCGGCGTGGAACAGAATGTGCACCGCGTACGGATCGGCCGGGTCATAGCGCAGGCCCGCCCGCACCGGCAGGGTGCTGGCGTCCGGTGCGACCAGACGCAGCGAGGTTTCCACCTCGACCGTGGTCGGCTTGATGGCACTCATCGGCTTACTCCCCCCCGCTGCGGAAACTTCATGTCCCGCCCTTCCCATCGTGGGGCGGGAAATGCAGTCACGCTACGCCACGAGGGTATCTCACTCTGTAGTGGCAGGGAAGGGCTGGGGAAGCTCACGTGAATACCGCTTTCGGATAGAGTGTCCTAATTGAAGCCTGGTCAGCGCCGCCGGTGCGTGCGCGTTGACTCATCCCGCTAACGGGGCGCCCGCGTCCGGAGTGACGGGCGTCCCACCACGCGTTTCGCGCGCCGCGCAGGCGCGGCCGCGCAGCCGCGGTGTGGGTAGCCAACCCCACCCGATCCGCGTACCCCGACTCACTCGCGCGTAACCCGCTCGGCGTACCCGCAGTCGATGGTCGGGTACCTGGCCGTGGCCCGGCGGACGTGGCGGCCGGGACATCCGCACCCGGCGGAGCGCCCCACCTGCCCCGGTTGTCACACCAGAAGCGCGTCAGGCCGCGCTACGGGGAGCGGTCACGGTGATCTTGTGATCCTCGCGACGGTACGGCTGGTGGGCGTGGCCGGTACGCCGCCCGGCTGCTCACCCGCAGCGAGAACGGGCCCCGTCGCCGCAGGCCGCGCGGGCCCCTGATCGTTACCACCCCCGGGTGACAGGCCGACACGGTCATACCCGGATGCGGACAGGCCCGCGCGTCGGGTACAGTATGGGATCGACGCGGGCGGTTGGCGCAGCGGGAGCGCGCTTCGTTCACACCGAAGAGGTCACTGGTTCGATCCCAGTACCGCCCACC
>Ga0079224_100004933_pt1 | contig 17432 bp, 16 predicted proteins | sample Stecom2015_FD_80414 | JGI IMG/M metagenome (GOLD analysis project Ga0079224, IMG submission 80414) | Agricultural soil microbial communities from Utah to study Nitrogen management - Steer compost 2015 | ecosystem: Environmental > Terrestrial > Soil > Agricultural land | place: USA: Utah...
CCTCTGAACCAGTATTTCAGCAGGCCGTGGTCCCTGAAACGGGCTTCGGACACCTCGTTTTTTTTATTGTCGATTTTGCCTGAATAGGCGGCAAAGGTTTTCCGCCATTCCGGATCATTCATATCTACCCAGGTAATTACAAAGTCGATGTCCATATGCCCAGTTTTAAAGGCCAAAAGTATGGATTTTATCCCGAAGGAAGGGTGTGTGCCGGAGGAACTATTACAGCATGACGCGTTCGAAAGGCACCTGATGGATCTTTGCGGCGTACTTGGGAAAATCGGACCGGTACATGATGGGTGTTCCGATGCTGTACACATGCCGCGCGTGTGTCAACATGAAAAAGTCAAGAAATGATTTCATGTATACCTCCCGTTCGGCGTCCTCCACGTTATCGATGTGCACCACTTTTCCCGGAATGACGTACACATTGTCCATCTCGCGCACTTCCGAGAGAAAGGTGATGCTGTCGGAAGTGACCAGTACGGGCAGTTCGCTATTGCGGGCAAGCCGTTCAAGCGCCTTCCGGTTGGTTTCTATGAGCTGCCGGCGTGCTTCCCCAGGCAATGGCCTGCAATTGTATTCCTTAAAGTCACCCAGCAGCGCCTGAAAACGGAACACGCCGGCGATGTATCCCTTTTTACCCAGATTTTGCCGGTGCATGGCAATCTGGCTTTCCAGGACAGGGGTTGGTTTGAAGAGTTCCTGGAATAAGTCGCCCCACTGATATCCGGTTTGGTAAATTCCGTTGATCTCGTCCAGGTAGTCCAGATTGGCGTATACCCGCATCTGCTTTTTCAGGGGAAGCGTCTTCCGTAGGCGTTTGATGGTCTCCTGCTTCCGCAACAATCTGATGCGGACTTCCGCGACTCCTTCTCCGAGCTCCCCCGGGCGCGGGATCCAGTTATAGGTGTTGGGCACCAGAAAATCAGTCAGTTGACACGGATGGTTGAAAATGCAGCGGTATGGAATGTTTTCGGCCTTGGCCAGGGCGTAAACGCTGATGATCCCTTTGAACCGGTCGGTGAGCCCCTTGCCTTGTCTTTTGCTGTCCACGATTGAGATCAGCATGGGTTCGCGCTTGGCTCCCGATGACGACAAGCGGTGGTATTTCAGCAGCATGTAATATTCTTTCAGCCAATAGGCATTGAAAAAAAGCTCTACGGACTTCTTCAGACGTTTCAGGCGACTGTTCATTTCAAATTCTATTTTTCGAAGGCCGACTTGTCGGGAAAGAGGGCTTCCAGAAAAGGTCGGATTTTCCGGCGGTCCGCATCGGTAACCCGTTGATTGTCATTCAGGCAGAACAGCGCGGGCTGGTACCGGCGCAGGTAGTTCATGAAATCGTGTTTGTACACCAGGATCCGGCTGGCTTCGCGTCTGCCGACATATTTCAGGTGTCCGTGACCGATTGCCAGGGCGTAATACGAAAAAGCCGAACGGTGCATATCGCCGAAGGTCCGCACCCGATGGTGCTGCGACTTCTTTATCTGCTCGTTGAACACCTCTTCCACAGCCGTACGATAATCTTCTTTCAGGTACGCGTCAATGTTGTGATGCGGCACCCCCGGGTAGTATTTTCCAAATTTTTTCTCTACCAGTAACGTGGCATCCACTACTTTCTGTGCGTATTGTCCCAGTTTTTTCCCTGCCAGCGCCTTCAGTCGATGGTGCCATTTTCCAAGGGGTTTCCGTTTGAGCCGGACAATGGGATATCCGTCGGCGGCAAAGAAAAAGTCCGGCGACAATTCCGCATTAAAGAACATGTCGTCATTAGCCAGCAAAAAATGCGCCGATAAGCCGGGGATCCGGTGGAGGAAATACTCGATCACGCTGGAATTAAAGCAGGGCAGTATTTCGGGTGGCATGATCTCGCGGTGATCCACGATCTGGATCCGGGGATGGCTGGTATCAAGCCATACGGGACACTGATCATCGGTCACGATGTATATGCGCCGGATCCAGGGAGCGTGCTTTTCTGCCGAACGCAGCGCGTATTTCAATTCGTCGTTGCTGATATAGCGTCCCTTGTTATTGGTCTCTGAATTGTCAGCAACCAAGCCGGTGAACTGGCGTTTCCTGGCTTGCCATTCGGGATCGCTGCCGTCCACCCACAGATAGATTAAGTCAACTTGCAATTGCGGCCTGTTCATGTGCTACAAAAGTAGGATAAATATCGCACCTGTTTCCACTTTTTCAGTCCGGAGTGTATTTGAATACCCGCTTAGTTCTTATATTAGCAACCATGAATATTGCAGTAGTGGGCACGGGCTATGTGGGGCTGGTAACGGGAACCTGCCTGGCGGAAACCGGCAATAAAGTAACGTGCATCGATATTGACCTGGAGAAGGTGGAAAAGCTGAACCAGGGTATCATTCCCATCTACGAGCCGGGCCTGGAGGCGTTGTTTTACCGCAACATTGCGCATAAAAGACTAAGCTTTACTTCCAATCTTGAAGAAGGCATCAAAGATGCCTCGATCATCTTTTTGGCCTTGCCTACCCCGCCGGGGGAGGATGGATCGGCCGATCTTTCCTATGTGTTGAAAGCGGCGGCGGATATCGGCAAGTTGCTGGCGGATTACACCATCATTGTCGATAAAAGCACGGTTCCGGTGGGGACGGCTGACAAAGTTCAGGAAATCATTGCCCGGCATACCGACGTGGAATTCGATGTGGTTTCCAATCCGGAATTTCTCCGGGAAGGGGTGGCGGTGGATGATTTCATGCGGCCGGACCGGATCGTGATCGGATCTGCCTCTGAAAAAGCGCGGAATATCATGGCGGAGTTGTATGCTCCTTACGTACGGCAGGGGAACCCCGTCATTTTCATGGATGTGCGTTCGGCTGAATTGACCAAATACGCGGCCAACTCCTTCCTGGCAACCAAGATCTCGTTCATGAACGAGATCGCCCACCTGTGTGAACGGCTTGATGCCAACGTGGATATGGTGCGGCTGGGAATGGGTTCGGACCCCCGCAGCGGAAAGCGTTTTCTGTTCCCGGGGGTGGGGTTCGGCGGTAGCTGCTTTCCGAAAGATGTCAAAGCGCTGGCCCGTTCTGCCGTGGAGTGCGATTACCAGTTCAAGATCCTGGAAGCGGTGATGGAGGTGAATGCGTTTCAGCGGAGTCATTTTGTCCGTGCGATCCGCCGGTTTTACAACGGTCAGCTGCACGGCAAACGGATCGCCGTTTGGGGCCTTTCGTTCAAACCCGAAACGGATGATATCCGGGAGGCGCCTTCCATTTACGTGATCGCTGAATTGCTGCGGGAAGGCGTGACGGTGGTTGTGTACGACCCCGAAGCGATGCAGAACATCCGCTCGGTCTTTGGTGATAAACTGATTTACGGGGCCGATCAGTACGAAGCCATTCTGGGCGCGGATGCGCTGGCGATCCTTACGGAATGGCCTGTTTTCCGCGCTCCGGATTTTGAAGCCATGGCCGCTTCGCTGAAAGAGAAAATTATTTTTGATGGCCGGAATCTTTATGATCCCGAAAGGATGGAAGCGCAGGGGTATTATTACTGGAGCATCGGCCGCCGACTCGCCGATGGCCGGAGTTGAACAGACGGAACGTAATTCAATTAAATATGAATGGGGATAAACGTGTATTGATCACGGGGGCCGCGGGCTTTCTGGGGTCTCACCTTTGCGATCGCTTTATCAAGGAAGGTTTTCGAGTGGTTGGAATGGACAACCTCATTACCGGATCGCTGCGGAATATCGAGCAGCTGTTCGGACTGGAGAATTTTGAGTTCTACCACCACGATGTATCAAAATTCGTGCACGTGTCGGGGAACCTGGATTACATCCTTCATTTTGCCTCGCCGGCAAGTCCCATTGACTATCTGAAAATCCCGATCCAAACCCTCAAAGTGGGATCGCTTGGCACACATAACCTGCTGGGACTGGCCCGGGCCAAGAAAGCCCGCATCTTGGTGGCATCCACCAGCGAGGTGTACGGAGATCCGCTGGTTCATCCGCAACACGAGGACTATTGGGGGAACGTAAACCCGGTGGGTCCGCGTGGCGTGTACGATGAGGCCAAGCGGTTTCAGGAAGCGATGACCATGGCCTATCATACCTATCATAAGGTGGATACCCGCATCGTGCGAATCTTCAATACCTACGGTCCGCGCATGAGGCTGAATGACGGCCGGGTTCTGCCTACCTTCATCGGGCAGGCGATCCGGGGTGAGGACCTGACTGCTTTCGGGGACGGCAGCCAGACCCGTTCCTTCTGTTATGTGGACGATCTGGTGGAAGGCATCTACCGTTTGCTTTTCAGTGATTACGTTTATCCGGTCAATATCGGGAACCCGGGGGAAATTACCATCAACGAGTTTGCTGAGGAGATTCTCCGCCTAACCGGTTCCAACCGGAAAATCATTTATAAACCGCTGCCTGCGGATGACCCGAAACAGAGGCAGCCGGATATTACCCGGGCGCGGGAACTGCTGGGCTGGGAACCGCGTGTGAGCCGGGAGGAGGGGCTGAAGATTACCTACGAATATTTTAAATCGCTGCCCGAAGTGGATATTACGCCGAAGGATTTTTCGGAATACATTCGATAAGCATATGTCAAAAATACTTGTTACAGGAGGAACCGGATACATTGGTTCCCACACGGTGGTTGAACTGCTGAATGCCGGCCATGAGGCGGTGATCATCGATAACCTGAGCAATTCCGAGGCCGCCGTGCTGGATGGGATCGAGCAGATCACCGGGAAACGGCCTCCATTTTATCAGGAAGATGTCCGCAACCGGACGGCCGTTCAGGGAATTTTCACCGATCATCCGGACATTTCCGCGGTGATTCATTTTGCTGCATTCAAAGCGGTGGGCGAGTCGGTAATGAAACCGCTTGCCTATTATGGGAACAACCTGGATTCAACCATCAACCTGCTGGAATGCATGCTCGCCGCCAACGTGCCTTTCTTTGTTTTTTCTTCCTCCTGCACCGTGTACGGGCAACCCGATGAGCTTCCTGTTTCGGAGTCGGCGCCGATCAAGCAGGCCGAATCTCCTTACGGCAATACGAAGCAGATGTGTGAAGACATTCTTCGCAATGTGGCGGCCGCCACGGAATTGCAAGCCATCTCCTTGCGGTACTTCAATCCGGTGGGGGCGCATGAAAGCGCGTTGATCGGCGAACTGCCCCGCGGGGTACCGAATAATCTGATGCCTTTTATCACCCAGACCGCCATCGGCAAACGAGAGAAACTGACCGTATTCGGAGACGATTACAATACGCCGGATGGTTCGGGCGTCCGGGATTACATCCATGTGGTGGATCTGGCCAAGGCGCATGTCAAAGCCTGCGAGCGGCTGATCGCGGGCGACAATAAGAAATCCATCGAGTTCTTTAACCTCGGAACGGGACGGGGATACTCGGTACTGGAAGTGATCCGGGCCTTTGAGCGGGTAAATGGAGTGAAGCTGAATTACGTGATCGGACCCCGCCGCGCCGGGGACATTGAGAAAGTGTATGCCGACACCAGCCTTTCCAACAACGAATTGGGGTGGAAGGCAGAACTGGGACTGGACGAGATGGTTGCCTCGGCCTGGAAATGGGAACAGCGCCTGGGATCCTGACCTGATCCGCAGCGCTGTTTATTCGTATCGCAAGGCGTCCACCGGATCGAGCTGCGCCGCTTTGACTGCTGGATAAAGCCCCGAAACTATCCCTACGATCACGCAAAGCAGGATTCCCATCAAGATGGGCCACCAGGGAATGACAAACGTGCCGCCGATGAGTATTGAAAGGCCGTTGCCCACGGCAAGGCCAAGCATCACGCCGGCCACCCCGCCCATGATGCAAATGATGATGGCTTCAATCAGGAACTGCCGCCGGATTACCGCCGATGTGGCTCCAATGGATTTCCGTACACCGATTTCCCGCGTTCGTTCGGTAACCGATACCAGCATGATGTTCATCAGCGCGATGGCCGCGCCAAACAGGGTGATCCCGCCGATGGCGGTTGTGGCCATGTTGATGATCCGCAGGTTTTCAATCATGGTGGTGGCAAAAGCATCGCTTTTGGTAATTTCAAAGTTATCGGGCTCACGAGTGCTTACCTTGCGGATGCTCCGCAGCAGCCCTTTGGCTTCGCCGATCGTGCCGTCTACCGTTTGCGGGTTGTTCGCCATAACGGTAATGGTATAACTGGTGTTTTCACTCCCGTCCAATTGCTTGGCCTTCGAGATCGGAATGAGACAGAAGCGGTCTCCGGGCCCAATGAATGCATCTCCTTTTCCCTTAAATACGCCAATCACCTTAAAACGGTGGTTGCCAATGGCGATTACCTGGTTGATGGGATTGGCATTGCCGAATACCCGGCGCTTGACTTCATCGCCAATGATGGTTACACTATTGCCATACCGGAGTTCATTGATTGAAAAATTCCGGCCAAGGGCTATTTCATAACCCGAGGCGATGGCCCAGTCTTCGTCTCCGCCTATCACGCGGACATTGGGGTCGGTCTGGGCACCCTCGTATTTCACGGTGGCCCCGCCGGAGATGTTGTTGGATACCGATACGATCTCGGAAAACTCATATCGTTCTTTGAATGCCATTGCTTCCTCGTATCGGATGGGCGGATACGGTTTGGGCCGTTTTCCCCCTTCCCCAATGCGGAGGTTGAATCCGCGGTTGCGGATGGTGAAGGAGTTGGCACCCATGGAGGCAAACTCTTCGTTGATGTTTTTCTTTACCCCATCGATGACCGTAAGAATGCCCACCAGGGCGGTAATTCCGATGGCAATGATCAACGCAGTAAGGATACTGCGCAGCCTGTTTGCTCCGATGGATTGAAAGCCAACTTTAATGTCTTCGGAATAGATCATGTGCCGGATGCCTGAATGTGTGGTAAATGTAGTAAAAATTCAAGCAGTTCCGGAAGTAAATTACACCGCGAATGAGCTTCCGCAGCCGCAGGTGCTCGACGCATTGGGATTATTGAAAGTGAATCCCCTGTTGTCGAGGCCTTCCCGGTAATCAATTTCCATTCCCGATAGGTACAGGGCATGTGCTTTGTTCAGGAAAACGCGGATGCCGTCTATTTCGAACTCATCGTCGCCGTCTTTTTTCTGATCGAAACCGAGCACGTAATTCATACCCGAACATCCGCCGCCTTCCACGCCAACGCGGATGCCCTGGCTGGAATCGAGTTGTTGTTCCTGGAGCAGGCTTTTAAGCTCTTTCAGTGCGCCTGGGGTAAAGTTTATCGGTAACGTCGTTGTTGCCATATTTTAATAACTTTGGGTCTGATCTTTTGTTTTCGGAATCTGCATGGAATATAACGATTATATCTTTGACCTGCTGAAGATAACACTTCCGGCTGTTATTGTGTTGGCGACCACGGTAATTGTGCTGAAAAAAGTAATCCCGCGCGCTGGAAACGGCCCCGACCCAACGGTTTCCCTTCGTTTACAGGCCTATGAACGGCTGGTCCTTTTGGTGGAGCGGATCAGCCCGGCCAGCCTGTTTTTGCGAAATCACAAGCCGGGACTGTCCGCCACGGAACTAAACGCACTGCTTATCGCGGAAATACGGGCGGAATTCGAGCATAATTTGACACAACAGTTGTATGTCTCGGAAAGAAGCTGGCAAATGACCCGCACGCTGAAGGATAAGACGGTTTCAATGATCAATGGCATCGCCCAAGGGCTTGCTGAAAACGCAACGGGCATGGACCTGACCCGGGCTGTGCTGGATCATGTAAGCGCGCTGGAGAACGACCCCTATCAGCAGACCCTGGCGCTGCTGAGGGAGGAAGTAAAAGCATTTTTTTAATAAGGTATGGAAAAGGAAATTAGGACGACGTCGGGAATCGAAATCCGGGAAGTATACACTTCCTGCCGTCCCATGGAGGAGCTTCCGGGTGTTTTTCCGTTTACGCGGGGCATTCGTTCCAACATGTACCGGGGGAAACACTGGACCATGCGTCAATACGCGGGATTCTCTACCGCGGAGCAATCCAATGCGCGTTATCATTACCTGCTGCGACAAGGAATTACGGGGCTTTCGGTGGCTTTTGATCTTCCGACCCAGATCGGCTACGATTCCGATTCGCCGCTGGCCGAAGGGGAAGTGGGAAAGGTGGGGGTGGCGATTGACTCGCTCGACGACATGGAAGCCCTGTTCCGGGGCATTGAACTGCAGAAAATAAGTACTTCCATGACGATCAACGCCACGGCGTCCGTTTTGCTGGCCATGTACATTGCCCTGGCCCGGAAACAGGGTGCAGACCTCAGCCGGCTGTCGGGCACGATCCAGAATGACATCCTGAAAGAATATGCCGCCCGAGGCACCTACATTTATCCCCCCAAGCCGTCGATGCGCGTCATTACCGATATTTTTGCCTACTGCAGCAAGGAGTTGCCGCGCTGGAATACCATTTCAATCTCCGGCTATCACATCCGGGAAGCCGGGTCCACGGCGGCGCAGGAACTTGCTTTCACCCTGGCAAACGGGAAAGCGTACCTGCAGGCCGCCATTGAAAAAGGATTGGACATGAATGTCTTTGCACGTCAGCTTTCGTTCTTTTTCAACTGCCATAATTATTTTTTTGAGGAGATTGCCAAATTCAGGGCGGCGCGCCGCATGTGGGCGCAGATCACGCGGGAAATGGGAGCAAGCGATCCGAAAGCACAGCAGCTGCGGTTTCATGCACAGACGGCGGGTTCGGCCCTTACCGCACAGCAGCCCCATAATAATATAACGCGCGTGACCCTGCAGGCGCTTGCCGCCGTACTCGGCGGAACGCAGTCACTTCATACAAACGGATACGATGAGGCCTTGTCGCTGCCAACCGAGGAGGCGGCACGGATTGCGCTGCGGACGCAGCAGATCATAGCATACGAAAGCGGGGTGGCCGATACGGTGGATCCCTTGGCGGGGTCCTATTTTGTGGAAACACTGACCGATGAGTTGGAACAGGCTGCCTGGGTATACATCCGGAAGATCGATGACCTGGGGGGCGCCGTGCACGCCATTGAAAGCGGGTACATCCAGCAACAGATCGGGGAAGCAGCCTACCGTTATCAAAAAAGACTGGAAACGGGCGAACAGACCATTGTGGGACTTAACCGGTTTGTGACCGACACGGCCGGAGAGGCTCCCCGGGATACCTTCCGGGTTGACGACGGCATCCGGCGGATCCAGATCGAAAAACTCGGGCGGCTCAAGTCCGAACGGAATGCAGAGGCGGTCGGAGCGACGCTTGCCCGGCTGGAAGAAACCGCCGTGGGAACGGGAAATCTGATGCCCCCCATCCTCGACTGTGTGGAAGCCCGCTGCACGCTGGGGGAAATTGCAGACCGGCTGCGAAAGGTGTTCGGGGAGTACGGAAACTGACGGGTTTTCGGGGCCCGGATTTAATCCGATTGTTGATAAAATTACCGTTTCAATGTCAGGCTCAACGGCTTATCGGATTGTGTTGATAAGTACCCGCCAATCCTATCAATAAGGGGGCCAAAAATTACCCTCACGGGGTCAAAAACCCAATTTTTGGCGATTTGTAAAAATCTTTTTTTTATTAACATTTTTGTTATATTATTGAGGAAGTATTTGAGAACTCCACCTCGTTTTCAGATCATCTGTAAATCAAATTAATACGAATTCAAGTATGGAGAAGACTTGTCATGGGGTATGGGAAAATTGTCTGAGAATCATCAAGGACAACGTTCCGGCGCAAAGCTTCAAAACATGGTTTGAGCCCATTAAAGCGATTAAGCTGGAAAACAAAATTTTGACCATACAAGTGCCGAGTTTGTTTTTTTACGAGTGGCTTGAAGAGCATTATGTCTCTTTGCTTCGGCGGACCATTAAGCACTACCTTGGGGGGGAAGGCAGGCTTGAGTATAATATTATTATGGAGAAGGCGGAAGAAAAAAAGCCTTATACCATCAACATCCCAACCAGCAGCAATGGAGAAGTAAGAAACCAGGCGGTTCCCATGCCGGTCAATATCAATACGTCCATTCAGAATCCCTTCGTTATACCGGGTTTGAAAAAGGTGAATATTGATCCGCAGTTGAACCCAAAATATTCGTTCGACAATTTCATCGAAGGGGATTGCAACCGATTGGCCCGCTCGGCAGGCTTTGCGGTGGCGGGCAAGCCGGGAGGGACCTCCTTTAACCCGCTCTTTCTATATGGGCAGACGGGCCTGGGGAAGTCGCACCTGATCCAGGCGATCGGCTCCTCGGTCAAGACCAATTTTCCGGACAAAATGGTGCTGTATGTACAGGCCGAAAAATTTGTCCAGCAATACATTGATTCCGTAAAGAACAGTACGATCAATGATTTTGTGAACTTCTATCAGTTGATTGACGTGCTGTTGATTGACGACATCCAGTTTTTCTCCGGAAAGGAAAAAACACAGGAGGTCTTTTTCAGTATTTTCAATCACCTGCACACCAGCGGCAAGCAGATTGTCATGACCTCGGACAAACCGCCGAAGGACCTGGTGGGCGTGCAGGAGCGGCTTCTTTCCCGTTTCAAGTGGGGGCTTTCCGCCGATCTGCAATCGCCCGATCTGGAAACCCGGATTGCCATTCTGCAGACCAAAATGAAAGCCGACGGAATCATCCTACCCGATGAGGTGATTGAATATGTGGCGCATAACATCGATTCCAATGTCCGGGACCTGGAGGGGGCGCTGATTTCGCTTCTGGCTCAATCCACACTCAATCGCAAGGAAGTGGATCTGCCGCTGGCAAAGCAAATGCTGAAGAATTTCATCAAACATTCCACGAAGGAAATTTCCATTGAGTATATCCAGAAATTGGTGTGCGAGGATTTTGAGATTCCGGTGGACGCGGTGAAATCGAAGTCGCGAAAAAGGGAAATTGTTCAGGCGCGACAGATTTCCATGTACCTGGCCAAAAGCCATACGAAGGCGTCCCTGAAATCCATTGGGCAGTTCTTTGGCGGACGGGACCATTCGACTGTCATTTATGCCTGCCAGACGGTGGACGACCTGATCGATACGGACAAAAAGTTTAAAAGCTGGGTTCAGGATATCCAGAAAAAACTAAAAATGTCGTAAGTGCGGCTTGCATTCTGCCGCCTGCTACGGATTGGTTTATGACACTAGCTGATTTCAGACAAACGCTTGATCACGAAACGGCGCCGGCGGGGCTCGGGGAGCATTTGCTGGCGATGTGGTATGAGGCCCGGGGCGAATGGGAGCGCGCGCACGATATCGCCCAAAATGTAGGGACCGAGGAAGGAGACTGGATTCATGCCTATCTTCACCGGAAGGAAGGAGACGAAGGGAATGCTGCTTACTGGTACCGGCGTGCAGGAAGGCCCTTTCCCTCGGGACGTTCGCTGGACGAAGAATGGGAAGAGCTGGTCCGTCATTTCCTGGAATCCGGGCAATAAGACCTGCGCCTTCGGGTTGTCCGCCTCATTCCTTTTTCTTTAGGGTAAAGTTCAGTTGGGACTGAATGATCTCCCGGTTGCCATCCAACGCGACAATGGCCGTGTCGCCAGAAGCCAGAAAGACCTGCTCACTCCCCGAAGGGGGATCGTTGAGGACGTACAGCAACGCGTCTCGATCTTCTTTATAGCCCTGTTCGGTCGTGTATGATCCCGAATTGGAGAATTCCAGGTCTTTTCCGTTTTCCGCTTCCAGGTACGTCATGTGCCGGATATAGGTCCGCTCCACCGTGTCCAGGCGGATCTGCATAATGATACCAGGGCAATCAGCACAGGGAATGGTGCCTTCGAAAACGAGTTCCGCGCCGCTTTTCCGTCCCAAGGACCCGCAGGCGGTCAACAGAAAAGCCAGGATGGTAAATTTAGTCAGGGAAGACATAAACAATTGATATTAAGTATCCAGTAACTGGGCTTTTATTTTGGTAAAGGCGGCAATGGCTTTATCCAGATGCTGCTGTTCATGCGCAGCCGAGAGTTGGACGCGGATACGGGCCTGGCCTTGGGGTACCACCGGGTAGTAGAAGCCGATCACGTAAATCCCTTCCTCCAGCAGGCGGGATGCGAACTCCTGGGACAGCGGCGCATCGTACAGCATGATGGGTACGATCGGATGGATGCCCGGCTTAATGTCAAATCCAGCCGAGGTCATTTTTTCACGAAAATACAGGGTGTTCCGCTCGAGCTTGTCGCGCAGGTGGGTGGTTTCGCTCAGCATATCAAAAACGGTGATGGAGGCACCCACTATGCCCGGGGCCAGCGTATTGGAAAAAAGATAAGGGCGGGAGCGCTGGCGCAGCATGTCGATGATTTCCTTCCGGCCGCTGGTAAATCCACCGGATGCGCCGCCCAATGCCTTTCCAAGGGTTCCGGTAATAATGTCCACGCGTCCCATGACCTGATTGTATTCGTGCGCGCCTCTTCCGGTTTTGCCGAGAAAACCGGTACAATGACTTTCATCACTCATCACCAAGGCATCGTATTTTTCAGCCAGATCGCAGATCGTATTTAACGGCGCAATGGTGCCGTCCATGGAAAAAGCCCCGTCGGTCACAATGATGCGGTGGCGCTTGTGCCGGGTGGCCTTCAGTTTCTCTTCCAGGTCATCCATGTCCACGGGTTTATAGCGGTGACGCTCCGCTTTGCAAAGACGTACCCCGTCAATGATCGACGCGTGATTGAGTTCATCGGAAATGATCGCGTCTTCGGCATTGAACAGGGGTTCGAAGACGCCGCCGTTCGCGTCGAAAGCAGCGGCGTACAGGATGGTGTCTTCGGTTCCCAGAAAAGAGCTGATCTTTTCCTCCAGCTCCTTGTGGATATCCTGGGTGCCGCAGATGAAGCGGACACTTGACATGCCGTAGCCCCGCTCATCGATCGCTCTTTTCGCTGCTTCCAATACCTTCGGGTGGGAAGACAGTCCCAGGTAGTTGTTCGCGCAGAAATTCAGGACCTCTCCGCCGTCCTTAACCCGGATGGAGGCTCCCTGGGGAGAAAGGATGATGCGTTCGTTCTTATACAGGCCGGCCTCCTCAATGGCGGCAAGTTCTTTTTGCAATACAGGTTGAAGGGTTTTGTACATCTAGTTAAGTTTTTGATCGGGAAATACCAAAAGTATTAAATTTGCATCTATCCTGAGAAAAATAATCCATTCATGATACCAAAGGCGATGACTATCCTATGAAAAATAACCGGTTGAAGTTCCTATTCCTTTTATACGCTCTGACAACCTGGTCATCCGCTTCCGGTCAAACTTTTTCCGTGTCGGGAATCATCAGCGATTCCTTGGGCGGGCCGGTGCCCTTTGCAAGTGTTTTTGTACAAGGGGGAAATCGCGGCGTAACGGCCAACGAGCAGGGCTTCTATCGGATGCGCCTGGAGGCCGGAAGGTATCAGCTGTCTTTTCAGCGCATGGGGTACCGGCAGGAAACCCGGTCAATCGAACTGCTTGCCGATACGGTTCTTTCCCTTACCCTTTCACAGCAGGGACTTCATCTGGACGCGGTGGCTGTGACCGCCAGCCGGGAAGATCCCGCGTATGAAATGATACGGCAGGCCATCGCCCGGCGACGGAAACATCTGGACCAGGAACGGAATTTCATCGCGGACGCGTATGTAAAGGGTTTGCAGCGAATGGAGGATGCGCCGGAAAAATTTCTGGGAATGGATGTGCAGAATGCCCTGGAGCTCGATTCCAACAATCAGGGTATTGTCTATCTGTCTGAATCGCAATCGCGGCTGTATGTGAAGGACCGGAGCACTTACAAGGAGGTGATCCATTCCTCGAAAGTTGCCGGAAACAACAATGGGTTCAGCTTCAATGAAGCCTCCCAGATGCTATTCAGCTTTTACGAAAACCTGCTGTTACGCGAGCTGAATAACCGGGGTTTCGTATCTCCCCTGGCAGACAATGCCTTGTTTTATTACCGCTACCGGCTGGAAGGAACCTTTGAGGAAAACGGCCACACCGTACACCGGATCGCGGTCATTCCGCGCCGCCGTCACGATCCCGCGTTCCGGGGACATCTCTATTTAATCGAGGGCAGCTGGCGACTGCATAGTCTGAGCCTGACCATTACAAGGGACGCGCAATTGGATTTTGTTGACTCGCTGAATATCGAACAGCGGTACAAGCCGGTGGGCAGTGCGGCGGCGGGCAGCGGGCAGCTGTGGATGCCCGCAACGCGAAGCCTCCGGTTCGGGATCAAACTCCTGAAATTCCATATTGCCGGCTATTTTCTGGCGGTATTCGATAATTACCGGATCCCGGTGGATTTTGAGGAAGACTTCTTTACCAACGAATTAGTCCGTATGGAGGAGGGGGCAAACCAAAAGGACCCGGATTATTGGGCCGGGCATCGGCCTGTTCCGCTGACCGCGGAGGAACGCCGGGGATACCAGGAAAAGGACAGTCTGGCGAGCCTGAAAACCTCCCGGGCCTACCTGGATTCGCTGGACGCGGAAAACAACCGGTTTAAGGTGGGAAAGCTGATCTTTCCCGGTTACGTGTATGCCAACCGGTATGAAAAGGAAACGCACGCGGTCACCCCGCTGCTGCTTGGCCTACAGTTCAATACCGTGGAAGGGGTGGTTCTGGATATGAGCTACCGTTTTCAAAAGGAGCTGGGAGATAAACGGTCCTGGTCTCTTTCGCCAACGCTGCGGTATGGATTTTCCAATGAGCGCTTCAATCCTTCGCTGGAGGTGGTATACCGGTACGATCCACGCCATCAGGCGGAACTGGGACTGAGAGGCGGAAGCACGGTCCGGGACTTCAATGCCTACTCCCCGATCCACCCCTTGGTAAACAGCATTTTTACGCTGGTGGGCGGGAAGAACCTGAAAAAGGTTTATGAGCAGCGCTTTGTGGAACTTTTCGCAGGCCGGGAGATCGTAAATGGCCTGCAGTTGAAGACCGAGGTCAGCTACGCGCGGCGGCGTCCGCTGGTGAATACCAATTACTACTCGTTCCGGAAGGAAGCGGACCGGGATTTCCATGCCAACGATCCGCAGGTGGCCGAAGGAAACGCGCCGGCCTTTGCTGCCCACAATGCCTTAATTTGGGAACTGCAGGCCGACGTGCTGTTTAAACAGCGATATAAATCACTTCCTGACGAACGCCAACGGCTGGGATCGCCCTGGCCTGCGCTTCAGATCGTTTACCGGAAGGGACTGCCGCTGGGGGGATCGGACGTGGACTTCGATGTGCTCGCCCTCCGGGTTCACGACAAGCGGATGAACCTGGGGCTGTTCGGACATTCTTCCTTCAGCCTGGGTGGCGGCACATTCCTCAACGGTCGATCGTTGTACTATATGGATGCGCGCCAGTTCGCGGGGAATGCAGATGTTTATGCAGGCATGAGCTTTGACCGGTTTTACCTGCTGGATGTTTACGACGCGTTTTCGACCGACTATTTTTTCGAAGGGCATTTTGAACATAATCTGGAAGGATTTCTCTTCAATAAGATCCCGCTGATAAGGCAGTTGAAGCTCCGCGAGGTTGTCGGGATCAATTATTTATACAGCGAAAACCACCCCCATTACTGGGAGCTGTTTCTGGGAATCCGGAAAATAGGACTCAAGGCGGGGTGGGCAATTTCCCGGGCACCCGACGGAAAAATGAACCACGGACTGCGGATTGGCCTGGGCTTGTAGCGGGCAGGTGCCGGACATGTATCCACCTCAGCCTGAAGGCGCTTGGAAGTGAAAATATTTCAATTCACACGTTTGTAAATTAATTTATTGTTGCTACCTTTGCAGTCCCTCAGAAAAAGGGGGATTTTCATTGATAAATAACTTGATAAATGCCAACTATACAGCAGTTAGTCAGAAAGGGGCGTGTTCAACTTCTCGATAAGAGCAAGTCGCCTGCATTGGATTCCTGCCCCCAGAAAAGGGGAGTTTGTACCCGGGTGTACACGACAACGCCAAAAAAACCGAACTCGGCGATGCGTAAAGTAGCCAGGGTGCGGTTGTCTCATGGGAAAGAAGTGAACGCGTATATTCCGGGAGAAGGACACAACCTTCAGGAACACTCCATCGTATTGGTACGCGGCGGAAGGGTGAAAGACCTGCCCGGCGTCCGTTATCATATCGTTCGGGGCGCCCTGGATACTGCCGGTGTGGAAGGCCGTAATCAGCGTCGTTCAAAGTACGGCACCAAACGGGCTAAAAAGAAATAACCATGAGGAAGGATACGCCTAAAAAAAGAATCATTTTACCTGATCCCCGCTTCAATGAGGTAATGGTGACCAGGTTTGTAAATAATATGATGTGGGACGGAAAGAAAAGTCTTTCCTATCGCATTTTTTATGATGCCGTGGACATCGTACAGGAAAAAACCGGCGAAAGCGGATTGGAAACCTGGCGCAAGGCACTGAATAACGTCATGCCGGCTGTGGAGGTGAAGAGTCGCCGGGTAGGGGGTGCCAACTTCCAGGTGCCTACCGAAGTGCGTCCGGAACGCCGGATTGCGTTGGCAATGAAATGGATGATCGGTTTTGCCCGCAAGCGTAACGAGAAGACAATGCAGGAGAAGCTTGCCGGTGAGATCATGGCAGCCGCCAAGGGAGAGGGAGCTTCCGTTAAGAAGAAAGAAGACACACACAGAATGGCAGAAGCCAACAAGGCCTTCTCCCATTTCAGATTTTAAGGAAAAACCACAATGGCTAAGCGAGAATTAAAATATGTTCGTAACATAGGGATTTCAGCCCATATTGATGCGGGCAAGACAACCACTACTGAACGAATATTATATTACACCGGGAAAGTTCACAAGATTGGCGAGACCCACGACGGGGCTGCGCAGATGGACTGGATGGTTCAGGAGCAGGAACGCGGTATTACTATTACCTCGGCCGCTACGACCACCTATTGGAAATTCCCAACGGATCATGGCGTGCCTACACCCGATTCGCACGATTTTCAGATCAATATCATCGATACTCCCGGCCACGTGGACTTTACCGTGGAAGTTGAGCGCTCCTTGCGTGTACTGGATGGCGCAATTGCGCTTTTCTGCGCTGTGGGCGGTGTGGAGCCCCAGTCGGAAACGGTATGGCGGCAAATGAACAAGTACAACGTTCCGCGGATTGGTTTTGTAAACAAGATGGACCGTTCGGGTGCGGATTTCCTGAGCGTGGTAAAACAGGTGAAGGAACGGCTCAATGGTAACCCGGTTCCGCTTCAGATTCCTATTGGTTCGGAAGAAACGTTCAAAGGGATTGTGGACCTGGTTTTCAATAAAGCCTATGTATGGGACGAGGAAACCCAGGGGATGACTTATACCGAGGTTCCCATTCCCGAGGAACTGAAAGAGCAGGTGGAAGAATACCGCGGCAAACTGATTGAGTCGGTTGCTGAATTCGACGACGAACTGCTTGAGAAATTTTTCGAGGATCCCGACAGCATCACTCCGCAGGAGTTGAACGAGGCGATCCGCAAGGCCACCATGTCCTTGAAGATCACGCCCATGATGTGTGGTTC
>Ga0079224_100004934_pt1 | contig 17431 bp, 17 predicted proteins | sample Stecom2015_FD_80414 | JGI IMG/M metagenome (GOLD analysis project Ga0079224, IMG submission 80414) | Agricultural soil microbial communities from Utah to study Nitrogen management - Steer compost 2015 | ecosystem: Environmental > Terrestrial > Soil > Agricultural land | place: USA: Utah...
GATCGTGGCCGTGAGCGCCGTGCTCTCCCGCGCTGCATGGCTCCTGCCGGCGGTGAGCGCTTGGGCGATCCTGGCGTTGCTCACCGCGGTGGTCGATCCGGCGGTCGCGATGGCGGCGTTCGCCGAAGGCACGTTGGTCGGCGCGCTCAGCTTGGTCCCCGGCGGCACCGCGGTCACCGGCAGCACGACGATCTTGAGCCTCACCGAAGCGGGCATCGGCGCCGCGGAGGCGACCGCGACGGTGGCGATCCTGCGGTTGGGGACCACCTGGTACGCGGCGTCCTTGGGGGCCCTCCTGCTCGTGCTCTGGCGTGGTGATCTCGTGCGGCTGCTTCGTCCGGCGCACGTCCAGGTGCACTTCGACGCGCTCGCCGACAGCTACGCCGACGAGCTGTCCGAGGACGTGCGCAAGCGACTGCTCGAACGCAAGATCGCCGCGATGACGCGCGTGCTGCCGGAGCCGACCAGCGCCACGCCGGTGCGCGGGTTGGACCTCGGCTGCGGACAAGGCTGGTACGCGGCCGACCTCGCGCTCGCCGGGTTCCAGATGACCGGCATCGACACCTCCGAAGGGCAGATCCGTCACGCGCGGCAGCACTGCGCGTCCGTCGGCGCGCAGGTGGAGCTGCATCTGGGCGACGGCAAGGGCCTGCCGTTCCCCGACGCCGCGTTCGACTTCGCCTACAGCATCAACGTGCTGCACCACGTCACGACGCCGGAGGCCCAGCTCGCCACGCTGCAGGAGCTCGTACGCGTGCTCAAGCCCGGGGGGGCGTTCTTCCTGCACGAGATGAACATCGAGAACCCCGTCTTCCGGCTATACATGTCGTATCTCTTCCCGCTGCTGAAGAGCATCGACGAAGGTACCGAGCTGTGGATCCGTCCCACGCGGTTGCCGGAGGTCCCGGGCGCGGAGTGGTCGGTCGAGCGGACGTACTTCACGTTCTTGCCCGACTTCCTCCCGGGGGGGTTGCTCCGCCGCTTGGCGGGCCGCGAGCAGTGGCTCGAGCGCTCGCGTTGGCAACGCTACAGCGCCCATTACATGGTCGTGCTGCGGCGGCTGCCGTAGGCGCTGCGACACCCGAGTGCCGCGTATCAGCACCCAGCCGGCGACGGCGGCCGTCGCGATCGCCAGGAGCAGGCCGAGCACCCATCCGCTGCGCGTGCGCCGGGTGGCGTGCCTCCGCGGCGGCACCGTGTCCGGGCGAGGCGTCACGGCGGCTTGTTTTCCGGTCGGTGCAGGCGGAGGGCCGACCCGCATCGTATCGGCGGGGTGGTGCGGCCGCATGGGCGCCGGAACGCCGGTGTCGAACGCGCCGATAGGGTAGGGGCGCGAACCGGCCGGCGTCCATTCGACGGGATAGGGGTACGGACCGGGCGGCGTCGATTCGATCTCGGGGCGTCGCGGGGTGCTCGTGTCGACACGTCCCGGCGTGGACGCTGCACCTTCGGCCTCGAACGGGCGCGGGTCTTTGACCGTCGAGCTGCCCTCGAAGGGCCCGGCGAGCGGCCTCCGAGCGCCTTGCGATCGCGGCTGCTTCACCGTGGTGCCCGCCTCGAAGGGCCCGGCGAGCGGCCCTTGGGTACCTTGCGATCGTGGCACCGTGGTGCCCGCCGCGAACGGCCGCGCCCCAGCGCCAGCCTGCGGTTGCGGACCGTGGAGGGGGGCGGCGGCCTGCGATTGCGGACCGTAGAGGGTGGTGTCGGCCTGGACGGGTCGTGGGGCGGCGGCGCGCGGTTGCGGACCGTAGAGGGTGGTGCCGGCCTGGACGGGTTGTGGGGCGGCGGCGCGCGGTCGCGGGGCGTCGATCGTGGTGCCGGCCTGGACGGATTGTGGGGCGGCGGCGCGCGGTTGCGGGGCGTCGATCGTGGTGTTGGCCTGTAGGAGTTGTGGGGCGGCGGCGCGCGGTTGCGGGGCGTCGATCGTGGTGCCGGCCTGCGGTTGCGGGGCGTCGAGCGTGGTGTTGGCCTGGAGGGGTTGCGAGCCGGCGGCCGAGGAGCGGCCCTCGGGGGCCGGCTGGCCGGACCGTGGTGCCCGTGGGACGGAGATCGTGGTGCCCGGCTCGAACGGCCGCGAGACGGCGAGCGTCGAGCCGGCCTCGAACGGCCGTACGGCCGGCTGCAACGTCCACGACGACGGCGACGGGGAGGCCGGCGACGACAGGGCGGACGAGCTCGCGGTGACCCACGTCTGCGGTGCGCGGGCAGCCGCCCGGTTGCGCGGCCCCGGTGCGGCGAAGCGCGTCGTCCCGGTCGATTCGAACAAGGCCGCGGCGAACAGCTCGACCGACGCGAAGCGCTGCTCCGGATCCGTGGCGAGGGCGTGCTGCAACGCCGGCCGCAGGGCCGGCGGAAATTGCATCCACGATTCGGCGCCCGGGCGCCCGGGGAACAGCCCCGTCAACACCTTGTGCAACGTCACCGCCAGCGAATACACGTCGCTACGGGCGTCGGCCGGATGCCCGAGCGCGACCTCCGGAGCCATGTACGCGGGTGTCCCGAGCACTTGGCCGGCGAGGGTGAGCTTCTGGCCATCGCCTTGCAGCATCCGTGCGATGCCGAAATCGAGGAGCTTGAGCTCGCACGCGTCGGGATGGCGGATGTCGCCGACGACGAAGCAGTTGGCGGGTTTGATGTCGCGGTGCACGACGCCGCGGCGATGCGCCGCCGCGAGTGCGGAGCAGGCCTGCTGGAACCACGGCCTCGACGTCTCCCACGGGAACGGCCCGCGCGCGCGCAAGTAGGCGCGCAGGTCCCCGCCCTCGAGGTACTCCATCACGTAGTACGGCCAGCCCTCGTCGGTTTCGCCGAAGTCCTGGATCGCGACGACGTTCGGGTGCCCGATCGCGGCCGAGGCCTGGGCCTCACGGATGAACCGCTCGCGGAAGACCACCCGACTCGCGTGCCGCCGTCGCAGCACCTTGATCGCGCTCCGACTGCCGAGTTGGAGATGCACGGCCTCGTACACGACCCCCATGCCGCCTGCGCCCAGCTTGCGGACGAGGCGGTAGCGGCCGAGTTCTCGACCGCACAGATCGGGATCGGAGGCCATGACCTCTCGGTTGTGACTCGAAACCCCGCCGCGTTCCAGCGCTGCGCCAGACTGGTGTTTTCACCCGCATCGCGGGCGACGTCGGCGACCGAGGAGCCCCGCGACGAGGAGGAGGAGACCCGCACCGCCACCGGAGGGGCCCATTCCGCACGTGCATCCTTCGTTCGCGTCGTCGTCCTCGGGGGGGTCGAGCGGGGAGGGCGTGCCCGGAGGTACCCCGACGTAGATCCGCACCTCGTCGAATCCGACGTTGCGGTCGTGGTCGATCGCCTCCACGCGCAGCGTGTGGGCGCCGACGGGAAGCCCGGTGAGCGGCCACGTCCGCTCGCCGCGGTACGCCACGGCCTCCCAATGCAGCTCCGGGATCGCGAGCTTCCAGCCGAAGCCCTCGTAGTCGTCTTCGATCTCCGCGACCACCGTGACGCCGCCGCCGGGGGGGATCTCGACGCCGTCGAGCGGTTCGAGGATGCGCACGATCGGCGCGTGTGTGTCGGCCGAATCGGCTCCGAACATCGCGAGCAGCTCCGCGTGGGCGTTCTGGCCGTCGGCACACAGCTCGAGGTGGCTGTCGCGGCAGAGGATCGGCCCCGTCCGCGTATCGAACCCCGCACACCCGTCGCCCCACACCGCGCCGTGCGACACGAATGGGTACATGATCCGCGCCGGGTCGTCGACATGCGTGAGCCCGAAGGCGTGCGCCGCTTCGTGCAACGCCGTGATCGCGAGGGCTTCCGTGTCGCTCGTGTTGCGCGCGCCGGAGAACACCAACGTCGTGTCGCGTCCCCAACGGTCGTAGCAATCGCTGCTGCACGACGTGCCGAGCACCCCCGGTCCCGCGCCGATGAGCTCCGGCGTGCCACCGAACAGCACCATCGCGTAGGGCAGGTGCGCCGGCGGGCGCTCTTCGTGGACGACGCGGATGCCGTACGGCGATAGCCGCTCACGCACGATCTCGACGACGCGGAGCGCCTCCGCTTCGGTGCCCTCGAAGCCCGGCCATGGCATCGCCGTGGGCACGCACGTCGATTCGTCGAGCGCTGCGTTGGTGCCGGGCCGCAGCTCCGGCACGCCCCAAAAATTGAGGAACAGCGTCGCGCGATGTCGGCGAAACGACGAACTCGCCGGGAGCGACTTCACGATGTGCGATGCCGCGGCCGACGTGGGCCCGACGTGCCCGTCGCGTTCTTCCCATCCTCGCCGCGCGAGATGGTCGAGGAACGCCTCGCGCCGCGCTCGGGCCTCGTCCGGTTCGAGCGTAGGCACGTCGATCGGTGGGTGGCCCCACAACGTGCCCGGGGCGCTCCCCAGGAGGCCGAGCAACGCCCAAACCTGCACGCCGATGCCATAACAAACTCCGCGGACGCCGGCCAGCGACCCGGGCCTGCGTCACCAGGGGTGGCTGATGCGTTGCGCCCACATCTGCGCCGGTCGCCGCACCGCCGCGTGCCCGTGCCGGCCGAGGGCTTCGAGACGATCGGGGCCGAGCAAGGCCAGGCCCTCACGCTCGAGCCTGCCAGCCAGCCGCGCGGCCAGCTGCGGCTCGCTCTCGAGCCAGCGGAGCAGCGCGGCCGGGGCGAGCTGGTACAGGGTCGGCGGACAGTCGAGCCAGCGCTCGCCGACCTCGCGCAGCTCGGGCCGAGCGTGATGCACGAGGAACGGCAGCAGCACCGCCAGATGCTCGGGCGACACGGCGCGCACGAGCTCGGCGCGCGGGCGCAGCACGTCCGCGAGCGCCCAGCCGAGGAACCGCGCGACGGGAGCGAGGCTCACCGAACCGAGCGTGGGGTCGAGCTTCCCGAGCACGGCCTCCAACCCCTCGGGCGCGTCGGCGGCGGTGCTCCCCGGCTCCCCGGCTTCGGGGCTCGCCGAGGGCAGCCCGCGATGGATGAGCCGCTGCAGCCAATCCCAGCGGCCGCGGGGCAAGGCGGCCAGCTCTGCCAACGGGCGATACCCGAGGCTCTGCAACGCGTGCAGGCGCTGGTCGTACAAGCGTCGTGCCTCGGTTTCTCGCAGCCATCGCCACGACAGCGCTCGACCTCCGCCGAGGCGCCGAAGCGTTTCGGGATCGTCGCGCCGGCCTTCGGCTCGCGCTTCGCGGACGTTGAACCACCCGCCGACCAGGCCGCTCCGCTCCATCCACGAGAGACGCACGAAATGCTGCGCGGGACCGCCTTGCAGCTCCAGCGTGACACCGCGTCGTTCACTCCAGCGGGGCATGACGCGTTGTCCCATGCTTACACTGCGCCGCCAAGCCGCCGTGCCGGTGTAAGGACTTCCGGCGTGGACGCGTTCGTCCAGCCGCGATGCCCGATCTTCCTCGTCTCCTCGTCCTGTGCGGTCTGCCTTGGCTCGCGGCGTGCGCGAGCGCGCCCACGTGGGCGCCGCCCCCTGCCACCGCGGAGCCGCTCGTCGTGCGTCTGGAAGATGCCGGCGGCGTCCCGTACCCCGTGCACGCGCACCGCGGGGCGAGCTTCGTCCAAGTGCGAGAAGGCGACCGCTACCGCGTGCGCTTGACGAATCGGCGCGCGGCTCGGGTCGAGGTGGTGCTCAGCGTCGACGGGGTGGACGTCGTCACCGGGCGGCCGGCGGATCCGGGACGGCAGCGCGGGTACGTGCTCGCGCCGTTCGGGTCGATCGTCGTCGAGGGCTACCGGCAGTCGTTCGATCACGTCGCCGCGTTCCGGTTCGTCGCGCCGGCCGATGGATACGCCCAAGCCGGTCCGGACGAGGCCGGCATCCTCGCGGCCGCGGTGTTCGAGGAGCGTCCGTCGCGGACGCGCGGGCTCGCCTGGACGCCCGCGTACCCGGTCCACCACGCGCCCGCGGCCGAGTCGCTCGTGGACGAAGCCCCCGCGGCCGCATCCCCGGAGGCCGGCGACGCGTCGTCGAGCCCGGTCGTCGTCACCGGCTGGGGCGAGACCACGGTGCAATCGGTGCACCCCGTGCGATTCCGCCGGCATCATCCGCGTCGCCCCGACGCCGTCGTGTACCTCTTCTACGAGGCCCAGACGTCGACGTGAACGCGCGGCTCAGCAGGCATCGATCGCCGCGACCGACGTGCCGGCGAGGACACACTTCGCGTAGCGGGCGTACTTGATCCGGCCGCGAAGCTGGATCTTGTCCATCTTGTGCTGGATGCAGCGCTCGCGCAGGCCGTCGACGAGCGCGGCCTCGGCCTCGATCGAAATCCCCGCCGCCTTGGACTCGGCGAGCGTGACGTCGACGAGGTGGTCGCAGAGTTCGAACGGCGACGGCGCCCGCACGAACAGCCACCAACCGAGGAACAGCGTGCTCGTGAGGGCCAGGAGGGCCAGCCCGACCCACTTCATGAGTTGCCGCCGTCGATCACGCGGAAGCCCGCGCGGCGCTTCTTGACCTGCTCGTCATCGGCATTGCTCGCGCTCGGGGTCGGCGAAGGGGCGGACGAAGCCACCGGCGCAGGCGCTGCGGGAACGGGCTCGGGCGCGACGGGTTGGAGCGTCGGCTTGCTCGTGGACAGGGCCGACAGCGCGGTCTTGTTGGAGCGCGCCCGCTTCACGGATTCGGGCATGTTCTGGTCGAGCACGATGCCGCGTCCCGTCGAGCGGTCGGCCACGACGTACACCGCCCCATAAGGGAACGTACATCGGGTCACATAGCCACCGAACGACAGGTCGGCGGCCAGACCATCGGCCTCGAACGTGAGATCGAGCGGATAGCTCGGATCGAGGTCGATGATGAGCCGCTCCTGCCACTGTTCGCGGATGAAGTCGGGACACACGACGCCCTCGAAGGCTGCGTTCACGTGCAGCCGAGGGCAGCGCCCTGCGGCGTACAGCGACTCGATCACGCTCTGGACCGGATGCACCACGGAGGACGAAAGCCTATCCGATGATGGCCCCGCTCGCGAGCGTCCACCCGAGGGCGTGGGCGTCGGTCCGGCATCCGCGGCAGAAGCGCGGCCTGGGGAATCCTTCAGGAGAACGCGTTCAGCCCGGTGAGCGCGCGCCCGATCGCCAGCGTGTGGACTTCGTGCGTGCCCTCGTAGGTGAACACGGTTTCCAGGTTCGCCAGGTGCCGCATGATCCCGTATTCGCCCATGATTCCGTTGCCGCCGAGCATGGACCGCGCTGTACGCGCTGCTTCCAGCGCCATGCGCACGTTGTCTCGTTTGAGGTACGAGACCTGCGTGGGGTCGAGCGCGTCGCGTTCCTTCAGCCGCCCGAAATGGAGGGCGAGCAGCAGGGATTTTCCGATTTCGTTGTGGATCTCCACCAGCTTCTGCTGCGTCAGCTGGAAGGCGGCGAGGGGACGTCCGAATTGCACGCGATCGAGCGTGTAACGGCGCGCGCGCTCGTAGCAGTCCATCGCCGCACCAACCGCCCCCCAACCGATGCCGTAGCGTGCCTGCGTCAGGCACCCGAGCGGCCCCTTGAGCCCCGAGACGCCGGGCAGCATCGCCGACGCGGGAACGCGGACGTCGTCGAGCACGATCTCGCCGGTCACCGAGGCGCGCATGCTGAGCTTGCCTTTCGTCTCCGGGGTCTGCAGGCCCGGACGATCGCGCTCGACGAGGAACCCACGGACGACCGGCGTGGTGTGGCCGTGCTCCAACGTCTTGGCCCACACGACGCAGACGTCCGCGAGCGGGCTGTTCGTGATCCAATACTTCTGTCCCTGGAGCACGAAGTCGCCGCCGGGGCCGTCTTGCACGGCGTGCGTGCGCATCGAACCCGGGTCGCTGCCGGAGTTGGGTTCGGTGAGGCCGAAGCACCCGACGAGCTCGCCGCGCGCGAGCCCGGGGAGCCAGCGCTGCTTCTGCTCTTCGCTGCCGTACGTGTAGATCGGCCACATCACGAGCGCGGTCTGGACCGAGCAGAACGATCGAATCCCGCTGTCCTGGCGCTCCAGCTCGAGCATGGTGAGGCCGTAGGCCACGGCACCCATCCCCGCGCAGCCGTAGCCGTGCAGCGGCGCGCCGAGCAGCGCCATCTCGCCGAACTCACGGATGAGCTCGCGGGGAAACGTGCCGGCCTCGTAGTGACGCTCGATGGTCGGAGCGATGCGCCGTTCGCCGAACTCCCGCGTCGAGCTCCAGACCAGACGCTCGTCGTCGTCGAGGAGTGGATCGATGCTGAGGAGATAGGGCGTCGCACCGCTGGACATGCATCGGGCCTACCACAGGACCGTCCCCAATTTGCGGCCGGGCGCGAAGGAAGTGGTAGGCTGCCGGCCATCGCCCAGGTGGCGCTACAGGGGCCTTCATGCTCTCGCTTCGCTTCTTGACCACGTTTCTCGTGTGCTTATTCGGATTGTGGGTTGCGCCGCTCGGCCAGGCTCACGCGGCGCCCAGCTCCGGGTCGAAGTCCAAGGGGTTCGAGCCGCCGGAGATGGTGATCGGCGGAAACGCCGTCTCCGGCTTGTTTCCGGTGCAGTTCGGCCTCGTCGGGTACCTCCCGAAGGGGCGCTTCGGGTTCCAGTACGACCGGCAGTTGCTGCGACCGCATTGGATCCAAGTCGGCGCGGCGATCCTGTTCGACCGCGGCGATTACACCAACTTCCGCATGGACGATTGCGGCCTCGAGTCGATCCCGCAGGCGTGTGACAAGGGCGGCGTGGTCGGGTTCGACGTCTACGCCGGCTACTCACACAAGTTCTATATCGACGAGCATCCGTTCATCGTCCCGATCGTGCGGGCGAACATCGGTTTTTCGTACTTCGAGCTGCCCCAGCTCGGGGGCGGCGATGCCAACCGCGAGCAGACCCGGGTGCGCTCGTGGACGCTGAACGTGCGTCCGGGCGGCGGCGTCCGAATCTTCCTGCTTCGCGACCTCGCGCTCGGCGTGGACCTCAACGTCCCGATCGGTTTCCTCATCCACACCGACATCCCGCTGAACGGTCCGAAGGATCGCAAGCCGGCGTTCCTCTTGGGCCTCGAGGTCCTGCCGGCGGTGCTGGAATACCGGTTCTGACGCGGCAGCCCGCCCTGACCGGCGGGCGCCGATCCGCGGCGCGGCGCTACGGCGCGAACGTGGGCTCGCTCGCGAAGTGGGGCCGCGGCGCGACGGGGGCGTCGTGGTCGGTGGCGAGCTTCGGCGAGCACAAGGCCAGCATCTCGGCGAGCTCGCCCTCGATCTGGTGCGGTCGATCGAACTCGGGGCCGAGGCAGACCTTGAGCGCACTGTGGGGCCGCGTCCAATACACGGTGCGATCGTGCGGCTCGTTGCCGAGCACCGCGAACACGTCGCGCACGGCTGCGCGGAGCTCTTCGACCGGATCGTCGACGCCATCGTCCACGCGGAACTCGGCGAACGAGGTCAGGGGTGCACGCGCGGGCGGGTGCTCGATCGTCGGAGAAGTGCCCACGGAAGCGCCCACGAACGTGTTGCGCCCGCCGAACCCGCCGTGGTTTCGCACGTAGACCAGGAGCTCCATGCATTTCGGTTAGCACGCCTCGCGAGCAAGCCCAAGGAATCGACGGCGGTGTGGCCTACGCCGGAAGGGGCCGTCCCCATCGCGCACAGGTGGTCGCCGCCGCACGGTCCACGGCGTCGCTCGACGCTCGCGGGAAGCCGTGCGAGGTTCGGAGCCGTCGTGACGTCGTTCCGCAGTCGTTGTTCCGGTCACTGGTGGACGATGCGTGCCGGCCTACAGCGCTGGTCCACGCGCCTGCAGCTCGACGATCACCCTTGGTCGGTGCCCTTGCACGACGAGGCGCGACCGGATCTGACGTTGCGTGGGCGCATCCATCGTGGGGCCGCGCGCGATACGGCGGTCGTGCTGGTCCATGGTCTCGGGGGGGGCGCCGACAGTCCCTACCTCCGCGTCGCTGCAGCCGAATGCGCGCGCCGAGGATGGGACGTTCTGCGCGTCTCGCTGCGCGGCGCCGACCGAAGCGGCGAAGATTTCTATCACGCCGGGCTGAGCGACGACCTCGTCCCCGCGATCCGGACGTTCGCCGGGTTTCGACGCGTGTTCCTGATCGGCTACTCGCTCGGCGGTCATCTGGCGCTCCATTATGCGACGCGCCCCGACGCGGAGATCCACGGCGTCGTCGCGATCGGAGCTCCGCTCGATCTCCAGCGGTCCGCGCTCGCGTTCGATCGCCCGAGCGCCACGCTGTATCGCGAGGTCGTGTTGGCGTCGCTCAAACGTGCGTACCGAGCCTATGCGGCGCGCCATCCCGAGGTCGCGCCGTACCGGACCATCGCGCCCGTCCGCACCATTCGTGGGTGGGACCGTGCCGTGGTCGTGCCGCGGTTCGGATTCGGCAGCACGGCGCGCTACTACGCGGCGATGAGCGTCGCCCCTCGGTTGTCGCACCTCCGGATCCCCGCGCTCTACATCGGCGCGCAAGGGGACCCGATGGTGCCGCGGTGGACGGTGGAACCGCATCTCGCCGCGGCGTCCACGATGGAGGTGCACCTCCTCCCGCGCGGCGGTCACGTGGCGTTCCCCGGACGGCTCGTATTGCAGGGGCGGCCCGGCGCGCTCGAGGGGCACGTCTTCGACTGGCTCGACCGGCGCCTCGTGTGACCGCGCCTCCGGCGGGACGGCGGGGCGTTCGGTCGTCCGAGACGCTTGGGTCGAAGGCTCTCCGCGTGCAACAATGGCCGCCCCGATGGCCACTCCGACCGAAGGCGAGCCGACGACCAGCGTGCGTGCGCGGCTCGAGTCCGAGCTCCGCGCCTTGCACCGGCGGCGCAGCCAATACCGCGTCGCGCTCGAAACCGCGAGCGACTCGCGGATCATCACGCGGATGGTCACGGACCTGAGGCGGCTCGACGACGAGATTTCCGGGGTCGAGGAGGCCCTCGCCGCCTTACCGGAGCCGGAGCCGGTTCAGGCGCCGCTCATGCCCGTGATGCCGAGCCTGCCTTCCCTTCGACCCGTCGACCGCACGGGCGCGTTGCGCTTCGCCGCGGCGTCGGGGCCCGATTGGGACGACGAGCCCGCCACCACGCTCTGCGACGGTGCGTCGCGCGTTGCGCCGCTGCCCAAGCCCGCCACGCCGGCCGAGGGAGCGTCGCCGACTGGTCCAGGGTCCCCCCAAGAGGGGGGGACGGGCGCCGCAGAGGGCCACCCGGTGCCGCTGGCGGGGGGTTCCTCGGAAATCGCTTCGGCCGCTGCCACGGCCGAAGCAGCGAGTCCCGCGGCCTCGGTGGCGGCACTGGACGCGGCGGCGGACGACACCTCGGCTTCGGCAGAGGGCGTCGGCGCGACGGCTGCGGTCTCCGGGTCGAAGGCCGGGATCGACGGTTCGCCGCTCGGGCCGACGGCGGGCGGCGGTCCAGCGTCCGGTCCAACGGCTGAGGACTCCGTGGGCGCAGCCGCGGAAGGCGTCCACGCCAGCGCCGGGGTGGAGGGCTCACCGCGCGAAGCCCCGCCGGGCGTCCCGGTGGCCACGCCCCGCGTCCCTTCCGGCCCCGTTTCGATCGACGAGCTCCAAGCCCTCGAGGCGAACACGGAATGGAACTCGGAGCTCTCGCCCGCGTCGTTCGCCGACCCGGAGCTGGAGGCCGAACTCCGACCCGCGCCGCGTCTTTGGATCGCGCTCGCGTGCGGAGGCGGCGTGCTGCTCGTGGTCGCGGTGTGGGTGCTCGTCGCGATCACGTCGTGATGCTGGCGTGCTCGCGATCGTCGCGCGAGTCGACGCGGCGACCTTCGGCGACCGCTTTGGCGGCCTCGAACAGGTAGCGCAACCCGTTGCGCCCGGAGGAATCCCAGTACTCCCCTTCGGTCGAGACGAAGTGCACGAGACACACGTCTTCGGATTCGGGCCCTTCCGGAAACCAAGGTTGCATACCGACGTTCCACAGCTTGTGGATGCGGCGGCGATCGTCGACCAAGTGCGCCATCCCGGTGACCGTCACGTAGCGGTGGGGGCTCTGCATCGTGACCACCGTCGGCACGTCCTCTTCGAGCTCCTTGCTCCACCCGTTGCGCGAGGTGAGGAACCACATGCTTCCGTCGTCTTCGGCTTCGGCGATCGTCATCGGACGCGCGCGGATGAAACCGTCGGCACTCTGGGTCGCGAGCATCGCGACTTTGAACGATTTGACGAGCCCGGTGAACTTGTCTTTTGCGTCCGTCATTGCGAAGGCCTACCAACGGTCGCGACCGCTTCAAGCCGCGTCCGCGATGGCAAACGCGCACAGGCGTGCCGCTTCGCACGGTGACGCGCTCCGTCAGGGGGCGGGGACGTTCGCTTCGAGCAAGGCGACGCACTCGACGTGGTGCGTGTGCGGGAACATGTCGATCGGCTGCACGCGGACGAGGCGGAAGCGGTCGCCTTCGAGCAGCGCCGCGAGGTCGCGTCCGAGGCTCGCCGGGTCGCAGGAGACGTAGGCGACCCGGCGCGGCGCGAACCGTCGCACGGCTTCGATCGCGCCCGGGCGGCAGCCGGAGCGCGGCGGGTCGAGGATGAGCGCGTCGATGGGCGCCGGGAGCTCGCCGAGCAGCTCCTCGCTCTTGCCGAGGCGCAGCTCCACGTTGTCCAACCCGGCGATGTTGAGCTTGGCGTCTTCGACGGCGGGCCCGGACTCCTCGATCGCGATGACGCGCGCGACGTGGGGCGCGAGCATCACGGCGAACGTGCCGACGCCGGCGTACGCGTCGACCACGGTGACGTCCGGCGCGTACGCGACGAACGAGCGGAGGACGTCGAGCATCACTTGCGCTTGCTCGCGGTGGACCTGGAAGAACGACGCCGCCGACACGCGGAAGCGGCGGTCCCCCAGACGCTCGAACAGGTGCGGTTGCCCGCTCGGACGATCGACCCCGTAGGGCGCGAGCTTGGGCTGGATCATGTGCTCGCCCGGATCGGCGCCGACGCGGATGTTGCATTGCGTGAGCCCCGGGATGCGCCCCGACAACTCCTGCACGAGCGCGTTGATCGGCTCGTTCATGATGTCGCAGCGCGGCACCTCGAACCACGCTCGGCGAAACCGCCGGATGAACCCGAACTTGCCGTCGCGCACCGTGAACCGGGCGTGGTTGCGGTAGTTCCACGGATTCGCCGCGCCGAGCACCGGCTCGACGGGGGGCGCATGCAAGCCGCCGAAGGTCTCGAGCTGCGCCACGACCATGTCGCGCTTGAGCTCGAGCTGTCGCTCGTAGCGGATGTGCTGGAGTTGGCAGCCGCTGCAGGTCGAGAACAGGGGGCAACGCGGCTCGACGCGATCGGGGGACGGCTCGAGGATCTCCTCGACGTCGACGGCGACCCACGAGCGCCGCACCTTGCGGATGCGGACGCGCGCGGTCTCTCCCGGGATGATCTCGGACGCGTACACGGGCTTGGTGTCGGTGTTCGCGATCGCGTCCCCGCGTGGGGCGATGCGATCGAACCGGAGCACGATGGAATCGCCTTCGTTCACAGCGGGTCCTCGTCGAAGTCTTCGTCGAAGTCGTGGTGCGGCCAGCGTTCGACCCGGAGGCGCGCGATGTTGTCGACGACCCAGCGCATCACCGCGTCGTCTTGGCCGCCGTCGACGGCGAGGTTCCGCCATCGCCGACGCGCGTGGACGTAGGCCTGGGCCATCGCCGCCCAGCTCGGGTAGCACCGCTGCAGGCGCAGCGCGATCGGACGGATGTGTCGCCACGATTCCTCGTCGCGCCAGTACCCCGCCGCGACGCCGAGGCGCGCGACCAGGATGAAGCGGATGAGATCCCACGCGTGGTCGGGCCGTCCCGGCGCGCGCAGGCGACCGAGCGCGGCCTGGAAGTCGCGGCTGTTGCGGATGTCCCACCAGTCTTCCATCATCTGCTTCGCTTCGACCGCGGAGATGTAGGCGTAGTCGCAGTCGCGCGTGACGATGAGAAAGACGGACTGCACCCACCGCTTGAGCGGCTGGGTCGCGTCTTCCTCCATGCGTTGCTGCATCCACTGCCGCGAATCGGGGCGACGAAGCCGATGGAGGACGAGCAGCAAGGTCGTCAGCACGACGACCACGATGCCGACGAGGGCCGGTCGGGACAGGGCGAAGGCGTTCATGCGTCGCTTCGGAAGGTTGCGGGTTCGAGGAATTCGAGCGTGCAGTCGTCGGCGTTCAGCCGCACCAGGCCCCCGAACGGGAGCGCGGCGTTGTGCACGGGATCGTGCCCGAAACGGAATCCGCTCACGACGGGGATGCCGAGCGTGCGCAGGCGTTCGAGCGCGACCTGCTCGGCGCTCGGGCCCACGCGTTCGTCCTCGGGGGCATCGCAGCCGCGGAAATCGCCGAGCACGACCGCTCGCACGCCACGGAGCGCCCCGCACGAGAGCAGGTGCGTGAGGCCGCGATCGATGCGGTAGGGGCGTTCGTTGACGTCTTCGAGCGCCAGGATGCCGCCCTGCAGCGGCGGGAAGTAGCGCGTCCCCACGAGCGCGCGCAGGACCTCGAGGTTGGCGGGGAACAGGCGGCCTTCGACGGTGCCGCCGTGCAGCACCGTGCCTTCGGACGCGCACAGCGGCGCCGGGGCTTCGCCGCGCAGCATGTCGACCACGCGCTCGACGTCGTCGGGATGCAGCGTCGAGAGCTGGGTGATCACCGGACCGTGGATCCCGATCATCCCCGAGCGCACGTACGCCCAGCAAAGCAAGGCCGTGATGTCGGAGAACCCGACGATGACCTTGGGATCCGTGCGCAGGCGCTCGGCATCGAGCGAGGCGAGCAGGCGCGTCACACCGTAACCGCCACGGGCACACCACACCACGCGCGCCTCGGCATCGCCGAAGGCCCGATGCAGCGCGTCGATGCGGGCCCGATCGGGGCCGGCGAAGTAGCCGTCCTGCTCGAGGAGGTTCGGACCCATGCGCCAATCGAGATCGAGCACGCGGCGCAAGACTTTGAGGCCCTTGTCGAACCGCTCCATCGGGACGGGGCCCGACGGCGCGACGATGTACGCTCGATCGCCGGGGACGACGGCTTGCGGCGCGACGATCGGAAGCTGCGGCTCGGGAGGGGCTCCCACGGGGGCCGCACTATAGCAGCCGTGGGAGGCGCGGTCGCGAGCGTGTTCGTCCCCGGCGGCGCCGGTGCTCGTGCTTGCCGCGTGGTGCGAAACCGTGGGGCGCTCTACACTTCGCTCCATGAAGACACGGGCTGCGATTGCGTTCGAGCCGGGTAAACCGCTCGAGGTGGTGGAGCTGGACCTCGAAGGGCCCAAGGCGGGCGAGGTCCTCGTCGAGATCCAGGCGACGGGCGTGTGCCACACGGATGCGTACACGCTCTCCGGTCGCGATCCGGAGGGCTTGTTCCCCGCGATCCTCGGACACGAGGGCGCCGGCATCGTGCGCGAAGTGGGGCCGGGCGTGCGCTCGGTGGCCGAGGGCGACCACGTGATTCCTCTTTATACGCCCGAGTGTCGCGAGTGCGAGTTCTGTCTGCATCCGAAGACGAACCTGTGCCAGAAGATCCGCGCCACGCAGGGCAAGGGGCTCATGCCCGACGGCACGAGTCGCTTCCGCTACCAAGGTCGGCCCATTCATCACTACATGGGCACGTCCACGTTCTCCAACTTCATCGTGGTGCCCGAGATCGCGGTCGCGAAGATCCGCAAGGACGCGCCGTTCGACAAGGTCTGCTACATCGGGTGCGGCGTGACGACCGGCATCGGCGCGGTCATCTACACCGCCAAGGTCGAGCCGGGCTCGAAGGTCGTCGTGTTCGGCCTCGGCGGCATCGGGCTCAACGTGATCCAGGGCGCGCGCATGGTCGGCGCGGCCCAGATCGTCGGCGTCGACATCAACCCGGCGCGGCGCGAGCTCGCCGAAAAGTTCGGGATGACCCACGTCGTCAATCCGCAGGAGGTGCCGGGCGATCTCGTCGCGCACCTCGTCGAGCTCACCGCCGGCGGTGCCGATTACAGCTTCGAATGCATCGGCAACGTCCAGGTCATGCGCCAGGCACTCGAGTGCTGCCACAAGGGCTGGGGCGAAAGCATCATCATCGGGGTGGCGGGCGCGGGCGAAGAGATCTCGACGCGGCCGTTCCAGCTCGTCACGGGCCGGGTGTGGAAAGGCTCGGCCTTCGGTGGCGCACGCGGGCGCACCGACGTGCCCAAGATCGTCGACGGGTACATGGAGGGGCGGATCAACATCGACGACCTCATCACCCACACCGTGCCGCTCGAGGACATCAACCGCGCGTTCGACCTGATGCACCACGGCGAATCGATCCGCACCGTCGTGAGGTTCTCCTGATGGCACTGCAAACCACGCGCGTCTGGAAGTGCTTCGGCGGCGAGCAGCACGTGTTCTCCCATGCGTCGAACGTGCTCGACACCTGCATGGAGTTCTCCGTCTTTCTGCCGCCGGCGGCCGCCGAGGGGCCGGTGCCGGCCGTTCTCTATCTTTCGGGGCTCACCTGCACGTGGGAGAACGCGACCACCAAGGCGGGGTTCCAGCGGGTGGCCGCGGAGCTCGGCCTCGCGGTGGTCTGCCCCGACACGAGTCCGCGCGGCCCCGCGGTGCCCGACGATGCCTCGGACAGCTTGGGGCAGGGGGCGGGCTTCTACCTCGATGCCACGCAGGAGCCCTGGGCGCACCACTACCGCATGCAGTCGTACGTCACGGGCGAGCTGCTCGATCTGCTGGGTTGGCACCTCCCGCTGCAGACCGAGCGCCTCGGCATCATGGGGCACTCGATGGGGGGCCACGGCGCGCTCGTGTTGGGACTGCGGCATCCGACACGGTTCGCGTCGATTTCGGCGTTCGCTCCGATCGTCAATCCCACCGAGGTGCCGTGGGGCATTCGGGCGTTCACGGCCTATCTCGGCGCCGATCCAGCGGCGTGGTCGGACTACGACGCGTGTCGCTGCGTCGAGCGGGCGCCGCATCCCTCGACGATCCTCATCGATCAGGGCACGCGCGACCCGTTCCTCGGTGAGCAGCTCGTGCCCGATCGCTTCGCCGAAGCGGCCGCGGCGAGCGGGCAGCGCTGCGACCTGCGCATGCGCGACGGATACGATCATTCGTATTACTTCATCGCGACGTTCATCGAAGAGCACCTGCGGCATCACGCGCGGGCCCTCGGCGTGTCCACGGGAACGTGACCACGCGGCGCGCGGCCGGGCTTCGTTCACGAACCCGGTCGCGTGAGGATCTCGGCCAAGCGACGGTCGAGGTCGTCGACCGAGCCCGCGTTGTCGAGCGTGGCGTAGGGGGCCACCGGCGGATCGAAGGCGGCCACCATGCGTTCGACCGAGCCCGGTTCGAGCGGCTGCTCCCGCCGGGCCGCGAGGCGTGCTCGGCGAACATCGTCGTCGGCGGTGACGAGCACGAAGCGGGCGTGTGGGAACCGAGCCGCGAAGCGGTCGCGGTGCACCTGCTTGAGCATCGTCTGGGCGACGACGAGCTTCGCGTGGCGTTCCGCGAGCACGGCGACGTGCGCGAGCAGGAGCCCGATGAAGCGATCGCGC
>Ga0079224_100004935_pt1 | contig 17429 bp, 20 predicted proteins | sample Stecom2015_FD_80414 | JGI IMG/M metagenome (GOLD analysis project Ga0079224, IMG submission 80414) | Agricultural soil microbial communities from Utah to study Nitrogen management - Steer compost 2015 | ecosystem: Environmental > Terrestrial > Soil > Agricultural land | place: USA: Utah...
CCGGGCCGCGGCAGGCGGGTCAGCAGGCCGGGCGTCACGCTGACCAGCACGAACGGCAGGGCCAGCCCCAGCCCGAGCATGAGGAAGACCGTGAGCGCCATCGGCCATGGCATCAGCAGGGCGGCGCCCAGGGCGAAGGCCATGAAGGGGGCGGTGCAGGGCGCCGCCACCACCACCGCCAGCACGCCGGTGAAGAAGGCGCCGGCCGCGCCGGGCAGTCGCGACAACGGGCCCGTTCCCGCGGCCTGCAGACCGGCGCCGACGTGGAACACGCCCGACAGGTTCAGCGCCACCGCCAGCATCAGCAGCGACAGACCGGCGATCACCGCCGGCGACTGCAACTGGAAGCCCCAGCCGACCGCCTGCCCGGCCGCCCGCAGGACCAGCAGTGCGCCGGCGAGGATCAGGAAGGTGGTCAGCACGCCCGCGAGGAACGCCAGACCATCGATCCGCGCCCGGCGCGGCTCGTGCGCCGCCGAGGCCAGCGCCGCCGCCTTCATCGCGAGAATGGGGAAGACGCACGGCATGAGGTTGAGGATCAGCCCGCCGAGCAGGGCGAAAACCGCCGCCTGCAGGAAGGTCGCCAGTCCGCCGGACGCTCCGCCCGCAGCCCGGGCGTCGTCGCCCTCCGGCATCGGCGCCAGCTCGCCCGAGCCGGCCGTTCCGGCCAGCGCCGCCCCGGGCGTCGCCTCGATCTCGAAAGCGCCGCGGCCGGTCGCCAGCACGCCCCGCACCGGACCGGTCAGGCCGCCCGAACGCAGCCCCCCGCCGGCGGTGATCGCCAGCGTCAGCCCGCGTGGCCCCCACGATCCGCTCTGTGGCGCGGCGTGGTCGATGACGCCCGGCTCGAAGGGGAAGAAGTAGCTCGGCCCGGGCTCCGCGCCGGCCAGAGGACCGCCCGCCGCGGTCAGCGTCAACACCCCGTTCTCAAGCCCGACGCCCGCCTCGATTCCGGCCGGGCGCGGCGCGTCCGCCAGCACCCGGGCGATCGCTTCGCCGTGCAGAGGATCCGTCGGCGCCGCCCCCTCGCGCACCGGCAGATCGAGCGTCAGCGTCAGCTCGTCCGGCACGCACATCTCGTCGCTGCAGACCAGAAACAGCGCCTCGACCCGCAGCGGCAGGGTCGTCCCCGGGCGGGCGTCCGCCGGGATCTCCACCGGCACGGGCAGATAGACGACGCCCTCGTAGCCGTAGTTGACCAGGTTCTGCAGTCGCTGGCGGGCCGGCAGCGGCCAGACGATCTCGCCGGCTTTCACGGCGGCCGGCAGGCTCCATGTCAGGGTGGTGGGGCCGCCGGAGTCGCCGGGATTGCGCCAGTAGGTGTGCCAGCCCGGCGCGATGTCCTGACGCACGGCGACGACCGCGGTCGAACCCGGCGCGGCCCACTGGCTCATGGAGACGAGTTCGGCCGCGATCCGCTCGGTGCGCTGCACGGCGGGGCCGGCAGTCGCCCGGGCCGCGGCGGGTCCGGCGAGCAGCAGGGCGGTCAGAAGGCAAAGAAGGCGGGTCAGCAGGCGCACGGGAGTCCCTCGCGAAGGCGGGACCTTAGCCGCTCCCCGCCCCCCACGTCACCGGTGCGGGTGGGCGGCGCGTCGCCTCACCGGGGCGCCGCCTCGACCAGCACCTCGGTGCGCCGCCGCAGCGGCTGGCCGGCGCCGCCGGGCGCGATCGCGCCGGACTCTCCGGCGGCGGCGATCTCGAACGCCGGCGTCGGCCAGCCGGCGGCTGTCAGGGCTTCGGTCACGGCTAGGGCGCGGCGCTCCGAAAGATCCAGGTTGGCCTCGGGCGCGCCCGTCGGGTCGGCGAGGCCGACCACCTGCACCCGGCGAATGTCGCAGCCCTGCAATCGCGTCGCGTGCAGCCCAACGGCCTGCAGCGCAGCCTGCGTCAGCTGCGCCTGCCCTTCGGCGAAATAGACCTCGAAGCGGGCCGGCGCGCACCCGTCGGGCGTCGCCACCAGCGCCTCCGGCGCCTTCTCCGCTCCCGCGCACGCCGCGAGCGCGCTCGCCGCCGCGGCCGCCGTCAGAACTCCCCGCATCCCTCAGCCCTCCGCCCGGAAAAAAGGCGGTCCGCCGCTCGACGAACCGCCTCGATATCCTTCGTCCGAAGACTACCAGCGCCGCTGACCGTTCTCCCAGTAGCACTCATCCTGGCGGTTATCGTAGCAATAGTAGTACCGCCCTTGGCTGTCCCGGTACCGCTGCTGGTTGGCGCGATCCTGCTGCGAACCGCGGATGGCCCCCGCCGCGCCGCCGACCGCCGCGCCGATCGCCGCGCCCGTGGCCGCGTTGCCGCCGCCGGTGTTGTTGCCGATGATGGCCCCGGCCACCGCGCCGATGCCGGCGCCGATGGCGCCCTGACGAACGGTCTCGTTGGTGCCGCCGCCGTAGTACGGGTCGCTGGCGCACGCCGTGGCCATCAGCCCCGCGCCCGCAATCGCGATGATCGCCTTTTTCATGATGAAATCCTTCGTCCGGTTTCGCCCCGGAAGACAAAACGCTGGACAAGCGTGGCGGTTCCGTGGCGACCGCCGCCGGCCGGGCGGGAACATCGGTCCGAGGCGGAACGTTCGGGCGGGATGAACGACGTCACGGCCACGGTTGAACCCGTCCCGACCGACCCTCCGGCGGAGGACAGCTGCGAGCTCACCTCGCACGTCCGGCTGGAACGGGTGATCATGCTGATCAATCCGCTGTCTGGCGGGGTGGGCCCCGGCGCGGCCGAAGAGGCCCTCGACATCCTGTCGCGCTACGCCTGCAGCACCGAGGTGGTGTCGCTGGAGTCCGGCGCCTTCGACAGCCAGATCCGCGCCGCCCTCGACGCCCGGCCCGACGCCCTGTTCGTCCTCGCCGGCGACGGCACCGCCGGCACCATCGCCTCCCTCGCCGGGCCCGACGGCCCCTTGGTGGCGCCCTTGCCCGGCGGCACGATGAACATGCTGCCCAAGGCTCTCTACGGCTCCAGCGACTGGAAGACCGCCCTGAAGGTGTCGCTGGAACAGGGGGCGCCGCACGACGTGGCCGGCGGCGAGGTCGACGACGGCGCGACCCGGCAGGCCTTCTTCTGCGCGGCCGTCTTCGGCGCTCCCGCCCTGTGGGCGCCCGCGCGCGAGGCCATCCGGCTGCGCCGCCTGCGCCTCGCCTGGCTCTACGCCAGACGCGCCCTCCGGCGGGCCTTCAGCGGACGCCTTCGCTTCATCCTCGACAACCAGCCCGAACGCCGCGCCGAGGCCCTGGTGCTGATCAGCCCGATGATCTCGAGGGCGCTGGACGAAGACATCGGCCTCGAAGCGGCGGCGATGAATCCGAAGGACGCCGGCGAGGCCTTCCGTCTGGCCGCGCACGCCCTCTTCGACGACTGGCGGCTGGACCCGGCCGTCAGCACCCGCCCGGCGCGCCGGGTGCGGCTGCGCGCCCGCTCGCGCATTCCCGCCGTGATCGACGGCGAACCGCTGCTGCTCCGTCATGAGGCGGCCGTGCGCTTCCTGCCCAAGGCCTTCCGCGCCCTCGCCCCCATCCCGGCCGCCGCCGAGGACAGCGTCTAGTGGGGCGCATCCTCCAGTTCTCCGACGTGCATTTCGGCCGCGAGCACGCCCGCGCCTGCGCCGCCGCGCTCGACTACGCCCACGCGCATCCCGCCGACCTGATCCTGATCACCGGCGACGTGACGCAGAAAGGCCTGCCTCGCGAGTTCGCGGCCGCCGGCGACTGGATCCGGCGCATGCCCGAGCCGACCTTCGTCATCGTCGGCAACCACGACGTGCCCTACTACAGCCTCGCCGCCCGCCTGTTCGCCCCGTGGCGCGCCTTCGAGAAGGCGATCGGCCACCCCGCCCACGACCACCAGTTCCTCAGCGACAAGGTCATGGTGCGCGGCGTGGTCACCGCCCGCGGCTGGCAGGCCCGGCCGAACTGGTCCAAGGGCGTCATCGACCTGGACCAGACCCGCAAGGCCGCCGCCGCCCTCCGCCAGGCGCCCGCCGGCGCCCTGCGCGTGCTGGCCTGTCACCATCCGCTGGTCGAGATGATCGGCACGCCGATGACCGGCGACGTGAAGCGCGGCGACGCCGCAGCCCTGATCCTCGCCGAGGCCGGCGTTGACCTGATCGCCACGGGCCACGTCCATGTCCCCTTCGCCCTGCCGATCCGGCTGGGCGACCACTGCTCCTACGCCGTCGGCTGCGGGACCCTGTCGCACCGCGAACGCGGCGCGCCCCCCAGCTTCAACCGCATCGAATGGGACGCCCACGAGATCGTCGTCACCGCCATCGCCTGGAATGGCGAACGCTTCGAACCGGGCCAGACCTGGCGGCTGCCGCGCCGCCAGGACACGCGAACGCCGGCCACCGCCCCGGACCCTACGCGCCCGGGCGTCATGGAGGAGACCCTCGGCGGCGCATGAAAAAAGGCCGCGATCCGGAAATCGCGGCCTTTCATCAGCTGATTGCCGGTCAGATTCGTCGCCCTCGTCCAGTGACGAAGTGCACGACCAGCAGGATCAGGAAGACGACGAACAGAACATAGGCGATGTTCATCGAAAGGCCCGCCACGCCGCCTGCGCCCAGGGCGCCGGCGACGAGAGCAAGCACCAGAAAGATCAGGGCCCAGCGAAGCATAGGCGTTTCTCCCGGAGCGGTTGTTACAGTTCAGGAGCGGCAGAACTGCACCGCACCTGTCCTGATCAACGTTCCGGAAGCCCTGCCGTTCCGATCAGCGACGCCGACGACTGTGTGATTTCTCGGTGAACGCCGCCGCCACCAGACTCGCCAGCGCCGGATTGCGCAGGAAGATCCAGCCCCCGGCGAGCGCCGCCGCCGTGCCGAGGATCGGCCGTTCGCGGAACAGCATGAAGGCGCGCTGTCCGATGCCGGCCGGCTCGTCCCCCAGCTCCTCCTCCTCAGCCGCGTCGCGGCGCAGGAAGACCATCGCCACGGCCAGCGCGACGAGCGCGAACAGCAGGCAGGTGATGGCCGCGGCGGCCAGCGGCAGGAGTACCAGGCACAGGGCGTAGAAGACCGCGGCGCCGAGCGCGATCACGGCCACAAGCGCCGCGCCGGCGGCGACCGCCGCGGCGATCGCCTTGCGGACCAAGGTCCGGGCCAGCCCCCCGCCGATCATCAGCGACGCCGACCAGCGAGAAGCATGCCCAGCACGACGCCGACGCCAAGGGCGATCGCGGTGGACTGGATCGGACGCTCCTGCACCCGTTCGGTCAGGTAGCGCTGCGCCTCGTCAAGACGCTCCTGGGCCTCGTCGTAGTATTCGCGGCCGCGGACGCGGGCGGTGTCGTAGTAGCCGCGGGCGCGCTCGCGCAGCACCTCGCTCTGCTCCCGCAGACGGGCCTCGGCCTCCGCGGCCCGGGCCCGCAGGCGCGTTTCGGTCTCGGAAGCCTTCTCGCGCAGGTTCGCCTTCTCCTCGGCGCCGAGCGTTTTCAGGTCTTCCTTGAGCGTGTTGATGTCGTTCTTCACGGCCGCCCGTGCCGCCTTGGTGGTCGCCATGATGCGCGCTCCGTTCGTCAAGCTTGACGGTTAGATAGAGAACCCTGAGCCGGAACGCCACCACGACACGGCGGTTCCCGCAGCGCAACATCCGCCCCGCTGGCGGAGCCCGCCGGTCCGGCCTAGACAGATCGCCATGACCCAGTGGCTGTTTGCCCCGGCCTCGCGGCCGTCCCTCCCGATCGCCGGTCGCCCGGAGCGATTTCCGGTCAGGCGCATCCTTTGCGTAGGCCAGAACTACGCCGCCCACGCTCGCGAGATGGGCCACGACCGCGCCGAGCCCTTCTTCTTCTCCAAGCCCGCCGACGCCCTTGTGACCGACGGCGACGACCCGCTCTATCCGCCGGCCACATCCGAACTGCATCATGAGGTCGAGCTGGTCTGCGCGATCGGCCCGGACGACGGCATCGCCGGCTGGGCGGTGGGTTGCGATCTGACGCGCCGCGATCTGCAGGCCGCCGCCAAGGCGAAGGGGCGGCCGTGGGACGCCGCCAAGGGTTTCGCCCAGTCCGCCCCCTGCGGCGCGCTGCATCTCGGCGACCTGCCCGAGCCGGACGGCGTCATCGAGCTACGGGTCGACGGCGAGCCGCGTCAGGCCGGTCGTCTGGGCGACATGGTCTGGGCGCCGCACGAGATCCTCGCCAAGGCGCGGGAGCTGTGGGCCGTTCGGGCCGGCGACCTGATCTTCACCGGCACCCCCGAAGGCGTCGGTCCGCTCCGGCCCGGGGCCCGCGTCGAGGCCGCCATCGCCGGGCTGCCGCCCCTGTCCTTCACCCTGAGGCCGCAATGATCCTGCACGGCTACTGGCGCTCCGGCGCCGCCTACCGCACCCGCATCGCCCTCGAACTGAAGGGTCTGACCTACGAGACGCGGGGGCATGACCTCCGCACCGGGGCGCACAAGGACCCCGCCTATCTGGCCTTGAACCCGCAGGGCATGGTGCCGGCGCTGGAGGTCGGCGGCGCGGTGCTGATCCAGAGCCCCGCCATTCTCGAGTGGCTGGAGGAGGTCCATCCCGTCCCGGCGCTGCTGCCGGCCGATCCCACCGGGCGCGCCATGGTGCGCGCCATGGCCGCGGTCGTCGGATGCGACATCCATCCGCTCAACAACCTGCGCGTCGGCAAGGCCCTGCGCGAGACCTTCCAGGCCGACCAGACCGCGATCGACGCCTGGGCGGCCCGCTGGATCGTGCCCGGCTTCGCCGCCCTTGAATCGCTCGTCGAGCGCCACGGCGCGGGCTGGTGTTTCGGGGCCGCTCCGACCTTGGCGGACTGCTACCTGATTCCGCAAATCTACTCCGCCCGCCGCTTTCATGTGCCGCTCGACGCCTTCCCGCGGCTGCTGGCGGTGGAAAGCGCCGCCGCCGGACACCCGGCCTTCGTCGCCGCCCACCCTGACAACCAGCCGGACGCGGACTGAGCCTCAGGCGAGGAAGCGCTCGACGGCGGCGAGGAAGCGGGCCGGCTGGTCGATCATCACCATGTGCTCGGCGCCTTCGATCCGTTCGAAGGTCGCGGGGCGCGGCAATCCGGCATAGGCGGCGCGGAACAGCGCGTCGGTGCGGCTGCGCGGCGAGTCGCGGTCCGAACTCCAGCCGTAGACCACGGTCACCGGGGCGACGATCTCGGGCAGGCGGCGGCGCAGGTCGACCGTCATCACCTCGTACAGCGCCTGGGCCAGCACCCGACGATCGCCCCCCTGCCAGCCGACGGCGCCCATCAGGGCGTCGGAAGCGCCGCCCAGGTCCATTCCCATGCCGCGCCCGCGCGCCCGCAGGGCCTCGTCGCCAAGAAACTGGATCGCCTGGTAGGCCACCCGCGCCAGCGGCTCCACATCGCTTAGCGTCGCCTGCGGGCTGACCAGGGCGGGGAAGAAGGGCGAGGAATCCACCGTCATAACGCGCGACACCCACGTCGGCGCATCAGCGGCGACCCGCAGCGCCAGCTGTCCGCCCATGGAGTGGCCGATGATCGCCGGACCCTGGAGCGCCTGTTCGGCGATGTAGCGGCGGATGTCGCCGGCCACGGCCCCCAGCAGGGCCCCCTCCACGTTGGCCTGGGGCGCCAGATCGCCGAAGCCGCGAACGGACACGAGGTGCAGGCGGCGCGTTCCGGCCAGGCGGGCGGCGGTACCGCTCCACACCGCCGCCGTCGAGGCGAGGCCCGGCACGAGGATCACGTCCGGGCCCTCCCCGCGCGTCTGCACCACGATCCGGCGGGAAACGAAGGCCTGGCGCGGACGCGCAGCCGCCGGCGCGGCCGCAAGGGCGAGGGCTCCGCTCAGCAGGTGTCGTCGATTGGGCATGCCGCCTCCAGCGTCACAGGCCGCACGGTGGTTCCGGATTGCGGCGCGACGATGGAGGAGGAGATCAGGCCTGGGCGGGCCTCAGGCCGGCGGCCATGGTCGGCTGCTGCACCTTGCGTTCGCCGCCGGCGGCGATGATGCGGTCGATGCGGGCCTTCTCGGCGCGGAAGGCGGCCAGTTCGGCTCCGGTCAGAACCGTTCCCTCCTCGGTGCGGACGCTCGCCGGATTGATGCGCTGGCCGCGACGCCAGATTTCGTAGTGCAGGTGCGGCCCGGTGGAGGCGCCCGTCGAGCCGACGTAGGCGACGACCTGGCCCTGCCGCACGCGTTGGCCGGCGCGAATGCCCGAGGCGTAGCGCGACAGGTGGCCATAGCCGCTTTCCAGCCCGTTCGAGTGGCGAATGCGCAGCCAGTTGCCGTAGCCGCCCCAGCGCCGCGCCTCGACCACCACCCCATCGGCGGGGGCGACGACCGGGGTGCCCGTCCCGGCGGCGAAGTCGGTGCCTTGGTGCATCTTGCGATAGCCGGCGATCGGGTGCCGGCGATAGCCGAAGTTCGACGAGATGCGGGAGAACCGCTCCAGCGGAGTCCGCATGAAGGCCGACCGGGTGTTCTTGCCCGTGGCGTCGAAGTACTCGACCTTGTCGGAACCCGGCCGCTGGAACCGGTAGAAGGCCACGCCCTTCAGTTCGGCGTAGAGCAGCTCGCCGGATTCGATGGTGCGGCCGCTCTCAGTCACGGTGCGGTCGAAGACGTAGCGGAACTCGTCGCTGGCGCGGATGTCCCGCTGCAGGTCGAACTTGTGGGAGAACAGTCGGGCGGCCGCGGTGGTGATGGCGGCAGGGGCGCCTTCCCGGCGGGCCGTGCGGGACAGGGAGCCCTCGACCTTGCCGCTCAGCACCACGATCTCGTGCGTGACCTTCTCCTCCAGCGCGCGCAGGCGCAGGGCGCCGTCGAAGCTGCGCGAGACGGTCAACTGGGTGGCCGGGCCGGTGCGCATGGTCAGCCCGATCAGGCGGGCGTCGCCCCGGCCGCCGCGCGGGCGGGCGATGGCGGTCTCGAAACGCTGCCCCGCCGGGATCGAAGTCACGTCCATGGCGTTGGACAGGGTGGCGGCCACCGCCGACGCCTCTTCCGGCGCCACGCCGGTGCGGCGCACGGCCTCCTCGAAGGTCTCGCCCCGACGGACCTGGACTGGAACGGCCTCGGGGGCGCCCAGGCCGGCCGGCGCGCCGGCGGCGGCGAAGGCGCGCGCCTCGAGGGCGGCGATCTGAAGGGGTGTGAGCGGCGGAGCCTCTTCCGCGCGGGCGGTCTGATGTACGCGACCGGCGAGAAGCGCCACCGAGATCGCGGCGACCGCCGTGAGGGCGTGAGGCGCGATACGCATCGGTTGGCGACGTGGATCGAACTGAGCCATCGGTCCCCGACAAACGACGACGCCGCCCGGCGCCAAAGCCACCAAAATCAAAGGTCGCGCCCTGCCGCCCCCCGGGGAACCGCCTTGCGCGAGACAGGCCGTATAGCCCGTCTGTCCCATCATGGGAAGTCAGATCGTTACAACAAGTTAACCGGAGCCGTTCGTCGACGTATACTTCGCCGGCCATCAGAGATGATCGACAGCTTTCGCACGTGTATTCGCCACTGTTCCGCCTTCAATAGCGGGCGCGATGGGTCGGATGCCGTCGACGACCGTTCGCTCCACTCAACGTGACCGTCGAGCCACTATACCGTGGCGCTTCAGACACGGGCCTGTTGTTCGTGCGGACGGGCTTCCGTGGGCGACGCCTTCCAGCCCGCCGCCTCGCCGGGTAAGGAGCGAGGGATGAGCGAGCCGGCGTCCTCCGCCCCCCAGCGCCCTGCCCGCCGCGGCTCCGCCGCCCGGCGCGCCCTGTTCGTGGCGGCGACCCTTCTCGCGGTCCTCCTGGTTCTCGTCGCCCTGCTGTACCTGAACCGCCGCGCGGCCACGCGACAGGTGCTGATCGGCTGGCTCGAGCAGCAGGGCGTCGACGCCGACATGCAGATCGAACGGGTCGAGCTCGACAGCCTGGTGGCCAGCATCCGCGTCGGCGACCCGGCCGATCCGGACGTCGTCGTCGAGCGCGTCGAGGTGGACTTCGCGGTCGGCGCGCCCTGGTCGCCCCGGGGCCTCGGCGTGACGCCGGGACGCATCCGCCTGCTCCGGCCGGTGCTGCGGGCCCGGCTCGCCGACGGAAAGCTGTCATTCGGCGCGCTCGACCCGCTGATCGAGCGGTTCAGCGCCCGGCCGCCCCGCCCCGACGCGCGCGGCCCGCTGGTGCTGGTCGAGGACGGGCGGGTGCGGCTCGCCACCGACTTCGGGCCGGTCGAGGCGCACGGCGACGCCCGTATCGACGACGGCAAGCTGATCCGCCTCTCCGCCCGCATGCCGGCCGCCGACCTGCGCAGCGGCGACCTCGTCGCCCGCCGGCTGGCGGCCAGCATCGACCTGACCACCGTCGGCGACCGCATGACGATCCGGGCCGGCGCCGTCGCGGAGGCCGCGTCGGCGCCCGGCTTCGGCGCTGAGGGTGTACGCTTCGGTCTCGCCGGCGAGCTGCCCTACCCGGACCTGGAGCGCCGTCGCGGCGACGGCCGGGCGCGTCTGCGTTCCATTCTTTCGGCCGCCGCGGTTTCCGGCGGCGACAGCGCGGCGCGCGATCTGGCCGCCGTCGCCGCCTTCGACGGGACCACCTCCGGCTGGATCGAGGCCTTCCGCATCGCCGGCGACGGCGAGGTGGATCTGCGCGCCGCCCGGACGACCGGCCCGGCGGCCGGCCGGGACCTCCGTCTGCGGCTGACGGACGCCGCCGCCGAGTTCGGCCGGGACGCCGAAGGATTGAGCTGGCGCTTCGACGGCCCCGCCGCCCTCTCCGCCGCGCGGATGGACGGCGCCGGGCTGGAGAGCGCCGGCGTGTCGCTGACCTCCACGCGTCTGACCGTCGGCGGGCGCGGCCGGGCGGTCGAGGCCCGGGGGCCGCTGACGGCCGCCGCCGACCGTCTGGCGTGGGGCGACCTCGACCTGCGCGGCGTCCGATCGGACGGCCGCCTCGACGTCGTGGCCGACTCGGGGCTGAGGGTCGAACTCGCCGGCCGCGCCCGCGCCGCCCACGCCGCCTGGCCGCTGTTCGGGCCCGCCGCGCCCGACGACCTGCCCGATCTCGCCGCCATGAAGCAGGCGCTGGGCGACGTCGCTCTCAACGCCCCCGCCTTTCGCCTGACCACCGGCGCGTCCGGGACCCGGCTGACGCTCGCCGCCCCGCTGCAGGCCCGCCCGGCCAACGGCGGCGTCCTGACCGTCGCGCCCGCCGGCGGCCCGCTGTTCGCCGCCGCCCGGGGCGAGCGCGGCGGCGGCTCCCTGTCCCTCGCCGCCACGCGCGGCCGGGGCCTGCCGGAGGCCCGCTTCGACATCCCGCGCTGGAGCCTGACCGCCGACGGCTTCGCCGCGACGCTGGACGGCCGCGCCGCCCTCGACTTCGACCTCGCCCGCGGCGTCGAACTTTCCACCCGCGGGGAACTGGCCTCCAGCGGCGGACGCCTGACCTACGTCGCCGCCGACTGCGTCCCGCTGTCGGTGGAGCGGCTGGAGCTGGGCGAGAACGACGTCCTCGACCTGTCCGGCGGCCTCTGCCCCGCTGGCGGTCCCCTGCTCTCCGCCGCCGACGGCGCCTGGCGCGTCGAGGGCCGGCTGCGCGGCGTGGACGCGGACGCGCCCTTCCTGATCCTCGGGGTGCGCGACGCCGAAGGCGGCCTCGTCGCCACCGGCGGCCCGCGGGGGATCGGGCTGGAGATCCGCGCCGACGCCGCCACCGTCGTCGACGCCGCCAGCCCGACCCGCTTCCACCCGCTGACGGCGTCCGGCTCGGCCCGGATGGCCGACGAGCGCTGGACCGGCGCCTTCGACCTGACCCGTCACGGCGAAACCCTGGCCCGCCTCGCCCTCGCCCACGACGGCCGCGCCGGCGTCGGCGGCCTGACCATCGACGCCCCCTCCGTCGTCTTCGCCGAGGGCGGTCTGCAGCCCGCCGACCTCAGCCCGCTGGTCGAGGACTTCGTCGGCTCTCCGGCGAGCGGCTCTGTCGCCTTCACAGGTCGCATCGACTGGGCCGAGGGGACCGGCGGCTCCAGCAGCGGCCGCCTCGACATCCCCGATCTCGACTTCGTCAGCCCGCTCGGACCGGTGCAGGGGCTGCGCGGCGAGGTGGCCTTCACCAGCCTCGCCCCTCTCGTCACGTCGCCGGGCCAGCGCCTCGCCGCCGACCGGGTGGAGTCGATCACGCCTCTCACCGGGCTCGAGCTGACCTTCGGCTTGGACGAGGCCGCTGTGAGTCTCGAGGCCGGTCGCCTGACCGCCGCCGGCGGCGCCGTCCGCATCGAGCCGTTCGCCGTCCCGCTCAAGCCCGGACAACCGTTCAGCGGCGTGCTCGTGCTGGAGAACGTCCAGCTGGGCGAGCTGATCGCCGGCTCCGGCTTCGCCGACAAGGTGCAACTGGACGCCGTGGTCTCCGGCCGCCTGCCCTTCACCTGGACGCCGGGCGCGGGGCTGCGCATCACCGCGGGGACCCTGGCGGCCGCCCGCCCCGGCCGCCTGTCGATCCGGCGCGAGGCGTTGACCGGGCTGGAGGCGGGCGGCGGCGGCGAGGGCGTGCCGCCCAACACCGTCCAGGACCTGGCCTACCAGGCCATGGAGAACCTCGCCTTCGACATCCTGACCGCCGAGCTGAACAGCCTGGAGGGCGGCCGCCTCGGCGTGCTCTTCCACATCCGCGGCCGCCACGACCCGCCGCAGCGGCAGGAACTGCGCATCCCCCTCGACGAGTTCATCAACCGCGAATTCCTCGACGACGAACTGCCCTTGCCGTCGGGGACCCAGATCGATCTGACGCTCGACACCACCCTGAACGCCGATCAGCTGGCCAGCGACCTGATGGACTACAACCGGGCCCGCGCCGGCGAACCCGATCCCCGCCCTTGATCCGGCCGGCTTCGCCGTTCAGAACCCGTTCACGCGGGATGGCGTTTAGATGCCGGCGACCCCGCATGGAGCCTCGATCATGTCCCGGCCGAAGACGCGCAGAACCGTCGCCCTTCTGGGGCTCGTAGCCCTCGGCGCGGCCGCCTGCACGCCCACCGTCCGGCTGCAGGTCGACCCGATCCAGATCTACGCCAAGCTGGACGCCGACGTGCGCGTCCGCCTCGACCAGGAGCTGCAGCAGCTTCTGCGCGAGAACCCGAACCTGTTCTGATGCGAAAGGCCTCAGCCATGACTCTCCGCAAGCTTTTCGTCGTGACGGCCGCCATCGCCGCCCTCGGCGTGGCCGCGGGCGCCGCCTTCGCCCAGACCGCGCAGCAGAAGTCCCTCGTCGACGCCGCCAAGGCGCGCGGCGAGGTCGGCGAGCTGGCCACCGGCTATCTCGCCTTCCGCACCCCCAGCTCCGACGCGACCCTCACCGCGGCGGTCGAGGCGGTCAACGCCGGCCGGCGGCAGGCCTACGCCCGCGCCGCCCAGGACACCGGCGTCTCGGTCGACGTCGCCGCCGCCCGCGCCTTCGAGACCATTGTCCTGCCGCGCATCAGCTCGGGTCAGTGGTACCGCAACGCCCAGGGCCAGTGGGTGCAGCGCTAGGCCGCGCGGGCCGGCGGCGTGCTTCGCCTCCTGCGCAACCTCCTCGTCGCCGCCCTGATCGCGGCCGCCTCCACCTGGGGGCTAGCCGCCGCCTGGCGTCTCATAGGCGGAGGCCCGCTCAACCTGCACGGCTGGATCGCCCTGTCGCTCGGCGTGCTGGGCACGGTCGGCCTCGCCTGGGTCCTGATGGGGCTCGCCTTCAAGTCCGACCGCGAGGGCTGGGACGACCGCGTCGACAACACCTTCGACCCCGCCGGCCGGGACGGCGAGCCTTGAGCCCTTGGCCCTCCCGCGCCATAGGTCGCCCATGACCGACGCGGCCGACCGTACCGACATCACCTATTCCGGCTATCTGGCGCTCGACGACCTGCTCGCCGCCCAGCATCCCCTGTCCGACCAGCACGACGAGATGCTGTTCGTGATCATCCACCAGACCAAGGAGCTGTGGCTCAAGCAGATCCTGCACGAGGTCGCCCTCGCCCAGACCCTGATCCGGGCCGGCGATCTGGTGCCGGCCTACAAGAGCCTCGCCCGGGTCAGCCGCATCCAGGCGGTGATGACCATGAGCTGGGACATCCTGGCCACCATGACCCCGGCCGACTACCTGCGCTTCCGCGGCGATCTGGGGACGTCCTCGGGCTTCCAGAGCGACCAGTTCCGCCGCTTCGAGTACATGCTCGGCCTCAAGGACCCGCGCTTCCTGCGCTTCCACGAGCATCGCCCCCACGCCCACGCCGCGCTGAAGGCGGCGCTCGACGCCCCCAGTCTCTACGACGACGCCCTGTCCCAGTTGGCGGTCGCCGGCCTGCCGGTGCCGGTCGAGGCGCTGAACCGCGACGTCAGCCAGCCCTACGAGCCGTCGGACGCGGTCGAGGCGGCGTGGCTGGAAGTCTATCGCGACACCACCCGCTGGTGGCCGCTCTACCAGCTGGCCGAAAAGCTGGTCGACCTCGACGACGCCCTGCTCACCTGGCGGCACAAGCACGTGGTCACCGTCGAGCGCATCATCGGCCGCCGCCCGGGCACCGGCGGCACCGCCGGCGTCGCCTACCTCGCCGAGACCCTGCAGCGCCGCTGCTTCCCCGAACTCTGGTCCCTGCGCAGCAAGCTCTGAGGAGACGCCCATGCGCCGCCCCGTCCTCGCCGCCGCCCTCGTCATGGCCCTGACCGCCTGCGGACGCGGCGAACCGGCGGCTCCCGCGGCGCCCGACGCCCCGCCCGCGCTCGACGCGCCCCCCACGCCCGAGGCGGACCGCATTCCCGCCGGCACGGCCGAGCGCCTCGCCTTCGTCGACGACAGCGGGACGCCGCGCCTGCTGCTCGACTGCCTGGCCGACCCGCGCCCGGTCCTGCGCGCTTCCGTCGCCGGCTTCGAGAAGATCATGAGCGAGGACCGCCTCAGCCTCGGCGCCGGCGACGAGGCCTTCGCCTTCGCCGCCGATCTCTCCGCCCCCGGCCCCGGCGTCGTCGCCTCCATGGCGGTCGACCGCGACCTGCTGCGCCGCCTCGCCGACGGCCGGCCGGTGCGGGCGGTCTACGGCGCCCAGCGCGTCGGCCCGCTGCAACCCGCCGACGGCATGGCCCCGGACGCCTTCGTCGTCCGCTGCCGCGAGATCGCCGGCGACTGAAGCGCAACCTTGGCCGCAGGGCGGGCGTTTCAGGGGCGCATACCTGCCGAGACGCCGCCATGTCCCACCACGCCAACCGCCACGACATCGAGGTCCTGAACGGCCTGATCGGCGCCGTTCTGGACAGCGCCGCCGGCTATCGCGAGGCGGCCGACGAGACGGCTGATCCCGGCCACCGCGAATTGTTCGGGCGCCGGGCCCTCGAGCGCCGCCAGCTCGCCGACGAGCTTGCCGCCGCCGTCCGTCAGATGGGCGGCCAGCCGCACGCCGACGGCTCCCTCCTCGCCAAGGCCCAACGCGCCTTCGCCGACGTCCGCCACGCCCTGTTGCGCGACGAACTGACCGTGGTCGGCGCGGTCGAGACCGCCGAGGACCACGTGAAGGCCCGCTTCGGCAAGGCCCTCGCCGACGAAGACCTCTCCGCCACCACCCGCGAAACCGTCCGCCGCGCCTGGGACCGCATCGGCCAGGACCACGACGAGATGCGCGACCTCAAACACAGCCTCGAAGGCCAACGCGACGCCGCGAGCCGGCTGTATCCGAGATAGGGCGGCCCGGGGTCGTCAGCCGGCGGGTGGGCAGGCGGTGTTCGGCGGACTAGCCTGACGTCATGGAAGTCGTCTTCGTCTACGGCCCTCCGGCCGCCGGTAAACTGACCGTCGGCCGTGAGCTGGCGCGACTGACCGGTCTGCCGCTGTTTCACAACCATCTGGTCGTCGACGTCGTCGGGGCGGTGTTTCCGTTCGGCTCGGAGCCGTTCATCCGCCTCCGCCAGACCTTTTGGCTCGAGACCTTTGTCGAGGCGGCGCGGACCGGACGCTCGCTGATCTTCACCTTCGCGCCCGAGCCGACGGTGCAGGCCGACTTCACGGACCGTGTCCGCGCCGCGGTAGAGCCGTTCGGCGGCTCCGTGGTCTTCGTCGAACTGACCGTCTCGCCTGAAGAGCAGGAGCGCCGCCTTCGCGCGCCGGACCGGTCGGAGTTCGGCAAACTCACCTCGGTCGATCTGCTGCGGAGACTTCGCGATGATTTCGACGCGAGCCTGGCGGCGATGCCCGCAAGCGAGTTGTCGATCGACACAGAGGCCTGTAGCCCCGCCCGCGCGGCCGCCCGCATCGCTTCACACCTCCAGAGCCGTCGGCAGGGCGGGGAACTTCAGGAGCCGGCGACTGGCGGTGGGGTTCGCCACGCGCACCGCGCCGACGCTCGAACTCGCTGACGGCCCCCATGTCGCCCGGACTGGCGGGGGGAAATCTACACGCTCGTCATATCTCTTCGTCGACAGGACAAAGGCCCCGGCGATCTCTCGCCGGGGCCTTCTTCAGTCCAGGGATTGGACGGCCGATCAGGCCTCGGTGGCCTCGGCGGCGGCCGGGGCCTCGGCGACGCCGGTTTCCGGCACCGCGACCTCGCCCTTGGCGGCGCGCTGGGTCTGGCGCTCGGCGATGCGGGCCGACTTGCCGCGGCGATCGCGCAGGTAATACAGCTTGGCGCGCCGGACGACGCCGCGGCGCTTGACCTCGATCGACTCGATGTTCGGCGACAGGATCGGGAAGACGCGCTCCACGCCCTCGCCGAAGGAAATCTTGCGGACGGTGAAGTTCTCGTTCACGCCGCCGCCGGCGCGGGCGATGCAGACGCCCTCGAAGGCCTGGACGCGTTCGCGCTCGCCTTCCTTGATGCGCACGTTGACGCGCAGGGTGTCGCCCGGCTGGAATTCGGGGATGGCGCGCTTCTCGACGAGGCGGGCCTTTTCTTCGGCAGCGAGCTGCTGAACGATGTTCATGGTCATTCTCCTCGGGCTTGATCGCCCCTTGCCTGTAAGTTGGCGAGATGCGCCGCCCAGAGGTCCGGCCGCCGCTCCCGCGTGGTCTTCTCCCGCTGCTCCTGACGCCATTGTGCGACCTTCTTGTGGTCGCCCGACAGCAGGACCTCGGGAATGTCGAGCCCCTCGAACGTCCGCGGTCGCGTGTACTGCGGATATTCCAGAAGCCCGTCCTCGAAGCTCTCCGAACCCAGGCTTTCGGCCTGGCCCAGCACTCCGGGGATCAGTCGTACGCACGCCTCGATCGCGACCATCGCCGCCGCCTCGCCGCCGGCGAGAACCGCGTCTCCGACCGAGACCTCCTCGAACCCGCGGGCGTCGAGCACCCGCTGGTCCACCCCCTCGAAACGGCCGCACAGCACGACGATCCCGTCGGCCTGCGCCCATTCCTTCACCCGCGCCTGGGTCAGGGGCCGGCCCCGGGCGCTCATGTACAAAAGCGGCCGCCGCGGTCCGGAAAGGCTGTCCACCGCCCGGGCCACCACGTCCGCCTTCAATACCGCTCCCGGTCCGCCGCCCGCGGGGGTGTCGTCC
>Ga0079224_100004936_pt1 | contig 17428 bp, 12 predicted proteins | sample Stecom2015_FD_80414 | JGI IMG/M metagenome (GOLD analysis project Ga0079224, IMG submission 80414) | Agricultural soil microbial communities from Utah to study Nitrogen management - Steer compost 2015 | ecosystem: Environmental > Terrestrial > Soil > Agricultural land | place: USA: Utah...
CAAATCTTTACATGACGATTATACGTTATCCTCGCGAGAAGTGTAATTTTGTATGCCGTTTTAATAAATAGCTAATGAATAGTATCTTAAATACGATTGAAGAAGCGATCAGCGATATAAAAGCAGGGAAAGTGGTCATTGTGGTAGACGATGAAGACCGTGAAAATGAAGGCGATTTCATCACCGCTGCACGTAACGCGACGCCCGAAATTGTAAACTTCATGGCTACTCATGGTAGGGGCTTGGTATGTGTACCGCTTACCGAAGAGCGTTGTAAGGAGCTCGACCTTAACTTAATGGTAGGAAATAATACGGCCGTATACGAGACGAATTTCACCGTTTCCGTTGATTTGCAGGGATACGGATGTACGACCGGTATCTCGGCTTCGGACCGATCGAAGACCATTAAGGCGCTGATCAATCCGGATATCCGGCCGGAGGAGTTTGGGCGTCCCGGCCATATTTTCCCGTTAATTGCGAGAGACGGTGGCGTACTGCGGCGTGCAGGGCATACAGAAGCGGCGATCGATTTGGCCCGGCTTGCCGGGGTTGAGCCTGCAGGGGTACTGGTTGAAATTTTGAAAGAAGATGGCGAGATGGCTCGTTTGCCAGACCTGATGCAAGTAGCCTCCCATTTTAATTTGAAGATCATTTCTATTAAAGATCTCATCGAATACCGTCTGACTAAAGATTCGCTCATTACCCGGGAAGTTGCTGTTAAACTACCTACACAATGGGGACAGTTTAATATGATGGCGTACACGCAAAAAAACACCGGTGAGCAGCATATTGCCCTGTACAAAGGAGAATGGGCTCCTGATGAACCTATATTGGTACGCGTGCACAGCTCCTGCATTACCGGCGATATATTCGGTTCTTGCCGGTGCGATTGCGGCCCCCAGTTGCACCGCGCCATGGAAATGATCGAAGAAGAAGGGAAAGGGGTGATCGTATACATGAATCAGGAGGGGCGCGGGATAGGTTTGATTAACAAGCTACATGCGTACAATCTTCAGGAGAATGGGTTGGATACCGTGGATGCTAATCTAAAGCTCGGCTTTAAGCCCGATCACCGGGACTACGGCATTGGTGCCCAGATTTTACGGGATCTGGGTGTAACCCAAATGCGACTGATGAGTAATAACCCGACCAAGCGCGCCGGTCTTATGGGGTACGGATTGGAGGTGGTTGAGAACGTGCCCATAGAAATTGCTCCTAACCCATATAACGAGCACTATCTGCGTACCAAACGAGATCGCATGGGGCATACCATCATGAAGGATCCGCTTCCATGATGCTGACGTAGGCGCGCCGGAATGTTAAGATGACACAAGTTAGAAAAGCTCCCAGCAAGAATCCGGCGATTAGGGCGGTAGCGGGCTTGATTTTATCATCCTCGAGGGGAAGTATTGGCTTGTCAAGAATCTGTATTACCGGTTTTTCGTTTCGCAAGGTGATTTTAGCAAGCTCCTGATTTTTAACCAATTCTGTCAGTATAGCGGTGTTAGCCTGCACATCTACGGTTTTCCGTTGGGATCCCACCCGCAGGCTCTGAAGTGCGCGGTTCGGGTTTGGGTTAGCGTCTGTAGCCGCTGCAACACCGCCAATGGCCGCATCCAGCTCTTTCCGCACCGAATCCACCTGGTGCGTTAAAACAGCCAGGTTTTCTGCTGCTTTTTGAGTTCTTGTACGAATGTAAAAGTCGGAAGCCGTCTCAATCAACGTTTCGACAAACGCTTTGGAGAAAGCTTCGTCCGGGGTCTCCATTTCTACGACGAGAATGTTGTTCTTTTTATCGGGCTTACTGATTTTGAGATCGCGCTTAAGAATTGACTTGTAAAACACGGCCATCAGGCTATCCTGCGTATAAATACCTATGGTGTCCTTGAACTCCAGGTCCCGAAGGTGTGGTTTTTCCGACCATTTTTCACGCAACCCATAACACCGTATATACTGGTTAACCAACAAATCTTTCTTTCCATCAAGGTCGACTTCTGAGAGCAATGTCTGATCAATCATTGACCTTGACTTCAGAAACTCAATGATATTTTCACCCTGAAAGAAGCCTCCCGTGCTGCTCAAACCGCCCAGGTTTAGCCCGAATTGGGCGGCGATACTCGCCGCTGCCCCCAATGCCCCTCCGGAGCTACTCCCCTGCTCATCCAAAACAAAACTCAGTTTTGCGGTGTAATGAGTCGTTTTCGTAAGCGACAATACCAGTATCAATATGCTCCCGACGACCCCGGCACCCAGGATAAGCAACCATTTGCGCACGAGGTAACCGACCCACCCTTTGATTTTTACAATCAATTCTTTCAGGTTAATATCGTCACGCTGACCCTGGGACATTCCTGATGGTTTATTTTCTGTCATATCACTGGACTGGTTAACGAAATATCGTTACGATGATGGCAGCTAACGATGCTATGCCGGTACCAAACCCCAGCCACTGCTGCACACCGATGGAAGGTTTCAATTCCTTTTGAGGCACAAAAATTTCGGCTCCGGGCTTGATGGGGGGATAGTTATTAAAGACCAAAAAGCGATTTGTACTTTTCACCGAACCGTTCGCGTAGAGCACATAAACACTTTTCCGCAGTGCCCGCGAAGAGAAACCTCCTGCTTGGGAAATATATTGCCGGAAACTTTTGGAAGGCGAATATACAGCTGTGGACGGTGCCAGAACCTCTCCCGATATTTTTACGGTCTGAAGCTCCTTAGGCACGTGTATTACATCGCCGTCTTCCAGAATGAGGTCGCCCCTATTACCCGGCTTTCTTAGGATATATTCCAGATTGATCCCGACCAAATCGTTGTCAATGCTCTTATCGATATTCAGTTGATTAAAAACCGATGCGTCACTTTGAAGCTGTTGCAAAGCGAGTAAACGATCGTATTCTGCCTGCTTTTTACGTTCACGTTCCGCGGCTTCCGTGCCGGTAATATCCGAAGCTGCGCCTCTACCATGGAGGCCGCCGCGCTGCAGTGAAGCGCCGTCTACATAGGCGAAAGGGGTGAGCCCCCCTGCCCGGTTAATAAGATCCGAAATACGTTCATCTTTACGATTGATGGTATACAACCCTGGATATAAGACTTCGCCATCGATACGGACCGTCTTCTGGGTTTCATAACCCGTAGAGGTACGGACTACCACCCGATCGAAGGGCATTAGCACAAAATCCTGACCGTTCTTGCTCAATCCTTTATCGGCGTCTACCTGAAAAACCTCAGCAATATGGGCCGAGTGGGAAAAGATATCTGCATTGGTTACGCGCCTGGAAATTTCGATTCTACTGCCCGAGGCACTCTCCCGGAATCCACCGGCCTTGACGATTAAGTCCTGGAGGGTAATCCCCTCTGCATACGGAAATTTTCCGGGCTTCCTAACCTCTCCGTCGATCTCCACCGTGTAAGCTTCACGAAGATCAAAAATGGAGGATATCGTAACCACGTCCTCCCGCTCCAGTTCAATATCGGGTTGTGTGCCGGCAATGATTCCGGCCACGTCGAAGGACAGATGTTCGTATTGCGCATCGTCTTTCAAGCGGACAATCGTACCCCGGTTCAGAAAGGCATCTTCTTTTATACCTTCTGCTTTTTTTATGAGCATGGATACCGTAAGGCCCGGGCTCAGTTCATATTCTCCCGGTCTAAATACCGCGCCGTTAATCCGCACGCGGTTCTCAAAGCGGTCCAATATACGATCCACCCTGTAAGCATCTCCGGGCTGCGGCGCGTAATGTGCGTATTGACTACTTAACAAATCTTCGATTCGTTGCTCCGTAGCGGTCCGTTTGGTCACTTTAATCCGGGCTCGATACGCATCTTCCGTAAATCCACCCGCGTAGTTCAATAGGTCCTGGAAGGTTTCTCCTTCTTTTAATTCAAAGACAGCAGGGCGCTTAATTTCCCCCCGCATCTCTACCCTGCCCACGTAAGGAGGAATCATCAAAACATCCTGGTCTTCCAGGCGGATATTGGATTTAAAATTTCCTGAAATCAGAAAATCATAAATATCCAGTTCGGCGACCGTCTTCCCGGCCCGGATGACGCGAATGTTCCTGAAGGAACCGTTTTCCGACGGCCCTCCGGAATAGTATAGCGCATTGAACACCGTTGCGACGGAAGGCAGCGTATATGTACCGGGCTTGACCACCTCTCCGGTAATTATTACTTTAATACTCCGAATATTTCCCAGCGCAACGGTGACATTCGTCTCTCCGCTCCGGATTGCCCGATAGATTGTGGACATCTCCTTTTTGATGCGTTCGGTGGCTTGCTCCATGGTCATACCGGCTATTGATACTACGCCTACGTAGGGGATATTGATCGTCCCTTCGGGCGTAACATTCAAGGAATGACTTTCCTCAGATTTCCCATAAATATCAATCAAAACCTGATCGCCCGGTCCCAACACATAATCTTTGGGGGTAGCCAACCGCAGATTGGGTTCAAACAACGCCGGAGCATCTCTAAACAACGCGGCACCAAAGATCGGTAACGTGTCTGTAATCATTGAATCGGGCTCGGCCTGCTCGTTGATCACGGTATCTGTGATCTGGCGCTCGGGTCGGTTTTTCACAGGACTAACCAGTTGGGGGCTGGTACTTGTGGAGGCTTTTAGGGTAGAAATCCGGGTGCGTAGTTTTTCAATTTCAGATACGGGCATCCCACGTTGCAACGCTGCCTGTGTCATTTCTTCTTCCGACAAGCCCATTGATTCTGCTTGCCTCAGGTACGCCAATATCTGTTCATCTGACAAATCATCAACGCGTACCTTTGAGAGGTCTTCGGTTCCAATAGTTTGGCCCAAAACTTGATGGCTATTAATGATGACAGAAAAAAACAACACTATTGCGCTGACAAGGAGGTGACGTCTCAATTTCATTTATAATCCAGATATGACCAACTTCCAATTTGCCTTACGGGCTACCTAATAAGTCGGTAGATTTTACACAAAGAAACTACTTCTTTTTGTTTTGTAGCAAGAATAAATTGAAAATTGCGATATGAGTCGTTAAACAACACACTATTTTGCATGCCGCCTAAAAAAATAATCTACTTTTGTGCGCACGATGACTAATTACACCAAATCGATACTAGCGTTCATACTACTCTACATTTGGTCATTCCCGTATTCCAGTGGCCAGACATTGCCGGTAAACACTCCGGCGATTGAAGATTGGTATAGAAGAGCTCAATTGCTCGGTGACGTTGATTCCAATATTTCGTTCACGGTGAGACCGCTAACCGTCAGGGCGTTAAAAAGGGACAATTTATACAATCCCGAAGATGGCATCTTTTCATCCAAGGATTCGTATTTCAGATGGCTGCCCGCCACTTTCGGTTTTCAGTACAATAGTACGTTTCCAACCGGGCGTAACGATGGGCCCATTGTACCAACTGTGGGACCACAAACTTACCTGAGTGCGGGGCTTGAGGCATCTTACAAATTCATCAGTATTCAGCTGAAACCCGAGTTCGTCTGGGCAGCGAACAACGATTACCAAGGATTCAACAGCGACACGCGCATGCACTGGTACCAATGGTACCGACTCCGCGGCAATTCCGTAGACCTGCCCGAACGCTTTGGCACCGGGCAATACACGAAGATTCTGCCCGGCCAAAGCAGTGTTCGGTTAAACGTTGATCCGATTTCCTTTGGTATTTCCACAGAAAATCTATGGTGGGGTCCGGGTATTCATAATTCGCTGATGATGACGAACAACGCACCTGGATTTGCACATCTTACCCTTAACACCACCCGTCCGATCCGAACCTATATAGGCGATTTTGAAGCTCAGCTCATTGGCGGGCGGCTGGAAGGTTCCGGCTATTTGCCCAGCTATAATACGTCTAAACAAGAATTCCATGATGCCTATTACCGCCCTAAATCAAAAGATTGGAGATACCTTTCCGCGGCTGTGATCACCTACCAGCCGCGATGGACACCTGGACTGTCTTTAGGTGCGAGCCGAGCTTTTACCATGTATCGGAAGGGAATAGGTCCGGGACTGTATGACTGGCTAGCGGTTTTTAATCCCGGCTCTGCCGGAAAAGACGAATATTTAACTGACCCAGATAACACGCGAGTACGGGATCAGTTGATTTCAATATTTGCGCGATGGGTTATTCCGCAGGCTCATGCGGAGGCGTATGTAGAATATGGGCGGGGTGACCATCCGTGGGACGGCCGCGATTTATTTGTTCAGTTGGAGCATTCGCGGGCCTACATCATCGGTTTTAGAAAGCTGGTGGAGCTCCCTCAACCGGATGAATGGCTCAACGTTAACATTGAGGTAACGCAATTGGAGGATAGTAAAACCGGGCTGCCCCGTCCGGCGGGATCCTGGTATCGGCATAGCGGCGTACGCCACGGATACACACATATGGGACAGGTCTTAGGTGCGGGCATCAACTTAGGAGGTAACCTGCAGTTGCTTCGGGTAAGTTGGTTCAGGGGCCTGAAGCAACTCGGTTTTCAATTTGAGCGTGAGGAGAATAACAACGATTTCTACTATGCGACAAAAATAGGCGATATGAGGCGAAACTGGGTTAACCTTTCAGGGATAGCCTTTGCAGAGTGGGATTACAAGAATTTTATTTTTAACGGGCGTATGCAACTTACCCGGGCGCTTAACTATCAATACGAACTGGAAGAGAACAAAAATGACCCCAATAACTTCTGGGGTTTTAATCCTCAGGACCGACACAACTTCTATGTAAACATCGGCGCTATGTATCGTTTTTAGCAATGACACATGGATCTTATTACAAAACAAACATGATCAAACAGGCAATCCCCTTCGTAACGTCGCTTTTTTCCCTGTTTATACAAGGATCGGGTATTGGTTTCGCCCAGAATCTGATAGTGGGTACTCCGGCTTTGGAAGACAGCTACCGACGTGACCAATTGATGGGCCTTGTGGATTCGTCTATATCGTTCTCCGTTAGACCACTTACGGGTACAGCCCTTCAAACAGACCAAATTTACAAAGGCGGTAACGAACATTCATCCTTTCAAAAGGCGGACGGTGGATTCCGGTTGGAAGCCCTTCCTATTGGCTGGCAGCATCAAATCACATCGGGTTACCCCTATGGTTGGAACGACGGAGCGATGATTCCGAACGTAGGTTATCAAACCCTTTTTAGTGCGGGTGTTTACGCCGAATATAAGTTTTTCAGCATCCAACTTCGTCCGGAATTTGTGTATGCCCAAAATCGATACTATCCTGGCTTCGAGGGCAAAACTAAGGCATCGTGGGATGTATGGTACGACTTTTACAATAACATCGATATGCCCGAGTATTTCGGGGAGGGCCCTTATAGCAAACTGTTACCGGGTCAGAGCAGCATTCGTATTAACTACGGTGCCCTGTCTGCAGGCTTGTCAACGGAAAATATCTGGTGGGGTCCTGGTATCCGAAACTCCCTGCTGATGAGTAATACGGCCCCTGGATTTCTACATGCGACGATCAACACGACACGACCCATCCGCACAAATGTAGGCTCATTTGAAGGACAATTTATTGCCGGAAAGTTGACCAATTCCGGCTTTGCGCCCACGAGGCTGGGAATTCCCGAGCATTACGATGAATACTATATACCGAAGCCCGATAGCTGGCGTTATATTTCAGGACTCACCCTTGTCTGGCAACCTAAATGGGTATCAGGTTTATCGATGGGATTCGCGCAAAGTTTTGTCGTTAATCGGAGCGATCAGGGTGGCGGCATCGCTGACTATTTATCATTACCCTTTTTAGGTTACAAATCACATTACAAAAAGGTAAATCCGGAAAAGACGGGTACAGGCGAGCAGTTGCGGAAACGGGACGCCTATATTTCCTTCTTTGGGAGATGGGTTATGCCTAAGGGGAATTCAGAAATTTATGTGGAGTACGGTCGCAACGATCTCCCTTGGGATAATCGGGATTTTATTGTACAACTGGAGAATTCCCGAGCGTATACCGTTGGATTCCGCAAGATCCTGCCGTTCAACAGGGCGCGTCAGGAATTTTTCCAGATTGGAATTGAGGCCACTCAAACGGAGAAGTCCCGCACTTGGGAGACCCGAGAAGGAAACACGTGGTACATGCATCCGTTGGTACGCGGCGGGTATACACACCGCGGACAGGTGTTAGGTGCCGGCATTGGTCCAGGCAGCGATGTACAGGCGATCTATGTGAGTTGGTTGAAAGGTTTAAAGCAGGTAGGCATTCAAGTGGAGCGGCTTGTACACCTGAACGACTTCTATTACCGCGCAAGTCAGGATATCCGTGGCAACTGGGTTGACCTCGGTTTGTCAGCGTTAACAGAATGGGATTACAAAAACCTGATTTTTAATGCAAAAATTCATTATGCACACTCGTATAATTATCAGTACGAAGTGATTCCGCACCCTGACCAGGCGAAGGACCCTAACAAGTATTGGTGGAGCTTTACGCCTTACGACAAAAGTCAATTTCAGTTGTCCATAGGTGCTATGTACCGGTTTTAATCACTCGGCGCCGATTGTTGTATCGGCTACTGGACATCCATAAGCCATCTTTGACTGCCCTATAAAGCATTTTTCTGTTTTCTGGGCGGTACAAGACCGCCTTTCGGAGATCAGCCAGAAGCGTCACGGCTAGCGCGATCCCTCTGTAAATACCCCGAAAGTTTTTCCTCACGAATAGGAGCCTATTTCGGTTAAAATAGTAGGCAAAGAAAGGGGAATCAACCCCTCCTGTTGATGAACTTTCTTTATGAAGCACTACCAGCTGGGGCATCAGGTATACGTTGTATCCCCGTTGGGTTGCACGGTAAACAAAGTCGGTATCGTCAAAATAAACAAAATATGATGGATCCATCAGGCCTATTTCATTGAACAGTTTGTTATCGATCAGCATAAAGCAAGTAGGTGCATAATTAAAATAGCCCGGTTTACTAAAAAGGGGGCCGTCGTCCTGCAGCCCGCCAATATGGGCGGTAGATCCCCGCCATTTATCCAAGCGGCCTCCGGCCATCCATACCTTATGCGAATCGTAGAAGAGAATTTTAGGTACGATTAACCTGTCGCCACTTTGAAGAGCGTGCCGGTACATGTTTTCAATAAGATCTGTTTGCTGGATGACGATATCATTGTTCAGCAGTAAGGTATGCGTACACCCTGCTCCCATAGCCAGCTGGATGCCCTGATTATTTGCCGCTGCCACTCCGCGATTACCGACGTTGGCGATGTAAGTAAATGCAACTTCAGGATAACGAATGCCTAACTCATCAATCAGGCGTTGAGTACCTGTGTTAGCGGAATTATCAATAATATATAGGTGGTACGCTTGGAAAGACTGTTTGGCCAGGCTCTGAAAAAAATCCGGCAATACTTCATCACTGTTGTAAAGGACGGTTACCAAGCCAATTTTCGGCACCTTGCTCATCGTTTTAGTAATCCCCTTTCCGACATTTCCGTAAGGCTTTGCTCATATCCATTTTCGTCTATGTCCTGGTGTTTTACCCATTCTACAAAGCCGGCGATCCCTTGACTGAACGTTTTCTTCGGCGTATAACCCAATACGGAACGGCTATGCGACAAATCGGCAAAATTATGGCGAATATCGCCCAGACGATAATCTCCTGATACCTGCAAAGGAACTTCTTTTCCATAGTGGATCATCAACGTTTTAGCGACATCCAAGACGGTTGTTGGCGTACCGCTCCCGACATTGAAAACTCTTTCATTGGCATCCTCTCGGATTATTGCCTGAATCGTCGCCTCTACTACGTCATCGATATAAACGAAATCCCGGCTTTCCAGCCCGTCTTCAAAGATGTTGATACACTTCCCCTGTCGGATCAGCGTTGAAAAAATAGAAAGTATCCCTGTATACGGGTTCTGTAACGATTGGCCCGGGCCATATACGTTTTGGTAGCGCATAACAACGGGGGCCACCCCAATGGTGGGACAAACGGTCATCACCAGTTGTTCCTGATAAAGCTTCGTTAGCCCATATACCGATGTGGGATGCAATTTTGACCATTCATCCGTGGCTACTGGCGTTAGCGGCAAGCCGTTTCGTTCATCCAGGACTTCAAATTGTCCTTTTGCCAGATCTTCATTTCTTCTAGATTCCGGGTATACAATTTCGCCCTGCTCGGTTTGATATTTGCCTTCACCGTATACAGCTCGCGATGAAGCTATTACAACTTTTTTCACCGAATGGTCTCTGGTATTTGTTAAAATGTCCAATAGCTCCGCAGTCCCCATCATATTAACGGACGTATAATGTGCTATTTTATACATGGACTGACCGGTACCTGTCTCCGCTGCCAGATGTACCACTATATCCTGTGCCTCAAGGCACCGTTCCCAGTCTTCGCGTTGGGTCACATCGCCGAATACGAAATGTACCTTATCTTTAATCCTTTCGTACAAAAAGGATTTCTCCGCATCTGGCCCGTGCACCTGTGCCAGCAAATTATCCAAAACGGTCACGTGATGTCCGAGTTCCACCAAGCGCAAAGCCAGACTGCTGCCTATAAAACCCGCTCCCCCGGAAATTAAAATATTCATAGTTTATCTCTCTTGCGAATGGCCTTCACGAATTTTCGGTAAAAAATAGTGTTTCCTTACCCCGTGACACATATAATTCAAAAAGTAATATAACGAAGGCAGAATGTTGATGTGTTCGATTTGGCGGTAAATATACCATTGTCGTTTAGCCATTTCAAGTTTGTTTTTAGAGTTACCGCCTTCATGTTTCCGATAATCCATCAGAACCTCCTGAATCCCATAAAACGTAGCATTCGGGAAGGATCTGCTTATCTTTAGCCATAAGGCGTAATCTTCCCTTGCCGGTGGTGCTTCAACGTCGAAATACTGCTTTCCTACCTGATCTACATCGTACATTACGGTTGAGCATCCAATTGAACACGTTCTCAGCAGATCTCGGTAGCTCACTTTTTCGGGCACGATATGTACCCCGTGCTCTATTCCCCGCGAACTGAATACACGATAAGAGGTGAAGGACAGTGCAGCGTGGTGCCGTCTCATGGCGTCAATTTGGACGGCTAATTTCGAGGGGCGCCACAAATCGTCGCTATCCAAAAAGGCAACAAATCTTCCCTTAGCTTCTGAAATACCACGGTTGCGCGCCGAAATGGCCCCCTGGTTTTGCGGCTGCCGCAAAAGACGTATCCGTTTATCTCCCAAGAACGAAGAAGCAATTTTCACCGTGTCATCGGTCGAGCAGTCGTCAATAATCAAAAGTTCCCAATGCGGATAGGTTTGGCAAAGAATAGAGTTGATGGTTGCGGACAAATATGCTGCGGCGTTATATGCAGGGGTGACTATGGTTACCAAATCCATTATAGCGTAATAAAAAGACGATTCAAATGCATTTCATACAATTCATTTAGCTTCCTCGCATAAGGCTCAGGCAACGCGTGTGATTTAAGCATATCTATCATCCGCGCCTGCCCCTGTTTCCACACCTCATAGCCGTTAACTGCCATTTCCATCTTAGCTATCAGATCGGATTCATCATCACTGGCAAATTGCAATCCGCCCTCCAGCCATTCTACCATTTCCTTCATTCCACCATGTGCGGCAACGACAGGCATCACGCCGAAGATAACGGATTCCAGGACAACCATCGATGCACTCTCGTAACACTTTGAAGGAAGAATCGCGACTTTAGACTTTTGCAACAATCGCTGCAGGGCGGGCGGATCCAAAAAACCGGTCATTTCTGTATGTTCGTTCAGGTCGAGTGTATCAATTAACTCCGCTACTTGCTCTCTAACCGGTCCGTCACCCGCGATTACCAGCCGGTACGTCCCCCCCCGCTTTCGATATTGAAAAAACGCTCTGACGAGCATATCGATATTTTTTTCTTCCGAAAGACGTCCGAAAAATATCATCTGATCTTCTTTTTTCTTTAGCAGAGGTCCAACGACCACATGGGAAATCGGATTGTATAGGACCGAAATTCTAGTTGAATCCACATCGGGACGCAGTGACATGATTGATTTCAGGAAATAGGAAGGAGTAATCCATTGATCTATCAACCCTCGTTTAACAAGGGCTTCAGTGAGTAAAGACCGGATTCCCTTCCCGACAGAGTGTAGCCATCCTAATCGGCTGCAACCCCGTCCGAAAATCTTCCATTTATAGCGGTTCTGTGCGCAATCTATACATCGTTTGTCCCTTTTATAGTCATACGCCGCAGCGTGTGAGCACACATATTCGAACGTATGAACCGAAAAGAAAACCTTGACCAGTGGATTGTCACGCTTATATATCGCGATCGCGTGGAAGATACTTGGCGAAAGATTCCCGTAGTGATGAAGGTGGACAATATCAGGGCGAAGTTTAAACAATCCCCGCTTCAATGCGACAAAATTCCTCACGGAATAAATGTCAGATAGCAAGCTGCTCCTTTCCTCAAATACCACATCCGGTTTGAAGGGCAAATCCTTTGCATTCTTACAAGCTACATAATGCGTCATATGTCTACCCGTTCTCAACGCCAGAACGGTATTACGGAACACCGATTCAGCACCGCCGAGCGAGCCCTTCTCACCGATATGTAGTACTTTAACCAATTGTTAAGAGGCACGTTTCAAAAACACCTTACAATATGCCAAAGATAGCCAAAATAACATCACCTGGGTGATCATGAGAAACCCTACCACCTCCCCTTTGTAATGCAAAATCAGCGTATACGCAAGTAGTAGCAGCCAAAATAACAGATCGTTAAATGAACGCATGGTACGGTGTTCCATTAATTCTGAAAGACTGATACGAAACGGGCGATTAAAAAAAAGAAAATGGTAGCTAAACAGAATTAACGTACCGAAGATTCCATAAAATAGAATATTGCGCATATATCCAGCATCCGTGTGTTGATAATATGATCCATCGGGGTTAACATACTTACCATCTCCGAAGATAAATGTGTGCCAGTCGATGGCAAAATACATATCGCTCAACATGTCCGTAGAGACTGTAGATAAAGTGCCCTCGTCAAAATAGCTATATAAAAATTCAAAAGCAAACGGCAGCAAGGTATCCGTTACCAACGCCCGTATTTCAAACGGTAAGATGAAATAAAACACTAGGCCGGTCACCCCTATTAAGAAAAATATGGTCAATAGTCGCAATACTTTGAGGTATATCGGTTGTCCCATCACCACAAAATAATAAAAGGCAGCAAGTAATAAACCGATAAACCCCGTACGACCTGCGAAAAAAGTCCCAATGACCAAGATGGTAAACAAGGCGGTCTGCGTAAGCGATATTTTTCCCTCATGGTCTTTCACCAGTCGATAGAAGAAAAGAAGATAACACAGTCCGAAACCCGCGGCCAGGTCAAAAAACGGATTCCCCGACAGGGCGAGGGCCCGAAAGCCAACGCCAATTTCGGCAACTTCTTCTTTTTGAAAAAGGTGAACCACATCGGCAAACGGAGGAATGACAAAGGCTACGATTTCAATAATGGACTGGATGGCAAAGCAACCTATGATAAGGTCCACTATTCGTGAAAACAGCGCTTCTCCTGCCCCGTCCATCAATATCGGATAGACAATTATGCCACCGATCAGAAGAGTGAACTGAAGGGCAAACCCTCTTACAATATAAAAATCAGCGGTGCCATGGATAAGTCCGGGCAAGCATGATACCGCCATGACCGATATGAGGCCGAGGAAAATATAAATGACCAGACGTTGCTTTACCAGGTAGAACAACGTGAGAAAATAGTTGGGGGCAAAGGTGTAATATACCAGGGTGCAGAGGACCGCTAAAACGGTTGAATTATAAATAACTGGTATCGGAAAGTTGAATAAGATGCAGAATGCCAAAAAACACCGAAACCAAATCATATCATCTACAGTTTCACCCGTCGCAACATCAACGTTAATAGACCCCGATAAAAGTACGAAGATTTTAGGACTTCAAGCATATCAGAGAAGCGCATACGATGCCCTTTACATGTTATCCAAGCCAGTAACCTAAGGCCTAGATAGCCTTTTAATGCATGGGCAACCGGCATATTGCTTTTTCCTACTTTTTGGTCAATCGTGGCGAATACGGAAAGAAGTTCCGACAATGGGCGATGCACAAATGGGGTCGTCCATGTTTTGACGGTAGATGCGGTATAAATCTCCTGCGTATGGCCAGACAAGTAAATACCGTAACCGGAAAGGATGTTCGCGTGTATCTTCGTAAATATCTTAAACCGTTGGGTAACATCCCGCTCTCCCAATCTCGTTTCACTATTAGGTAAAAGCCTGTAATACAGCAAAACTTTTGGGATGTTATATCCTTTTCCTTGCTTCAACAACCGGGTCCACAATTCATAATCTTCAGCCCGGTAGGCGTCTTCGCTATAGTATAAGTCAGGCAATCCGTTACGGAACATCGTCGTTGGATGAAAAAAAGGTGCGGCGACAAACAAATACGAACGGATTTTGGTGTCGTTGATGGGAGCCACCCATTTCCGAAATTTCCGCCATCCCGTTATGGCGCGTAAAAAACTGCCTACGACAACCACTTCCGGATGTCTCTCCAACACGTCGACCTGCAGAGCAATGCGTTGGGGCAACGCGATATCATCGGCATCCATACGCGCGATGTATTTGCCCCTTGCGACAGACAAGCCCTCGTTCAAGGTAACGATAAGCTTTTTGTTTTGGGGATGGATGATCAGCCGGATTCTCGGATCCTCCGTGGCTAATTGTCGTAAAATATCTGTTGTTCCATCTGTAGAGCCATCATCTATTACAATGATTTCAAGTGTTGGGTAGGTTTGTTGCATAATGGACCGAACGGATTCCTCGACATACTGTTCCGCATTGTAACAGGGAATAATTACCGAAACCAACGGGTGATTGTTCATTACGTATTTACGTTCGGGCTACGCCTATTATGCTTTTAAACAGGCGGATAAATTTCTCTTTATCAAAGCGCTGGGAGGCCTCAAGTGTCGCCTGTTTCATTTTTTTCAGCAGGTCCGGCGCATCAGACAACGCTTTCAGGGCTCGCACGTAGTCGTCCAGGCTATTGCAAAGAAAGCTGTCATGCACTGAACAATAATCATGAATCGATCCCACCCGTGAAACGACCTGCACCAACCCAACCGCCATAGAAGACGTGATGGAATTACTACCGACCGTGTCTTCAAAAATCGACAAATTAACATCACATTGTTGCATCAGATTAAGCAATTCCGATTCTTTTAATCGTGTGTATAAATGCACATTCGCGAGACGGGGCACAAAGCAATCTGAAGCACTTCCAATACATAGATGAAAATCGACATGTGCACATTGGCTAACAATGTCGGAAAGCAGCTCCCAGTTCCGTTTGATTCCTCCAATGCAGAGCACTTGAAGCTTACGTCGACCTTCTTCAGAGAGATTGTGGGCTGGCCGATAATAGGCTCTTTCTGCGTAGTGATGTGCGAAGGTGACCCGCACGGATGATAGCTGTTCAATATCGTGCTTCAGCTGGTTACCGAATACGACGATGTGGTCCAACATTGCCACTTTTTTTGAAATTCGTTCTTCCGTATTATAGAGATCTTTTAAAAAGGGAAACGGCAGGTGAATAATACCGAGCAAAAAGTTACTCTTCCTCCATTTTCTCAGAATAGCTGCTATAACGTCCTGTCGGGCAAAATGTCCGGACAAATACTCCATGAAGCAGACTTTATCTCCCGGGCGCAAAACTATGCATAGATAAAGAGCGATGAATACTGCATACACCCAACCCACATATCTCCCGCCAGTATAACCCTGACGTACATGACGTATCAGGCGGACATCCGATATGGCGGCCTGTATTTCTCGGGATAAGTATCCCATACCGGCATGATTTCCCGATGTGTGTTTAAAGTCATAATAAAGTACGTAAATTCTCCCCATACCTGCCGAACAAAAATACAACAAGAAAACCACAATCGGATAGTTGAACCGTGAACCGAAAATATTTATAGTTTTGTGACATGACAAAATTTCTAATTGCCATCGCCTCGAACCTCGTGCTAGTGGTTTGTTCCCAAAACGCGATTGGTCAATCACGTTATCAACCCCATTCTCACTCACTATACCAAAAACTTAGTCCGATTTTATATAGTCCAAATACCCGATTGCATACGGCTTTTAAACCGACGAGCATCGATTCCACGTTAACTGCAGCTATTTTTGATAGACTTCCTGATCCAGGTCGAGTTACGTGGGGCGGGCGCAAGCTTTGGCAGGAACATCTTATTGAGTTTAATGATGGTAGAAGCCGGTTTTACGTCGATTTGTTGCCCGATTTACAAATTGGCCGATCCACGATGGAAGATAAAACGATCTGGACTGCATCCAAAGGTGTACAGGTGGGAGGAAACATTAACGACAAATTAATATTCCATGTTGATTATTTTCAACATCAGGCGCAATTTGCCGACTATATAAACAATTATATCGACCAAAGAGGCATTGTGCCCGGCGAGCCGGGTACCGTACACGGTTCGGACGGACGGCTTCGATGGTGGAACGGGACGGCCAATCTTTCATTTACACCTGTTAAGTATTTAAACATTTCCCTGGCCTATGACAAAAATTTCATAGGAGACGGGTATCGTTCATTGCTGCTATCAGATATTTCTGCTAATTATCTTTCTATGAAACTAACAGGAACTTTGGGAAACGTTCAATATACCAGTTTAATCGCGTATATGCGGGATCCCTTTGCGACAGCTTTCGAAAACGAGGCTAGTTTTACAGAGGTGCCCAACCATGGTACAGGGGCCAACCGATTTAAGTGGGGTGTCTTCCAGTATCTGGACTGGAATATTACCAACCGTCTTTCAGCGGGCTTCTTTCAATCGGTCATCTGGGCTCCCAAAAATTCATCAGGGGAACGTGGTTTCGACTTTAATTATATCAGTCCGTTGATTTTCCTTCGATCTGTGGAATTGACCAACACTTCGTCGCCCGACAAAATGCATCTCGGTATTACTACGAAGTACAAAGCGCTGACCACGCTATCGCTTTACGGTCAGTTTCTGTTAGGGGAATTAACCATCAAGCGGCTTCTTTCTGGCAACGGTTACCTGCATAATAAATTTGGGCTGCAACTCGGTGCCAGGGGTTTCGATCTCTTAGGGATTGAAAGGCTTAATTATCTCGCAGAATTTAATACGGTGAGGCCGTATACTTACCAGCATTTTACGCCAATTACGGCCTATACCAATTACAGCCAACCCCTGGCACACCCATTGGGAGCAAACTTCAGGGAGGGAATTGTACGATTGAATTATGGTATCAAGCGATTCGATTTCGAAGTACAGGGGAACTGGGCCATGTATGGCGCTGATCCCGACGCGGCTACCAATTTCGGCGGTGATATTTTTAAATATTACACGGAGTATCCGTCTGAATTCGGGAATACGATAGGCCA
>Ga0079224_100004937_pt1 | contig 17426 bp, 16 predicted proteins | sample Stecom2015_FD_80414 | JGI IMG/M metagenome (GOLD analysis project Ga0079224, IMG submission 80414) | Agricultural soil microbial communities from Utah to study Nitrogen management - Steer compost 2015 | ecosystem: Environmental > Terrestrial > Soil > Agricultural land | place: USA: Utah...
AGCGCCCCCTCGGGATAGGTCAGGGAAAAATGCGCCAGCTTTATGCGATAGTAAGCTTTGGGAAGATGCAAGGCGGCATCTGTAATGGTAATTGCTTCCGTTTGGTAGGTAAACGGTTCGTCGGGATCGAATTTCAGGGCCAGTCCGCGTGCCGTGATGTCGCCGGTGACTTCTCGGGCCACCATGCATCCGACGCTGTCGATGTGCGTATAGCGCGCCCCGGATATATTCAGTTTGTCAACACCGAGGGTGAATGGCTTTTGATCACTCGTTTCGGCGGAGGAGAAAAGTTTTCCATCGCGCAAATGGACATGAGGGTTCTCAATAGTCAACACGTCGAGGCTTAGGGTCTTGTTGAGAAGCAGACTGATGAGTCCGACACCTTCTGCCCGCACCTTTTCAGCGGAGATAAACTCTGGTTGAAGGCAGGTGGTATCGTGGGGATTTTTGTCCAGAACGACTTGCTCAATTTCTACCCATCCACGCAGCCAGTCGACCTTGATATCAGCATACGTAACGTTATAGCCGCTGATCTGGAGTGTTTCTATCCTTTGCCCAAGCGCGGGGATGAATTCGTTGTATACCGAAGAACGCAACCACAGCCAACCGGCAAACAGAGCCAGGGTTAGAACAACGATGACGACGATAAGCGTACGTAAAGCCTTTTTCATGAAGGTGGTTATTCCACCAGCGATTAAAAGATAGTGCCGCAGTCGCTCTATCGGATCCCAGTGGTAACAGCGGTTTTTTCGTGCTCGGTAGGTAGTGAAATGATGAACGTCGAGCCCTCGTTTACCTTACTCCGGGCAGAGATGTAACCTTTGTGCTGTTCGACAATCTTTTTACACAGCGCCAGACCTATTCCTGTACCCTGGAATTCCGAGTTGTGGTGCAGGCGTTTGAACATGCCGAAGATTTCTTCTGCGTATTTCTGATCGAATCCGATTCCGTTGTCGCGCACATAAATACGGCAATACCGCGGCTCGCTGTCCGGCCGGCCGTTGAGTGGAGTAGGGATTTCGGCTGTGATCCTAACGATCGGGGTAACGTCTTTTTGGGCATATTTCAGAGCGTTCCCTATAAGGTTATGAAAAAGCGGCTTGATGAGGCTAGGGTTGACGTCGAGGGCGGGGATCGGGTCTACCTGAATGACCGCTCTCCGCGTTTTTACTTCGTCGTCGAGGTCGGAGATCACCTCGTTGATCAGGGCATTGATGTCGGTTTTCACAAAATGGTGACTGTCTACCGATATTTTTGAGAATGTCAGAATATCCGTGATGAGATTCTGCATCCGCTCGGCGGCCTTGTGAATGCGTTGAATATTGGTTCGTCCTTCATCGTCGATGATATCGTTATAGCGCAGCGCCAGACGGTCGCTGAACATTCGGATTTTCCGCAAGGGTTCCTGCAGGTCGTGCGATGCCATGAACGCAAAACGGTCGAGATCTTTATTCGCTTGCTCGAGGCTAGCGATGTTTTCCAACAGTTGGCGGTTCAAATGTTTGATCTTCTCCTCGCTGGCCTTGCGTTCTTTTATTTCCAATTCCAGGCTCTTGTTAATGGCAACCAGTCGTTGCTCCTGAGCTATAAGCTGTCGGTTTTTGCGATAGAGGTCGATTAAGACAGATACCTTTGCCCGAAGTACTTCAGGTTTGATGGGCTTGTAGATGTAGTCGATGGCTCCAGCCTGATATCCCCGGTACAGGTTTTCGTCGCCGAAGTTATTGGCGGTGACGAAAATGATGGGAATGTGGCGAAGCTTTTCGCGTTCATAGATAAGCGATGCCGTCTCAAAACCATTGAGATTTGGCATCTTGACATCCATCATGATCAGAGCGAAGTCGACTTCCCTCAATAGTATTTTGAGCGCTTCCCGCCCTGACCGTGCCTTGACGAAGCGGTAATCGTCAGGCTCAAATATTGTTTCAATAGCGAGCAGGTTATCTTCGCGGTCGTCAACCAAAAGTATCTTCGGATGCATTTATCAACTATTTGAAAAACCAAAGTCTCATCAGTGAAAGCAGCTGATCTATTTTCACCGGCTTAGTTATGTAATCCGACGCCCCCGCTTCGATGCATTTCTGTCGGTCGCCTTTCATCGCCTTCGCGGTAACGGCAATGATGGGGAGCGTATTGTTTTTGTGTTCACGACGAATTCTGCGGGTCGTTTCGTATCCGTCCATCTCCGGCATCATGATGTCCATAAGAACCATATCAATCCGGGGATTGTCGGTGAGGATCTGAATAGCTTCCTGGCCACTTTCCGCCGTGATAACATTAATGTTAAATCGTTCAAATACGGTTGTCAGCGCAAAAAGGTTACGGACATCATCGTCGACAATCAGTACCGTTTTCCCCGAAAGGATGTCTTCCTTGTTGCGGATATTTTCGATAATCCTCCGCTTGCTGGCCGTCAGGTCGCGGTGCGGAATATGCAAATGAGTGATCACTTCTTCAAGCAAAAGCTCAATCGAGTTTACGCCCTTTGTCACTACGGCGTTAGCGTTTCGGTTTACTGTTCCAAGTTCATGTTTTGCGAAGTCTTTTGCTGAGTAAATGATAACCGGCGTAAGGGGGCGCTTTATGCCTTCTATTTTCTCGAGTAACTCCTCGCCAGAGATGTCAGGCAGCGTGTAGTCGACGATAACACAATCGAAGGGTCGTGTCTCGAGAAGGTCCAGTGCCCGTTCGCCCGTGGCTGCTACATCGATTTTAATTTTGTCGTCCTTCAGAACCTTGGCAATCTGCGATGAATCAACTTCATTGTCTTCAATGATAAGGACATGGTAGGTTTCTCTTTCGTAAAAGGAACGAATATCGGCAAAGAGTTCATCCAACGCTTCTCCGGAGATCGGCTTAAGCATAAAGTTCCTTGCACCGCGACGGACGGCAAGGGTTCGGTTTTCTTCACCGGAAATGACGTAAATCGGAATGTGCCGATAGTGCAGATCGTTGCGTAGTAAATCAATTACCTTCCATCCACTCGTGTCCGGAAGCTTTACGTCAAGTGTCATTGCAACGGGAGCAAAGCGGTTAATGAAGTCAAAAACTTCGAGGTAATTGGTCGCCACCACCCCTTTGAATTGTTGCTCACGTGCCTTTTCGAGAATGACTTTACTGAAGCGAAGATCATCTTCGACGATGAGGAGGACGGGGTCGCCCGCTTGTATGTTGTTACGATCGTCGCCTGTTTCGTTGACGAGTTCGCTCACTACTTCGAGATTCCGGTTATCAACACCCTCGTTGGTCAAGTGAAGGTTATTGAGTTCGTCCTGATCATGGGTGCGCTCGTATTCAAGTTTCTCAGGCGATTTGCGCGTGTCGCGCCCGGGAGCAACGGTAAAGTGATCAACAGGGAGGTACAGCGTAAAGGTGCTACCCCGCGCGGGTGTGCTTTCCAGTTCAATAGTTCCGCCGAGTAATTCCGCCAGTCCGCGGCTAATGGATAGCCCAAGTCCGGTTCCGCCGTACTTACGGCTGGTCGATCCTTCGGCTTGCTGGAACGCTTCGAAGATGATGAGCTGTTTCTCCATAGGAATACCGATACCGGTGTCACTGATGGAGAAGCCTACCACCATCTTGCTCTGGTCCAGGTTAGGATTGGATTTCCAGCCGCCGGATGCACGGAATATCTGCAGGCTCACGCTTCCTTTTTCGGTAAACTTGAAGGCGTTTGACAACAGATTCTTGAGGATCTGGTTGAGTCGCTGAATGTCGGTGTCGATAGACGAAGGTAGACTGTCGGACGTTTGAATGCTGAAGCGGAGGTTGCGAGCTTCCGAGATCGGCCTGAAGGTGGTTTCCACAAAACTCGCGATCTCCGTAAGGTTAACGGGAGCAATATTTGTGGAAATGAAGCCTGATTCGATCTTTGATAGATCCAGGATGTCATTGATCAGCTGAATGAGATCGTCACCGCACGAGTGAATGGTCTTGGCATATCTAACCTGTTTTTCCGACAGGTTCCCTTCGGCGTTCTCATAGAGCTGCTGCGCAAGAATTAGAAGGCTGTTCAGCGGCGTACGCAATTCATGCGACATGTTAGCGAGAAACTCCGACTTATACTTTGATGTGAGCTGTAGCTGTTCAGCCTTTTCCTCGAGTGAGCGACGCGCTTCTTCCACTTCCTTGTTCTTCGCTTCCACCTCCTCTTTCTGTTTGGCGAGCAGCATCGCCTTTTCCTGAAGCTCGTCGTTGGTTCGTCTCAGCTCTTCCTGTTGAATCTTCAGCTCGCTGGCGAGCGATTGAGATTGAATCAGGAGTCCTTCTGTGCGCGTATTCGCTTCGATGGTGTTAAGGACAATACCGATCGATTCGGTGAGCTGGCTCAGGAAGTCGAGGTGTGTTTGACTGAACGTATCGAATGAAGCCAGCTCAATAACTGCTTTAACATTGTTTTCGAAGAGAACGGGAAGGATTACCACGTTGGCTGGTTTCGCTTTGCCCAGTCCTGATCCGATCTTGATGTAGTTGGACGGCACGTTGGTCAGGAGTATTCTTTCCTTCTCAACGGCGCATTGTCCGACAAGACCTTCTCCCATTCTGAATTCCCGCATTAGATGTTTTTCGTCTTTGTAGGCGTATCCTGCGTACAACGAGAGGAGAGGGGGCTCCGATTTGTCGTCCTGACGGAGAATATAGAAAGCGCCGTAGTGGGCGGCGACAACCTGAGCGAGCTCCGACAAGATCCGGTTGGTGAGAGCGTTGAGGTCTTTCTGACCCTGAAGCATCTGAGTGAACTTGGCGAGGTTTGATTTGAGCCAGTCGGTCTCCTGGTTTCGCAGTGTAGTAGCCCGGAGGTTGGCGATCATCTGGTTAATGGTATCCTTAAGGGCTTCCACTTCTCCTTTCGCTTCTACGCGAATAGTTCGGGTTAGGTCACCTTTGGTCACGGCAGAAGCCACTTCGGAGATGGAGCGTACCTGTGTGGTGAGATTCTGTGCGAGCTGGTTAACGTTTTCCGTAAGTGTTTTCCAGATTCCCATGGTACCAGGAACGTTGGCCTGCCCTCCAAGTCGGCCGTCAACTCCTACTTCCCTTGCCACTGTACTCACCTGGTCGGCAAATACGGCGAGTGTGTCGATCATTTCGTTGAAGGTTTCTGTCAGCTGAGCCACCTCGCCTTTTGCGTTGATGGACAGTTTTTGTCGGAGGTTACCGGTAGCCACGGCGGTTACCACTTTGGCGATACCGCGAACCTGACCGGTGAGGTTCGAAGCCATCATGTTCACCGAGTCGGTAAGATCTTTCCACGTTCCGGCGACCCCTTTAACCTCGGCCTGCCCTCCGAGTTTTCCTTCTGTTCCCACTTCACGGGCAACACGTGTTACCTCAAAGGCAAAGGAGATGGGCAGCGCGACGAGGGGGTTGATGGTATTTTTCAGTTCGAGAATTTCGCCTTTGACATCGATGGTTACTGTTTTGGACAAGTCGCCGGAGGCCACCGCTTTGGTCACCTGAGCGATGTTTCGCACCTGGTCGGTCAGGTTCCCTGTCATCTTGTTTACCGAGTCGGTGAGGTCTTTCCATGTTCCGGCAACACCTGGGACAAACGCCTGCCCACCGAGTTTTCCGTCGGTACCCACTTCGCGCGCTACACGTGTTACCTCCGAGGCAAAGGCGCGAAGCTGGTCGACCATCGTGTTCAGTGTTTCCTTTAGTTGCAGGATTTCTCCGCGTACGTCCACGGTGATCTTCTTCGACAAATCGCCATTAGCCACGGCGATGGCGACATCGGCGATGTTCCGGACCTGGGCAGTCAGGTTTCCGGCCATCATATTTACGGAGTCGGTCAGATCTTTCCATGTTCCGGCCACCCCGGGCACACTGGCTTGTCCGCCGAGTTTTCCTTCGGTACCTACTTCACGGGCCACACGTGTTACCTCCGAGGCGAAGCCGCGAAGCTGGTCAACCATGGTGTTAATGGTGTTCTTCAGTTCGAGGATTTCACCTTGTACATCGACGGTAATTTTTCGGGAAAGGTCGCCGTTGGCTACCGCGGTCGTTACTTCGGCGATATTCCTTACTTGTGAGGTAAGGTTCGAGGCCATCTTGTTTACCGAATCGGTGAGGTCTTTCCATGTTCCTGCCACTCCGGGTACATCGGCCTGTCCGCCGAGCTGGCCTTCAGAACCCACCTCGCGCGCTACCCGGGTTACTTCCGAGCCAAAGGCATTGAGCTGGTCAACCATCGTATTAATGGTGATCTTCAATTCGAGGATTTCTCCTTTCGCGTCGACCGTTATCTTCCGCGACAGGTCACCCTTCGCTACCGCCGTAGTTACTTCGGCGATATTTCTTACCTGTCCGGTTAGATTTGAAGCCATTTGATTTACTGACTCGGTGAGGTCTTTCCATACCCCGCCTACGCCCACAACCGTCGCCTGTCCTCCGAGTTTGCCTTCCGAACCCACCTCGCGCGCGACACGTGTTACCTCCGATGCAAACGAGTTGAGCTGGTCAACCATGGTGTTAATGGTATTCTTGAGCTCAAGAATTTCTCCTTTAACATCTACGGTGATTTTTCTTGAAAGGTCGCCGTTGGCCACGGCCGTCGTTACCTCGGCGATGTTCCTAACCTGAGAGGTGAGATTCCCTGCCATCTTATTCACCGAGTCGGTAAGGTCTTTCCAGGTTCCGCCGACTCCCGGTACATCGGCTTGTCCACCGAGCTTCCCTTCAGACCCCACTTCGCGGGCAACACGCGTTACCTCGGAGGCGAAGGAGTTAAGCTGGTCGACCATCGTGTTAATGGTGTCTTTAAGTTCGAGGATCTCACCTCGTACGTCCATGGTGATCTTTCGGGAAAGATCACCTTTGGCCACCGCGGTGGTTACTTCGGCAATGTTCCGTACCTGTCCGGTGAGATTGGAAGCCATTTGGTTCACGGAGTCGGTAAGGTCCTTCCATACACCGCCGACACCTTTTACCGTGGCCTGGCCACCAAGTTTTCCTTCGGAGCCTACTTCGCGGGCCACACGCGTTACTTCGGATGCGAACGAGTTAAGCTGGTCGACCATGGTGTTGATCGTGTCTTTCAGCTCGAGGATTTCACCTTTAACGTCAACAGTGATTTTTCGCGACAGGTCGCCCCGGGCCATGGCTGTTGTTACTTCAGCGATATTGCGTACCTGACCCGTGAGGTTCGAGGCCATCAGATTTACCGAATCCGTCAGATCTTTCCATACACCGCCGACACCCTTTACAGTAGCCTGTCCGCCGAGTTTACCCTCGGATCCTACTTCGCGTGCTACTCGCGTTACCTCCGATGAAAAAGAGTTCAGCTGGTCAACCATCGTGTTGATGGTGTTCTTTAGCTCGAGTATTTCGCCCTTTACATCTACAGTGATTTTCTTAGAGAGGTCTCCGCGGGCTACAGCCGTAGTCACCTCGGCGATGTTCCGCACCTGTCCGGTCAGGTTGGAGGCCATCTGATTCACCGAGTCGGTAAGGTCTTTCCATGTTCCTGCGACGCCCTTCACCTGTGCCTGTCCGCCGAGCTTTCCCTCCGTTCCCACTTCCAGGGCTACCCTGGTAACCTCTGAGGAGAAGGAGTTCAGCTGGTCAACCATGGTGTTGATAGTGTTTTTGAGCTCGAGAATCTCTCCTTTAACATCTACCGTGATTTTCTTGGACAGATCGCCCTTGGCTACGGCGGTGGTTACTTCTGCGATATTCCTCACCTGGGCAGTAAGGTTGCTCCCCATCTGATTGACGGAATCGGTGAGGTCTTTCCACACGCCCGCCACTCCTTTTACTTTGGCTTGTCCTCCCAGTTTTCCCTCAGAGCCTACTTCCCGCGCCACGCGGGTAACTTCCATCGAAAAGAGGTTGAGCTGCTTCACCATGCTGTTTACCTCTTTGGCGATTTGCGCGAACTCACCCTGAAGGGGATGCCCACCCATGTCCAGGGGCATCTCTTGTGAAAGATTCCCCTTGGCGACTGAGCTGATGACCCTCGCTATTTCGATAGTAGGGTGAACGAGATCCGAGATGAGTGTATTAAGGGAATCAACGCCATGACTCCACAGACCCCGAGCATCCGGTACCTCGATGCGTTGGTTAAGCTTCCCCTGCTTGCCAATGATCTCACCCGCTTTGGTGAATTCCTTGACCATGCGCTCATTGAGTGAGATGATGTCGTTGATGGTGTCGCAGATTTTTCCAGACAGTCCTACCCGATCAAAGGGCATCCGAACAGAAAAATTGCCGTTTCTGACTTCCGTCAATACCCGGAGAAGCTCCCGGCTGTCGATGTTAGGTTCGTCGAATTCCGAAGCCTCGGCCACCATTACCCCGCCGTTCCCGTCGGATCCGATATTCCCTTTTTGCTTTGTGACGGAGTTGCCTTTGGTAGTATTGCCACTGCTATCCTTCTTTAGCAATGAAGAACGCGTTGTCTTTCTCTTCATAGGGGCATGGTTAAGTCACGGACGGAGTACGCATCTCCGTATAAATTGTCGGTTGACTTCAACAGAACAAAAACGGATACAGCATAAAAAAATCATGCCAGCACCGTCGTTGATTTGGTAAAGCTCTGGCAACATAGGAACGAAATCGCAATTATCGCAAGGGCACCGCGAATTATGGGATGAGTGTATGTGATCTTCGTTATATCCCGAGACTCGCCGTCCTTTTCGTTGAACAGTTAATCTAATGAATAAACGAGAGATACACAAACTCAGGTAAACGGACGAAATCTGGGCTTATGGCTATACAGTGCGTATAGCCATAGAGTTAGTTCTCGGGGGATATTCGCTCTTATAGCAGGAGTATAAGGAGCAGTGCGATGAGGATGATAGCGCCAATGCTAAGGTATACACCGCCGCTGATGCCCTGAAGCTCCTTCTTTATCTCCTTCACTTCGTGGCGAAGAGCTTTTCGTTCTTCCTTGGACAACGCTGTGCGGTCGATCGTTTCAATTTCGTGAAGACGATTTTCCAGTTCGGTTATTCGCGTGGCGATCACCGGATCGGTATGAGAAGAAGCAACAGCCGGTGAAACGAGACACAGGGCCATCACGACCATGAGGATGCGGGCAGGTTTTTTGTTCATAAGGGTACAGCTAAGCATTTAAATCAGCTGTATAAAAATTATGCCTACTCCTTTGCGTCTTTGTAATCTTCCAGCGAATTGACATCACCGTGGCGCTCGCTTTCAAACTTCTTTTCTGTAGGACGTTCCCGTTTCTTTTTGTCTTCTTCCTCAGGGTCGAGGTTGATGTCGGGGCGCGCATCGCCATCAATAATGGGTGTCTGGTTTTTTTTTCGAGTCTCTTTATTTGCCTCTTCCATAGGACATGAAATTAAATTGGCTCCTTGGCGTTAAGTAAGCATACCCCTGGCGAATTACACGGTTCGCTTGTTTTTTATTTTGTTACACCCGTAGTTTGTGCCGATCAAATGAAAGAAGCTGACCGCGTATTGAGAGTACTATTGATTGAGGACGATGCGGATGACGCGGAGTTGACGTTATATGCCTTGCGGCGATTCACCGACAGTCATCCGGTATTGCACATTGACGATGGGGAACAGGCACTTGAGTATTTGTTCGGCGATCAGGAGCTACCCTCGTTGATTCTGCTTGATTTGAAGATGCCTCGGGTGGATGGTGTTCAGATTCTCCGTGAACTCAAGAATGATCCGATCAGGAATGGCATTCCCGTGGTGGCTCTTATTTCCTCCCGTGAGGGGAAAAGCTATCTTGAGTCGTTTGACGTGAAGGCGGATGCCTATATGATCAAACCGGTTGATTCGGCTCAGTTTTCGGCTGTGCTGAGACAGGTAGGGCTGCTGTCCGATGGTCTATAGCCGTTTGACGCTTTTCTCTGCGATTTCATTCTTCAAATACCATGAGACGTTCCGTTTTAATGCTGGAACATGACGATGATGATCGGTACATCACAGATGTCGTGATGAGGGAAAGCGGTTATGCGGTTGATATCCATTTCGTCGAAAGCAGCAATGATTTGTTCGCGTTCCTGATTACCTGTGAGCGTATGCACCTGCCCCTACCCAGCGTCATCCTGATGAGTTATAATGCGATGCGCGCGGATTTGATTGAGACGATCACCTCGCTTCGTCAAAACCGGCAATACACGCATATTCCTATCGTAGTACTTGGGGGAGTGGTCGATCCAAGCCTGGTATCGGCTTGCTATACCGCGGGAGCAAACTCCTTCATTCGGAAGCCTTCGAGCGCCAGCGAGATCACCGGGCGAATCACTTCCTTCCTGCACTACTGGTTCGACACGGTTGTGCTGCCGGGGGAAACTACATCGACTCCATAAGTTCGTTTCTGTAACGAGCCAGGATGCTGGACTTTGACAGGAACCCGACGTAGCAGCCTTTGTCGTCGACCACCGGCAGGTTCCAGGATTTGGTTTCCTCAAACTTTGACAAGACCTGATGAAGGTTTTCGTGTTCTCCGACGACAGCGGGGGGTGGTGCCATAAGGTCAGCAACAGTTGTTGACTTTCTGTCGCCAGCCCCGAAGATTACAGCGCGAATCCTGTCGAGATGCACTACACCGAGTAGCTTGTTCTGCTCATCGACGACGGGGAAAATATTCCGGTTCGACTGGGCGATGACACGTATGAGTTCTTCGAGTGAATGCTCGGCGCGTACGGTGAGGAAGTTTGTTTCAATCAGTTCCGAGACATCAAGCTTGCTCAGTAAGAATTTGTCGCGCGTCTCGATGCTGCCTCGCAAGCGGGCGCTGAGAATACGGGCGTCCATCGACATTGGCTCAAAAAGATGGGCAACAGACAGGCTGAGGGCCGAAACAATCATCAACGGAATCATCAATTCATAGCCACCTGTGATTTCAGCAATAAGGAAGATGGCTGTTAGCGGTGCATAAAATATCCCACTGAGGATGCCGGCCATGGCGACCAGCGTGAAATTGCTCTCGGGTATATATGCAAGTCCCGTCAGATTGACGACTGTGGCGAAGACGAATCCGACGTAAGCTCCGACGAACAAAGCCGGCGCGAAATTTCCTCCATTCCCACCGCTTCCAATAGTAATCGCCGCGGCAATGGGCTTAACGAAAATCAGAAGGGCAAGGACGATCACCAGCAGATAGGGCGTGTCCAAAAATGAATAAAGGATGCTGTTTTCAAACAGGGCGTGACTCTTCAGATCAGCAAGCTGTTTAATCGTTTGATAACCCTCTCCGAAGAGCGGCGGAAACAGGAGCACCAGTACGAAGAGAAGCAATCCGCCTGTTAAAGCACGCTTCCATACGTTCTCTATCTTATGTATCCGCTTTTCAGCCCAGGTGTACACCCGGGCGTAGTACAGCGAGATGAATCCCGCCACCAGACCGAGCATGACGTAAAAGGGCACGTTGCGATAGTCGAATGGCTGCGTAAGGGAAAAGCTCAGAATGATAGCGTCGCCGAGGATAATTTTTGAAAGCAGGGCGCCTGATGCTGCTGATATAATGAGCGGAATGAACGCCGCGGAGCTCACATCCGCAAGCAATACTTCGACGGCGAAGAGTACACCGGCAATAGGTGAGTTAAACGCGGCAGCGATACCGGCCGACGCTCCCGAGGCCAGCAGAATTGTACGCTCGCGGTACCCCAGTTTATACGTTGTTCCATAATTCGAACCGATCGCGGACCCGGTACTGACCATCGGCGATTCCAGCCCCATCGACCCTCCGAACCCAACGGTTAGGGCACTGGTCACCATGTGGGCGTAGGTCTGCTCAGGAGGAATCCGGCTCGACTTCTTCGCGATTGAATACACTATGTCTGCACTTCCCCGCGGTAGCTTTCCGTTGAGGAAATAGCGAATGAAGAACACGGTAAGCAGTATGCCTATGGTAGGAAAGAGGGCGAAGAGGAAAAACTGCTCGTAATTGCCTGAATAGAAACGTACGAGCTGACCGATCGAGTGGACGACGTATTTTACCGCGACTCCGGCCATTCCCGATGTCAGCCCCACCAGGATACTGGAAACGATAAGGAACTGCCGGGGCGACAAGGTTCTGCCCAGATAGGCAACAGGGTGTCGTACAAGGTTGTGAAGCAGATCCAGCATTTGGCCGGTCGATTTATTGAAACCGTTAATATAGTAATCGGCCGTCGTATGACTGCTCCCTGAGCGGCCGAATATTCCGGCAGAATGCGCAATTTTTGAAACAGAAATCTGTTTCTATACTAGCAAGAAGGGAAAGCGGGTCTGCTTTCCGTGGACGTCTGTTATTTACTGAAAACTTTTTTGTGATGAAGCATCTCTTGTCTTTTTACATGCCTATGCGCAATCTTTTTTTCGTACTGGCGCTTATGTTATTGATGACGGCGTGTCTCGACGACGACGATATCGCGGACGTACCGGCGAATATCGCTTATGTGTCACTCTATCATGCGCTGCCGACGGTTTCTGACCTGGATATCATCGTTGACGGCAACCGTATAAATACGAGAGCGTTTTCTTACGGCGACTGGTCGGGATATCTGAACTTCTTCACAGGTAATCGCAGCATTTCATTCCGACGGTCTGGTGAAGTTGATGCCGTTATCGATACTATGATTAATCTGGTGCCGGAGAAAGCTTACAGCCTGTTTGCCGTACCTGGCGATTCTGGGCCCGAGGCTATCGTGGTTGTCGACAGTGCATCCGCACCGGCGGAAGGAAAGGCTATGCTACGATTCGCTCATTTTGCAGCTGATACCCCGGACGTGACATTGTCTGTTGGTGGTGATTCATCATCACCTTTGTTTGACGATGCCGTTTATAAGTCCGTATCGTCCTATTACGAAGTGGATGCAGGATTAGCGGAACTGGTCGTTACCGGCAGTGATGCACTGGTGATTAACAAAGAGGCGACTCTCTCCGCCGGGCAGTATTACACCGTAGTCTTACAGGGGCTGAGACAAGCCGACGACAATGAAAACGAGTTGGAACTGGTTGTGTTGCCCTGACTCGCTTAGATGGTCGTTTCGTCGCTGATGTCAGCCTCGTCTGACAAGAGGTGGTTCTTTCCGGTAGACGCCTCGTTACTGTCTTTGTTTGGCCGATCCTGGCCCCTCGCGTCAGTAGGCTCCGGCTTGCGGTTGCCCGATTCTTTGGAGTTTCGCGCGCTTTCGTCGTTAGGATCCATTACCTGGGGCGGTGTGGGTGTGTCCTCGGCGTTGTAGGGATCTCGTTTGTCTTTTTTATCGTCGCTGTTCATGGCTCATCAGTTCGTTCAGGAGGGTGGGACCAAAACTGTACCGCTGGACGATTGCTTCGGTATAATATTTTTTACCGGTGTGATAAAGATGGGCGTCCAGCCCTATCGATGTTTAACAAAAAATAAAACGAAAAAACATTATGGCAACGGCAACGAAAGTGCAGAATATTGCTTCCGACGTTAATCCCGAGCGCAAGGAAGGTAAAGTAGCGCGGGCAATTGAATCACAAACAGCAAAGATTCCTTCAGACGCCTTTCTCTGGGCGGCGGTCGGCGCGATGGCAGCTTCGCTTACTTTGAAGCTAATGAAGAACGACCACATGGCGCTGTTCGTTGGGCAGTGGCCGGCTCCCTTTATGCTCTTAGGTATCTACAACAAGATGGTAAAGCAGCAGGGGCACGATCAGAAAAACCATGGATATACGGAGCCTTAATAACGGCTTTAGTCTGCTCCAATCACCCGTCATGCAAGACGGGTGATTGATTTTTTGCCATTTGAAAGCATAGCTATGGAACACGACCTTCTGCTGGAAATGACCCGACTTCTCGGAAAGACGGGAATGGAGAACGTGCTGCCTCCTGACGATCCATCTGGTGACGGCGAGTTGCGGATGGCCGCCGTGTTGACGGCGCTTAAAGGAATGAACGCGCGTTACGACAAGGAGGACGCCCTTAGCCAGATCCAATGGTTGATGGACACTTACAATATTCAGATTGACGAACTTATATAGCGCATTCGCGCTTGACGGCTGACTATGAATCGCGAGCAAGACCTGATCAATGCGCTGATTGACCTGATGTGTAAAAGCGGATGCGAAGCATTTGTTGGTAATTTTCAACGCGATGGCGCTGTTCTTGCACCCCGTCAGCAGTGGAGTGACGAAAACATCGACGAGGCGATCCATTACGTCAAGTATATGAGCGAGTACTTTGGGAAGGCCGAGGCGGTCGCAATTATCACGAGCCTCATTTCAAAATATCACATCAACGCGACTGATCTCACTCTGCCGCGCAACGATAGCGAGAAAGTCGGGCTTGAAAGCTGACGTTACACGGCGCTGTGGCGCAGCATCTTTACGTCGACGTAAAAAGTGCCAAGGGGTACGACACTGGCCACCCAAAGGATCAATACCTTCTTCCAGGACCAGCCATATTGTTCGCGGGCAAGTACCGATAGAGCAAGGTAAAGGACAAAAAGCACACCGTGCGCCATACCTACCACACTCACCATCTCGGGCTTACCCCAGTAATACTTAAGAGGCATGGCCACTATTAACAACAGGAGATAGGATAGTCCTTCGACAATTCCCGTAATTCTCAACCATCCGAGCACACTAGAAAACGACATATCAGTTGAATAAACGCCAGTTAGAAATTTTTTCAAAAAATTCCGGTATTGATTCCGGTGCCATTACGAGACAGAATATCAACCCGAAAAGCGCGCCGTATAAGTGCGCATCGTGGTTAATGTTGTCGTTGGCCTTTCGTCCCTGATACCAGGAGAAAATAATGTATAACGCTCCCAGAATAAAGCCGGGCATGCAGAGGGCAAAGTAAAGACAAATTTCGGAGAGAGGCTCAAAAATGATGTAAGCGAAAATGATAGCAGAAACACCACCGGAGGCACCCAGTGAGTTATAACCTGGATTTGACCGGTGTTTCAGAAAAGTCGGGATATCGGAAACGACTATCGCCAGGATGTACAAGGCTACGAAGTAAACTTTACCCGCGTTGCCGAAAAGATAGGCAAACTGGTGTTCAATAGCGATCCCGAAAAAGTAGAACGAGATCATGTTCCATAGCAAATGCGTGTAGTCTTTGTGAATAAGCCCCGACGTGATAAAGCGATAGTACTGTCGCTTACGCTCCGTCTGATAGGGATTCATAATCAGCGACGAAAGCAGAACGGGTGATTGAAAAGCCCTGATACTAATCAGAGCAGTAAGAGCGATGATGATGTACGTGATGTACAAGGGCGTCAGGTTAACTTTATGGGCAAAGCTAACGAAATTCGCCTTAAGAAAAACCCAAAGCAATGCCACGTCGCCAAAACGGCGAGACGCTGAAGATGCTTAAGGATACTGTTATGTTAGGCTCTGGGCTCCTGACCGTTCAACGCGGCAGGCGACTCTTCGTTTTCGGGCGAGAGCTCACTCGCTGATGCCTTGTAATACTCGTCGCCGATGCGGATGGTGTACAGCAGACCTCCAAATTTGCTCTGCCGCGGTTTTCCGTAGACTGTACCCCGTTGATTTTTGTAGCGTACGGCGTCGCCGTTCTTGATTTTATCCATAATAATCGCTTGCGTATAAAACGCGTGCCGCGCACCTGGCGGCGCGCAAAAATAAGAGTTTTGCCGTCACGGAAATGCATCCGACAGGAAAAGGTATAAACATTAATCGACGAAATGTTTGGTGCTAGAGCGATACGCCTCGTTTCCAGGGAATAAAGTCGTCCTGGTCCAAAAGCACTGCCTTAGGCTTGATGTTGCCACTGGCTACCTCGATGACGAAATCCAGAATTTCTTCCCCAAGTTGTTCGATCGATTTCGTCCCGGCGATAACATCCCCGCAATCAATGTCGATGATGTCGGGCATGCGTTTAGCGAGGGCTGTGTTGGAAGATACCTTGATAACAGGAACGATAGGATTTCCTGTGGGTGTTCCGAGTCCCGTCGTGAAGAGCATAACATTGGCGCCAGACCCCGCCATGGCGGTGGTACTTTCGACGTCATTGCCCGGGGTACAAAGAAGAGTGAGGCCCGGACGAGTAACCGGTTCTGTATAATCGAGAACATCGGCAATAGGGGAGGTACCTCCTTTTTTCGCAGCACCGGCTGATTTCATTGCGTCGGTGATCAGGCCGTCCTTGATATTTCCGGGAGAAGGGTTCATGTCGAAGCCGGAGCCAACCGCTTCCGCAGCGCGGGCATAGGCTCGCATCAGATGAATGAACTTCTCCGCCATCGCGTCGTCGGTGCACCGGTTGATCAGCTCCTGTTCAACACCGCACAGTTCGGGAAACTCGGAAAGGATAGAACTTCCCCCGAGCGCGGCAATGAGATCCGAAGTATGCCCGATGGCGGGGTTAGCGGAAATCCCCGAAAATCCATCCGATCCGCCGCATTCTAAACCGACAACGAGTTTGGTCAGTGGAGCAGGCTGCCTCGTTTGTTTATTCACCTCCGTGAGGTGCAGGAAGGTTTCGCGGATCGCTTTAACGAGCAAGTTTTCTTCTGTTCCTTCTTTCTGTTGCTCGAGGATCACGAGTGGTTTTGCAAACGACGGGTTAAGCTGATTGAGTTTGGAACGCAAAAGATCAACCTGAGCATTCTGACAACCGAGGCTGAGGACCGTTGCTCCGGCTACGTTCGGATTGTTGATATATCCTGCTAACAGGGCGCAAAGAGCCTCAGCATCCTGACGAGTGCCGCCGCATCCCAGGTCGTGGGTGAGAAACTTGATGCCGTCGAGATTGGGAAATATCGAGGAGCGTGGCCTGATGGGCTCAGGCTTGAACTCGTGATTTCGAATTGCCTCGACGCGCCCTTCTTTGAAAAGATCGGCGAGTTCTTTAACATAGGTCTTATAAACATCCGGCTTTGAGAAGCCAAGCGCATCTTCGAAGGCCCGCCGGATCGCTTCTACGTTGCGGTTCTCGCAGAACACCAGCGGAATCACTACCCAGTAGTTGGCTGTGCCCACGCTGCCATCCTGGCGATGAAACCCCATAAAGGTTTTGTCCTTCCACCGGGAAACATCGGGGGCTTTCCACTCTACCTTTCGGTTTCTGCCGGAAAAGGCGGAAGACGTGTGTTTCACATTTCCTGTATTTATCGAGTGACCTGCTGCAATAGGCTTGGTAGCCCGCCCCACCAGTACACCATACATGGTGATTTCCGCATCCTGCGGAAGATCATGTACTACAAATTTATGTTTGGCCGGAATAGACTCGGCAAGAACAGTTGTGCTTCCGTTGTAAGTTATTTGCTGGCCGGCCTGCAGGTCGGTCAGTGCAACCAGTACGTTGTCGTCAGGATGAATTTTCAGGAATTGTGCAGACATGATGCTATTATCAGAATGGCAATTTAATACTTTTCCGCTTTCCATTTTTTTTTCTTCCAACGGTCCTGCAGAATTCAGTGGCTTCCGGTAAATTGCCGGAATTCGGTCTTAGATTCGGGATCTGAAACATCTAATTGAAATGAAGCAAGTGAAAGTAGTTACGTTCGGCGAGGTAAT
>Ga0079224_100004938_pt1 | contig 17425 bp, 13 predicted proteins | sample Stecom2015_FD_80414 | JGI IMG/M metagenome (GOLD analysis project Ga0079224, IMG submission 80414) | Agricultural soil microbial communities from Utah to study Nitrogen management - Steer compost 2015 | ecosystem: Environmental > Terrestrial > Soil > Agricultural land | place: USA: Utah...
ATGTCTTTCCGGAACTAAGCAAGCAAAAAGACTTTGTAGCCAAGGTCGTCAGGGAGGAAGAAGAATCGTTCCTTAAGACATTGGAGAAGGGGCTACGGAAGATCGATGAAGTGATCCGCCAATCAAAGGACGAAGCCATTATCAATGGACAGGTTGCTTTTGAGCTTTATGATACGTTCGGTTTCCCGATAGACCTTACCCGGCTAATTGCTGGTGAGAATGATTTCACGGTAGATGAGGTGGGCTTTGCGGAGGAGATGCAAAAACAGAAGGACCGGAGTAGGGTCGCTACGGCTATCGATGCGGGCGACTGGGTCTTATTGCGAGAGGGTAGCGAGAGCCACTTCGTCGGTTATAACGACCTCTTGATAGAGACCGAGGTTACACGCTATAGAAAGATCAAGGTAAAGAATAAGACCAACTATCAGATCGTCCTGTCCGCTACCCCATTTTACGCGGAGAGTGGTGGCCAGGTGGGTGATAAAGGGGTGCTCGTGTTTGGCGAGGAAACCATTTCCGTAACCGATACCAAAAAAGAGAATGACTTGATCGTCCATTTGGTCGATAAACTGCCAGCAAAGTTAGATTCGAAGGTTGTCGCACATGTTGGTATGCAGGAACGTTTGAACACGAGTTACAATCATACGGCTACACATTTGCTTCACGCAGCGCTGAAAGAGGTGCTCGGGGATCATGTGGCCCAGAAAGGCTCATTTGTGTCATCGGAGGTACTTCGTTTTGATTTTTCACATTTTTCGAAGGTGACGGAAGGGGAGCTGAGGGAGATCAACCGGATTGTGAACGAGAAGATTCGTCAGAACATTGTAGTGAAAACTGAAGAGATGTCGAAAGAAAATGCACTTCGTTTAGGTGCAACTGCTCTTTTTGGTGAAAAATATGGTAATACGGTAAGGGTTGTGACGATCGACCCCGCTTTTTCTGTTGAACTATGTGGGGGTACCCATGTGCCGCAGACTGGGATGATCGGGGCATTCACTATTGTGTCCGAATCGGCTGTGGCTTCCGGTGTCCGTCGGATCGAAGCATTGACAGGGCCATCGGCATTGAATTATTTTTCAGATAAGATAAGCCAGAGCAGACAGATCGTCGAACTGTTGAAAGGGGCTAATCCACTGAAGGCTATCGAGGACATGATCAATGAGAACCATCAGCTTAAGAAAGAGGTTGAAAAGGCAATTCTCGATAAGGTGAAACATCTAAAGCTGGAGCTGATCACGGGTGTCGAAAACATCGAAGATGTTAATTTTATAGGGCGGAAGGTTGATCTTGATACCGCTGATTCGGTAAAGAAGTTGGCATTCTCCCTTAAGGATTCTGTCGACCGACTTTTTCTCGTCCTGGCGGCTGATATCCAGGGGAAACCTCACTTAAGTGTAATGATCTCCGATGATTTAGTGAAAGAAAAGGGTTATAATGCATCGACAATCATTCGGGATCTGGCAAAAGAGATCAACGGCGGCGGTGGTGGCCAACCTTTTTTTGCAAGTGCAGGCGGAAAGGACGTAACAGGGTTGCAAAAGGCTATCGATAAAGGGAGAACGTTTATATCTGGATAATTTGGTTTTTAGTGAATAATTTAGAATGAAGAATATCATGACAATGAGGAATATTGTTTTTGGGTTTATCGCCTTCTTTGGTGTAATTACGTCTTGTGCTGATAAGGATATTTTTATTTTAAACGGAGAAATTGGGAACGCTGGTGACCTGAAGAAAGTATTATTGTATGAGGGTGATGCAGTTGTCGACTCGGCATTCCTTAATGAGGATGATAAATTTCGCTTTAAACGTACTGCGGTAGAGGCTAAGCCATATACCTTGGTAATTGGGAGCCGGTCTTATATGTTAGTCTTGGGTAATGGTGATCGTGTTGATTTTAAAACCGACCTTGATCAGAGCAGTGATAGTTATACAGTAAGTGGTTCCGAAATTTCATCAAGACTTCAAAGACTAAGTAGTATTAGGGGTGAATATCAAAAAGCTCAGAATGAATTACAGAGTGAATACGAAACCAGGCTCAATAATAACGAATCGCAAGCAGATGTTCAAAAGGAGCTGATTGCTAGGAATGAGAGAGTGCTGGCAGAAACATCTAAGCGGACATTGGAGTTTGCCAATGAAAATCGTGATAATCTTGCAGGCTTCTATGCCATGCTTTCTTTATTTTCTTTAGATCCTATCACTTATGAAAACGAATTAATTGAATATGCCGATGAAGCTAGAACTAGATTTTCCAATAACTCCTCGGTGCAATTTTTCGCTAATCACATGGCTGAACTAAAACCTGTTAGTGTAGGACAAAAAGCTCCTGATTTTGAATCACTTAGCCCCAAAGGGCAACCGGTTCGTTTATCTGATTTTAAAGGGAAGTATGTGCTATTAGACTTTTGGGCGTCATGGTGTGGACCTTGTCGGGAAGAAAACCCGAATATCGTTAAGCAATATCATGCATTTAAAGACAAGGGTTTTACTGTATTAGGTGTATCGCTGGACGATAATCAGGCTGCTTGGCTGAAGGCTATTAAAGACGACAAGCTCGACTGGACACAGGTCTCTGAATTAAAACGCTGGGATAGTGAAGCGGGACTACTTTATAAAATAACAGCGATTCCTGCATCTTTCCTTATTGATCCAGACGGGATTATTGTTGGCAAGAATCTACGAGGGGAAGCGCTTCAGGTTGCTTTGGAAAAATATTTAAGTGAATAAATCCTTGCGTATTAACGATTACTTAACATTAAATAAACATTTAGGTTTTAATTAGTTCATATTTTAGCATAAAATTTAAATGAAATGAATGTTTCGAAAAATAATATCCTAATCGTTGATGACGAACCTGATATTCGTGAATTAATTGAATATAACCTTAGAAAAGAAGGTTATCAAGTTACCACGGCAGTAAATGGCAAAGAGGCTGTTAAGCTTGCTAAAGAAAATATACCTGACTTAATCATCTTAGATATTATGATGCCGGAAATGGACGGAATAGAGGCATGCAGAATCATGCGAACGATGCCGGAGTTCAGGAATACTTGTATGGTGTTTTTGACGGCTAGAAGCGAAGAATATTCCGAGATCGCAGGATTTAATGTTGGAGCGGACGATTATATAGCTAAACCAATTAAGCCCAGAGTTCTTGTCAGTCGGATTAATGCCATATTACGTAGGAATGTTCAGCAAGAAGAACCTCTTTACAACAGAATAGAGATCGCAGATTTGGTGATTGACCGCGATGCTTTTATGGTATTTCGTGGTGAAGAGAAGATTGTACTTGCAAAAAAAGAATTTGAACTGCTCTACTTGTTAGCATCTAAACCGGGAAAGGTATTCACTCGCGAAGTTATTTTAAAAAGCATTTGGGAAGATTCTGTCGTTGTTACTAATCGAACGATCGATGTGCATATTCGTAAACTACGTGAGAAAATTGGGAATGATTATGTCGCAACAGTAAAAGGTGTTGGCTATAAATTTGAAAAGTGATAGTTGTTCGAAGAGACGCATATTTTATTCGACATCATCTATTCTATTTTAATATATTTTAGGGCAAGATCTTCCAATTCATCGAGATCAAAAGGTTTTTTTAAATAGTCATCTGCTCCGGCTTCTTCCGCTAATTCAGACAGATTGCTATTTGCTGAAAAAAGAATGACCGGTATTTCCTTTAGATCTTTAGATGCTTTTAACAGCTGTGTAGCTTTCACACCTCCGATATCCGGTATCCAATTGTCTATTAGAACCATATCCGGATCTGCGGATTTGACTTGTGAAATAATGTCGTTGCAGTGGGTTGAGGATGTCACCTTGAAACCCATGTTTTCAAAAACATATGTACAGAAAAATAAAATATCTGAATCATCATCCAGGATTAGTATTTTATGCGACATATTTTCAAGCGGTATAGTATGATTTATAAACTTGTTCTAATAACGAGATTTTTAGAGCAAAATTAGTTCCAAGTTTTATGTGTTAATGACCAACGACGGTTTTCGCTCCAATATTTTTGAATACACGGTGCTTATCGTACTTTTGTGGCGATGAATAAAAATAGATCAACTCATAAATATATAAAGCTTTCCGATCTAATCATCTTTGAAGATTCAAATTTGATTGTTATAAACAAGCCGCCATTAGTATCGTCTTTGGACGATAGAGAGGGGGAAGAGCAAAATATTCATCGAATAGCGAAAGCTTATCTAGACAGTGCGCAAATATGTCATCGACTGGATCGGGAAACCTCTGGAGTTATGCTCATAGCCAAAAATCCCGAAACCTATCGTTTGATATCGATGGAATTTGAACACCGGCGGGTTGAAAAACACTACCATGCTTTGATTGAGGGTGTTCATCGTTTTGAAGAGAGGCTTGTTGACTTGCCGATTTTAAACCAGGGAAATAAAAATGTGAGTATTGATCGTGCACGAGGAAAGAGTGCTGTTACTTATTTTAATTCTATTCGTTTTTTCAGACATTTTACGCTGGTTGAATGTCGTCCGATTACCGGCAGAATGCATCAGATCAGAATTCATTTGGCAACGTTAAAAGCTTCAATAGCCGGAGATGAGATGTATAAAGGCAAGCCGGTATATCTATCCCAATTAAAACGACGATATACTCTAGGAAAGGGACAGGAGGAAAGGCCGATCATGCAACGTTTCGCTTTGCATGCCAAATCGATTGCTCTTCAACTCGATGGTAAAGAATATAAGTTTGACGCACCGTATCCAAAGGATTTTGCGACATTAATAAAGCAATTAGAGAAGTTTGATTCTTAAAACCTCTCTAATTGCTTTATTAATCGGTTTCTCTAATAACCTAGAATTTTTAATACCTGTTTGCTGTTTTGTTCTTCGCCAAATACCTCAAAGTTGAAGGTTTCATCTCTGTTTCTACGGATAATTACATGTTTCGGAGAGGGGAGTAAACAGTGATGTATGCCACCGTAGCCACTCAGGACTTCCTGGTAAGCACCGGTATGAAAGAATCCTAGATATTGTACTTTTCGCGTTTTCGGCATGAAAACGTTATTCATGTGCGCTTCTGAATTGTAATAATCTTGCCCATCACAGGTAATGCCGCCCAAATTAACTTTTTCATATTCAAAGTCCCAATTGTTAACCGGAAGAAGTATATATTTCTGATTCAGAGCCCAAACATCAGGCAAGTTGGTAATAAACGATCCGTCAAGCATTAACCAACGTTCGCGATCATTCTGCTGTTTTCTTCCAATAACTTTGTATAAAATTCCCGAAGCTTCAGCGACTGTGTATTTTCCGAATTCTGTAATGATGTCGGGTTCCATCACATCATGAAGAGCACATATTTCTTTGATCCGATTTACAATTTCATTAACCATGTACTCATAATCAAAATCATGTACCAATGAGTCTTTGAAGGGCATCCCTCCTCCGATATCCAATGTGTCTAAATCAGGGTTTATTTTCTTGAATTTGCAGTACAAGGTGACATATTTTTCAAGTTCCGTCCAATAGTATGGTGTGTCTGAAATCCCCGAGTTAATAAAAAAGTGTAGTAATTTTACTCTAAAATTTGGATTTGGAACAATCTTATTATTATAGTAGTCAATAATGTCCTCCATTCTGATGCCGAGTCTGGAGGTGTAAAATTGTGAATCGGGCTGTTCTTCAGCTGCTATACGAATTCCTAGGTTACAAGGAGCGTCTAGCTCGACCTCATCATCAAAGAGATTAAACTCTTCTTTATTATCAAGAACTGGGATGATGTTTTTAAACCCATCGTGCAACATATCAATAATATATTGTTTGTATTGATATGTTTTAAATCCATTACAGATGACTGTAATATCCTTATTAACAATTCCTTTTTTCTCTAAGGCATCAATAACAGGCATGTCAAAGGCTGACGAAGTTTCTAGATGAATGTCATTTTTTAAAGCCTCTTCAACGACGTGTCTAAAGTGCGAGCTCTTCGTGCAGTAACAATATTTGTAAGAGCCCCGATAGTTATTCTTCAGGATAGCGGTTTGAAAAAGTATTTTAGCCTGTTGGATTTTTTTGCTAATTATTGGCAAATAGGTAAACCGTAATGGCGTTCCATAAGTTTCGATCATTTCCATGAGGTTTATGTCATGGAAGTATAGCTCATCGTCGATTATTTCGAATCCGTCTTGCGGAAAACCAACACTTAAGTCAAGAAATTCCTGATAGGTCTGCATTATTTTTTTAATTTTGGCAAAGATATACTTTCACATTAAGATGTTGAACAAATCAATGCCAATTTTGTTCCCCAATTTTTGAAGGAATCTGTTTTGATGAAGATATGCGAGAAATTCAATTGATAGAAGTAAAGTCTGAACTGGGAGCAGGAACTCGTGGTGCAAGTCTAGGAGTTGACGCGATGCGGATTGCCGCATTAGATTTTGGGAGTCGTTTTTTTAAGCAATACCCTGCTAAGGAGGTTCAAAATGAAAACCATCTATTATTTGAATCGTCTGGCAGTCCTTATGGAAAGCGAATATCAGGAATTTTGACAGTTTGTGAGCGAGTAGCTGACGAGATCAATAAAACTTATCATGATCAAAAATTTCCTGTGGTTTTAGCAGGGGATCATAGTACTGCTATTGGTACGATTGCGGGGATTCGTAAGGCATATCCTAAAAAAAGATTAGGTGTTATCTGGATTGATGCACATGCGGATATTCATTCCCCTTACACAACACCAACGGGTAATGTTCACGGAATGCCAATAGCCGTATCACTGGATGAAGATAACTTAGCGCATAAAATCAATAAACCGGACCAGGAAACCATCAATTACTGGTTCCAATTAAAAAATATTGGTGCAATAGTACCTAAAATACAGCCACGTGATCTAATTTACATAGGAGTGAGAGATGTGGAAGCTCCAGAAGCCTCTTTGATAAAAAAGAAAAAAATAAAAAATATCAGTGTCGCAAATTTTAGAAAGCTAGGTGTAGAAAGAATTATCAACGATATTACAAGTTATTTGGATCAGTGTGATATGATCTATGTCTCGTTCGATGTTGATTCAATGGACCCGACGATTTCACGGGGAACTGGCACCCCCGTGCCAAATGGTTTTACAGAGCGGGAGGCTGGTGCCTTAGTGACTCGTCTTTGTGCACACCCGAAAATTTGTTGTTTCGAAATGGTCGAAGTAAATCCTACCTTAGATAGCGAGAATTTGATGGCTGAAAATGCATTTGAAATTTTGAGTCGCGCCATTAATGCACTCGTCCACGATTAATATTTTCCAGAACGAATAATGAACATACAAGATCAGTTAATTAAAGCCGTAGCTGCTGCGGTGAAAGATTTATACGACGCTGAGTTGCCTGAAAGTCAAATCGCTTTGCAGGAAACCCGAAAAGAGTTTAATGGTGATATTACTATAGTGACGTTTCCTATGGTGCGTTTTTCAAAGAAATCACCTGAAGAAACTGGAGCTGATATTGGTGAATATTTAACAAAAAATCTGCCTTCAGTGGTAGATTATAATACGATTAAAGGTTTTTTAAATATCGTAATAGATTCTCATTATTGGGCAGATCGGCTAGAAAACGAAATATCAAAACCTGATTTTGGATTTTTTCCTTCAAATGGAAAGAAACTTATGTTGGAATATTCTTCACCGAATACAAATAAGCCTCTCCATCTAGGCCATGTTCGGAATAATTTATTGGGTTATTCAGTTTCTGAAATCCTGAAAGCATACGGTTATGATGTTATTAAGGCAAACCTTGTCAATGATCGAGGAATTCATATTTGTAAATCTATGCTCGCCTGGCAGCTTTTTGGCGATGGACAGACGCCTCAGTCTTCTGGAAAAAAAGGTGATCATTTAGTTGGGGATTTCTATGTCATTTTTGATAAAAAATATAAAGAACAGATTCAACAGCTGATTTCTGAAGGTCAAACAGAAGAAGAAGCTAAGAAAAATGCACCGTTGATCAAGCAGGCGCAGGCGATGCTCCAACAATGGGAGGCAGGTGATGCTGAAATTGTAGCGTTATGGAAGAAGATGAATTCTTGGGTGTATGAAGGGTTTGAAGAGACTTATAAGCAATTGGGGGTAGATTTCGATCAATATTATTATGAGTCGGATACCTACTTACTGGGTAAAGATCTTATTCAGGAAGGTCTGGATAAGGGAGTTTTTTATAGAAAGGAAGATAGTTCTGTTTGGATAGATTTAAGTAGCGATGGTTTAGATGAAAAGCTGGTTCTGAGAGGAGATGGAACTTCGGTATATATCACTCAGGATTTAGGGACAGCTCAGCTTAAATACGATGACTTTAAAATGGATGAATCTGTCTATGTTGTAGGTAATGAACAAGATTACCATTTTAAGGTTCTCTTTCTTATTCTCGAAAAGTTGGGTAAAGAATGGGCAAAAGGGTTGTATCATCTTTCTTACGGTATGGTTGACCTTCCATCTGGAAAAATGAAATCCAGAGAAGGGACTGTTGTTGATGCAGATGAACTAATGGCGCAAATGTTTGATACTGCACGGGTACGCACAGAGGAACTTGGTAAAGTAGAAGGTTTTTCAGACCAAGAAAAAAATCGGCTATATGAACAGATTGGTCTTGGCGCACTTAAATATTTCTTGTTGAAAGTCGAGCCTAAGAAGCGGCTTTTGTTTAATCCTGCTGAATCTATCGATTTTCAGGGTCATACCGGACCGTTTATTCAGTATACCTATGCTAGGATCAATTCGGTGTTAAGCAAAGGAGGGTATAATATTGAGCAAGATAAAATTCAAGTTCCCTCCGTATTAAAGACTTCTGAGGTTGAATTGATTAAAGCATTAGATCGTTTCCCTGAAAAGATTAAGGCTTCCGCAGAGGAATTCAGTCCAGCTCAATTAGCAAACTACATCTATGAGGTCGCAAAGCTTTACAATAAATTCTATCACGAAGAAACTATATTAAAGGCAGAAAATACAGCCGTGAAGGCATTTCGGTTGTCTCTCTCTAATGCGACAGCCGGAATCATCGCTCGGGGAATGAGACTTTTAGGTATTGATGTTCCCGAAAGAATGTAGAGTTTCTGTAAAGCTTAATCGTAGCTGTAAAAGCCTTCTTTTGTTTTTACACCGAACTTTCCTGCAGCTACCATTTTTGTCAGCAGAGGACACGGCGCATACTTGGGGTTACCGAAGCCATCATAAAGTACATTGAGAATCGCTAAACAGACGTCGAGGCCAATGAAGTCAGCTAACTGCAAAGGCCCCATCGGATGAGCCATGCCTAATCTCATTACTTGATCTATTTCTTCCTTCCCAGCCACACCCTCGTAGAGTGCATAAATTGATTCATTGATCATAGGCATAAGGATACGATTGGCGATAAAGCCAGGAAAGTCGCTTACTTCAACAGGAGTCTTATTGAGCTGTCTCGAAATATCCATGATCTTTGAAACTGTGTCATCGCTTGTATCGTAACCACGGATCACCTCAACTAACTTCATCACAGGGACGGGATTCATAAAGTGCATGCCCACGACTTGTTTCGGGCGTCTTGTAGCAGAAGCTAACGTTGTGATTGAAATGGAAGATGTATTAGAAGCTAATAGAGCATGTGCCGGACACAATTTCTCAATTTCGAGGAATAAAGTTTGTTTGGCTTCTAAGTTTTCCGTAATAGCTTCTATTACCAGATCGACTTGCCTCAGGCTCTCTTGTAATGATGAAGAGAGGTTGATGTTTGATAACGCCTCCTTCTTTTGCGAAAGATGGATGATCCCTTTCTCGACCTGCCTATCAAGATTTTTCTCAATTGTACGGAGAGCGTTGTTCAAGCTGTCCTGCTTGGTGTCTATTAAGGCCACCTGAAAATTATGGAGCGCGAAGGTGTGGGCTATACCGTTGCCCATCGTACCTGCACCTATTACGGCAATCTGTTTCATGTGGGGAGATTGATTTTTGTATAAAGTTAATAAAAAAAGCGACCCGCCTGAGAAGCGAGTCGCCTGATTGTTCCGAACCTGAAACAGAACAATCTTTACTAAACCTAAACCTAAAACTTAATCTATTCTGAAATCAAAAAAACTATTATGTATTTTAATCAATTGTTATTCTTTTATCTCTTTTAATGGTTCTTACTGAATCAGTCTTTTTGCGCATACCTGGCCCTTTTTTGAATCCAGTACGTCTTCGATCTGAATATTTTGTCTGTAATTCTTCCCATTTTGTTTGCTGATCAGCTGTTAGAACATTTTTGATCTTGTCATTGTGCTCTTTTCTAGCCTCTTTAAACTTTTTTATTTTTTCTTTCTGATCGTTCCTTTTCTCCATCATCTCAGCGTTGGCTTCTTTTGCCCGATCCAAATTGATGGAATAAATTTTCTCTTGTTGTTCGGCTGTCAAGTCGAGTTGTTTCGTTAGCATTTCAGTCGATCTTTTCGCTCTGTCTTCGGGTGAATAAGTTCTTTGCCTTCCCCTCTCTTGAGAGAATGCAAGTCCGCTTATCATCAGCGCCAATATTAATAATGATATGTTTTTCATCGTTTTGTTGTTTGTTTAATTGATAGAGTGTTTCGCGATGAAAAAGTTTAAACCGTCAAATGTTAAAAAGTGTTAATTTCTAACATTACTTAGGTTTGATGGTACTGATTGTCTTCTGCATTTCGGTAATCATGCTAGTTAGCGATTCTAATGTTGGTTCGTTGGTTGGTTCAGGGAACTCTGTGCTGATAAAAGCCTTTGCTTTCCAGACTTCTAGGATATCACCTGCCTCAATCCAATATGGATCATAGGATTTGTTATCGGAAAGAAGTTTTAATCCTTTATCGGTTTTAAATTTAAAAGCTACTCTTTTATAGACTACTCCTTCTGTTCTGGAAACTACGACATAAGTTTGTCCGGGTTTAATATGATGCCAATCCTCCATATACTCTCCGATAATTACGGTTCCCGGAGTAAGAGGCAACATGGAATCTCCTTTAAGCTCAAAAGCGCGATAAGTACCTTGATTAAACATCGGTAAGCGAAACTTGGGAAGTTCGTTAATAAATTCCGGATCAGCGTAGCCATTTAAATAACCGGCACTAGCCTTAACAGGTACCAGTTCAATATTTTCATTTTCATTACTATCCGTGGTGATACTTAGAATCCGTAGGGAAGAACCATCTACGATCGACTTGGGTTTCCACTTGTCGTTGATTTTTTCGTCGACCATTTCGTCCAATGTTAGATCGAAGAAATTTGCTATTTTTTTTAGTAGTTCATATTTTGGTTCAGCACGATGTTCTTCATACGCGCCCACTAACGAGCGTTTAATGTTCATTAAATCAGCGAATTGTTGTTGTGTTAGCCCTTTCTTTTTTCTTAAGTACCTTAAGTTTGCAGCGATGTTAGACATTTTAAAAATAATTTTGTTTGTACTAATATTATTAGTATTATTGTGCCATTAAAGTTAGTAATTAAAATTGATTAACCAAATAAATTAGTTAAAAATGAATAATATGAGACAGTTTGTTTATATATTGACAGATACAAACCGGCAGGGTTTTAAGATCGGATTGACGGATGATTTAAATTATACGATGCAATATTACAAGAGCAGACAAGCTCAAAATCTCAATGGTCACAAAGAGGCGACGAGGTTGGTATACTTTGAAGAGGTCTCACCAGAAAAGGCGCTAGGTAGATTATGTGAGATTGATACATATACGAGATCTCAAAAAGAAAGATTAATACGCTTTGATAATGCGAATTGGATAGATCTTAGTCTTCGTTTGGATATGCAGATCCTTTCAAATACTTATAGCAAGTTAAACTTCGCTTCGTAGAAAAAATAATTTAACTTGCTATAAGTCGACTACCATCCGGGGGCGAAATTAATTCCGAATGTTCCGAATTTTACATCATTTCTTTGGAACGGAATTGCAAAATAAGGTTCAATTACGAAGTATCCGAACATATTTACCCTAAGTGACACCCCGGCACTCATTGCAGGTACTCGTTCATAAACGTTTATATAAGCATTGGGGTTTGTCGGACTAGGCACCTGTTCGATTAGGTCGGGCTCAGATTTAAAAGCAATCTTATCTCCTTCACTCCATGCTAAACCAATATCAAAAAAGAAGTTAAGATCGGAGAAAAGCATTCTTGATTCGATTAGCGATAGACGTTCTGGTCCTGTAAATGGAATTCTGGCTTCGATATTACCAACAGCAATTCGAGTACCCATTAACTGATTATAATTAAAGTTAGAGAGGCCACCACCCTGATTATTGTAAAAGCTTGAAGATTCGTATCCGCGAATTAAATAAGGGTATCCTAGAAACAGAGGATACAGCCTGTCGCTATCTTCTCCTACCCGCATATATGTATAAGCTCGAGCAGCTAGCGTAACTTTGTTCATTCGGTGATATTTTCTTAAATCGACTGTATAACTTCTGAAACTATAGTCGCCAAAATATTGCTCTACACCGAGTCGATATCGATATCCGGCAAGCGGCGCTGCAACCCCGAAAACGGAATTATCGCCTACTAAGGCAGTGTTCAACTGTTGAATTGTAAAAGCTTCAAAACTTGATCCGTACGTTTCTGCTGCCTCATCTAAATTAATTTTTCTTCTATCGCCTCCTAAATAATAAAGAGGATATCTCGAACCTGGATCCGCCGCGTAATAATTTGTATATCGATCAATACGATAACTATAGTGAGCAAAAGCGCCTCCCATCTCCACTCGTGTCCTTCTGGAAAATGGATAAGCAACAAATGCTTCCGCTTGTTCTTGGAAAGTCCGTATGATATCGTAATTGTCTAAATAAGCCACGCCCGTCGGCGAAATCTGTGAGTTTTCATCAATCGATGCAGATACCAAACCCGAAATAAAAGGGATATGAGAAATGGCACCACCCCAGTTGAGGCGACTTGCTTGATTGATATAAGCTACTTGTCCCCCGAAATCATATATCTCACCATTAATAGCCAAGCCAGCAAAGATTTGATTTCGTCCTAAGATGTCAGAGAATATCCCCTGAATCCCACTTGCCAAACCAGCGCCATATCGGCTTCCTACAGAAACACCCATGCCGCTACTTGCCAGATAATCTAATTTAAACTTCGGTGTGTAGGCTATCGGATATATTTGAGAGGTATCAATCCTTGTTAGGTTATTAAAGTTTCTAAGGTTTGTGTTAACAACATCCACTCCGTATGATTTGATCGGCGGTAGAATCGCGGCTGTAAAGTCGATTTCATTATTTGCTACATTTTGTGGCTCAAATTGATCGGCCTTTGCGTTGCAGATTGTATAGGTTTGAGATCTATAATAAGAATACAGAATATCATCGTTTGCAGAAACACTCAATGCAGGTGAATATTCGGTAATACCACTGATACCTGTAAAATATTCAGTCAGCTGCTCGGTCGAATTTGTTTCGATTGTATAGCGATATAAGTTTCTAAATCCATCCCGGTTTGAAAGGAAATAGATTTGGCTATCATCCCCTGAGAACTGTGGATTTAAGTTATTCGCTGTTGGGAATACGGGTAGATCGATAACATCTCGCGTGCTCATATCCATCAACGATAAATTAAAGCTAATATTTACCGATTCGTCGCCGCGCTGAAAGCTACCGCGGTCACTACTAAAAACCAAATGTCTGCCATCATGTGAATAGGAGGGGTGATATTCCGAAAAAGGATCATCCGTTAATTGTGTTAATTCTTTCGTTTGAATGTTATATTCATAAAGATCGCTTTGCCCTTGCTTTAAGCCAGAAAAAACAACGGCGTTGCCATCTGGAGCCCAGGTAATGTTGCTAAATTCACCAACGTCTCCCATGCTTTCTGTCAGAAGCGTCCGTCCATTTTCTATATCTGTAATCATCAATTTATTACGTCCTTCCGAGAATACACTGTAGGCGAATTTTCTGCTATCAGGAGAGAAACTTCCAGCAGACTCGATATAACTGAATTCGTCAATATGACTGTTGCTGATTCGACTCGTCAATTTTCGGAGAATCTTACCGGTTTGGGCATCTGCTAAGAAAAGGTCGATGCTGAACAGATCCTTTTCAGACAAAAAAGCGACGTATTTGCCATCTGGCGAGATGGCCGGCGACACGTTGGTATTCCCAGCATTGTTTTTGTCAATAATAATATTCCCCACAGGTTTTTTGGTTGTATCCGTTAAAAGTGGTTTATAGGTATTTTCGATGGCTTGTCTCCATAAACTAGAGACTGTCGCTTCATCATAGCCCAAAACCCTGCGGACAGCCATTTGATAACCATATTTCGCTGTGGCTTTAAAGAGTGGAACGATGACTGTATCTCCATAGGTTGAACCGATATAAGACCAAAATGCTTGACCATATCGATAAGGAAAATACTTATTGCTTTCAGTAAGATCTTTGAGTGTCGGGATATCCTGATTAAGATAAGCGTCACGCATCCACATGGCTGTAAATGCATCTTTTTTACCTACCGATAAATATTCGGCCATTCCCTCTACCATCCACAACGGCAGATTTCCAATATTTTCTAATTGTGTTGAATCGCCCTCGATCAACGAATGATACTGAAATGCGTGAACCATTTCGTGACCCAATACATGTCGCGTTTGACTGTTGACCTGCATGATGGGCATTACTACCCGATTCTTGAAACCTTCTGTGACACCTCCTGTTCCCACACCAATAGTCCCTTGTATTGCGGTAGTTTGTTGAAAGTCAGGATGATTATTATAGATGATTAATGGATTTTTATGGTCAAATGTGTCACGAAATACTTGTTGGTGAAGTTCATACCACAATTCACTTTCCTTCGCAAAATTCTCTAGAAGGGAATCGTTCTCCATATAATAATACAGATTAAAATGCGGAGTTTCCTTCACTTTAAAATCAAGCTTCTTGTAGCGCATTTTATTTTGACCAAAATATTGAGCCTGAGCATCGAAGAACGAACAGAACAAAACAATCAGAAATGAAATCCTTATTACTGCATTCTTGTTAAGTCGTTTTGTAACCATATATTCCATCGTTTCTTTATAATTGTCTAGTTAAAGATATGTTTTTTTGTTTATAAACTGTCTGGTAAACTTCCCTCAATCTCCTCCATAATACGATCCATCTCAATAGCGTGAGGCAGAGGGATTGCACCTGAGTCAACTTCTGTTGAGTCAATTTGTGGGCGGGGTCTAGGTGTCGGGCAGTTGTACTTTTTCGTGATTTCCACTGTAGGGTCAGGAAAGGGGCCGTATGTGTACCCGCTACTTTCATCCTGATAAAGTTTTTCCATAAACATTCCGAAAATAGGAAGAGCGGTATGTGCCCCTTCTCCCGTTGCGGAACTTTTAAAGTGAATACTCCTTTCATCGTTTCCAACCCATACGCCTGTAACCAAATCCTTCGTGAGTCCCATATACCAACCATCAACATAATCCGACGAGGTACCCGTTTTTCCGGCAATTTGATTGCCGTCTTTCCATAAATCCCATTCCCATAGCGCCTGCGACGTTCCGCCCGGTTCGTCCATGGTTCCTCGAAGCATATAAATCATTAACCAAGCATCTTCTTCACTGATAACTCGTTTACTGTCAGGTTTAAATTCAGCAATTACATCGCCTTTTTTATTTTTTATTGTCGTTACCAAAATAGGTTCTACCGAGTTCCCTTTATTTAAAAATGTAGCATAGGCTTTCACCATTTCCAATACGCTTACGTCGTTAGACCCCAAACTAACAGAGGGTACCGATTTTAGCGGACTTTTAATACCTACGCGATGAGCTGTCTCAACCACTTTGTCCCAGCCCACTTTTTCAGTGATTTGTGCTGTGATTGAATTTACAGAACGGCCCATCGCCCATCTTAGCGACATGTTTTGATAAGTAAAATTCCAGTCAGCATTTTTTGGTTCCCATTCCATCTCTTTGCCGTCTTCGATGTATTCGATTTTGATGGGTTTGTCGACAAACTTATCACACGGAGCCATTCCTTGTTCTATTGCTGTCAGGTAGGCAAAAGGCTTAAACGTCGAGCCAGCTTGTCGCCTCGCCTGATCGACATGGTCAAATTTGTAGTATTTGTGATTAATACCGCCGACCCACACCTTGATCTCACCGGTGAATGGATCCATTGACATCATCCCCGTATTAATCATCTTAGCATAGTGAGCCAGCGAGTCAAGAGTAGAATAGTTGACTTTTTTCATCCCATCCCAAGTAAATACCTCCATTTCCTTTTCTTGTTCCAGGTAAAATTGGATACTGTCCTTGTTGCCTTTATATTTTTCGTTCAGAAACTCGTAATAGTTAGTTTTTGTTGCCAAGTTCTCAAGAAACCCTTCGATTACATTGCCCTGCGAATCACGCCAAGGCAGGTCATCACCCCAGACATTTTCGAATCGATTCTGCAAAATTTCCATCTGTCTGGCAACTACCTCTTCAGCATAAGACTGCATTCGTGAGTCAATACTTGTATAAATCTGGAGCCCATCCTCATAAATATCGTATCCACTTTCCTTGCTCCACTCATCAAGGAATCTTAAAACAGCCGAGCGTAAGTATGAATCTCCAATTTGGTCGTCATCTATTTCTGCAACAGACAGGCCAATATCTAATTTTGCATAATCTTTCAGTTGCTCAGCACTGATGAAGCCCTCCTTGGCCATTTGACCTAAAACTATATTTCTTCTTTTCTTCGCATTTTCAGGATTTCTAATCGGATTATAGAGTGTTGTACCTTTTAGCATTCCAACCAGTAAGGCTGATTGGGGGGCATTTAGCGAGTCAGGTAGCGTATTGAAATAATGACCAGCAGCTGTTTTGATACCATATGTATTATTACCAAATGAAACCGTATTTAGATACATTGTCAAGATTTCTTCTTTCGAATACTTTGTCTCGAGTTTGTATGCCGTCATCCATTCTTTGATTTTGATAATAATCATTCGAACACCGGGTATTTTTCCAAGAAGACCAGATGATTTGTCATAGCGGGTTTGATACAGGTTTTTTGCTAACTGCTGTGTCAACGTGCTGGCACCACGTCTTTCTCCTTGAAAAGTCGAAAAAACACTCGTAAATACTGCAATGAAATCGACTCCGTGATGTTTGTAAAACCTGACATCCTCAGTAGATATTAGTGCATCTTTTAAAGGTTTAGAAAGTTCATCATATTGAACTGGGTTCCGATTTTGTTTAAAATAACTTCCAAGAAGTTTTCCATCTGCAGAATAAAATTGCGAAGCAACATTTAGTTCAGGCATTTGAATGTCATCCCTTGTTGGCGAGTACCCAAAAAGATTAAGAAAGTTAATCTCAATAGCACAGATAAAAATAATAACGAAGTAAACAAAAATGAGGAGGTATCGGAGAAACTTGTTCTTAATTCTTCTAAACATATCCGTAAATATCGTAAATGTTTAAATAAAATTATCTTTATATTTATTTTAC
>Ga0079224_100004939_pt1 | contig 17425 bp, 20 predicted proteins | sample Stecom2015_FD_80414 | JGI IMG/M metagenome (GOLD analysis project Ga0079224, IMG submission 80414) | Agricultural soil microbial communities from Utah to study Nitrogen management - Steer compost 2015 | ecosystem: Environmental > Terrestrial > Soil > Agricultural land | place: USA: Utah...
CAGGGAAACTGCGGACATAGACATTGTATGTGTGGGCGACGGAATACTACTTGCAAAATCAGTAGCATCTAAACTTCCTGGTAACCCCAATGTCTCCTGGTTTAAAAATTTCGGAACTGCTCAAATTGTATGGAATAATCTTGAAATTGAATTTGTAGGAGCAAGGAAGGAAAGTTACCGTAGAGATAGCCGAAATCCGGAAGTTGAACCCGGAACTCTTGAAGATGATCAGCTAAGAAGAGATTTTACAATTAATGCCCTCGCCATAAGCCTTAATTCTACAGATTTCGGAAGCCTTATTGATCCATTCAACGGAATTGATGATCTCGAAAATAAAATCATTAAAACCGCCACCGATCCTCTGATAACATTTAGTGATGATCCTTTGAGAATGATGCGGGCAATAAGGTTTGCAAACCAACTGGAGTTTTCTATAGAACAGGTAACTTATAATGCTATAAAAGAAAATGCAGGCAGGATAAGCATCATATCACAGGAAAGAATAACCGAAGAAATAAATAAAATTCTTTTATGCAGAAAACCTTCTATAGGTTTTATTCATTTGATGGAAACCGGTTTGCTTGACATTATATTCCCTCAAATGGTAGATTTAAAAGGTGCTGAATATAAAGACGGTTTAGGGCATAAAGATAACTTTTACCATACATTACAGGTAGTTGATAATATAGCAGAAAAATCTGATGATCTCTGGTTGCGCTGGGCAGCATTATTACATGATATAGGTAAACCTGCCACTAAAAGATTTGAACAGGGGCATGGTTGGACATTCCACGGCCATGAAGTTGTGGGTGCCAGAATGGTTCCTAAAATTTTTGCCTCCTTCCGTCTTCCTGTGAATGAAAAAATGAAATTTGTCAGAAAACTGGTAGAGATGCATTTAAGGCCTATAAGCCTTACGAAAGAAAATATTACAGACTCTGCTATAAGAAGGCTGTTGTTTGATGCAGGCGAAGATATTGATGCCCTTATGTTATTGTGTGAAGCTGATATTACTTCTAAAAATAAGCTTAAAGTAAAACGATACCTGGCAAATTTTGAAATGGTAAGAAAGAAGATGCAGCAGGTAGAAGAAAAAGACAGATTAAGGAACTGGCAGCCACCGGTAACAGGAGATATGATTATGCAAATGTTTAATCTAAAGCCGGGAAAAGAGGTGGGAATTTTAAAGACAGCCGTAAGGGAAGCCATATTAGACGGACATATAAGCAATGATTACAACGAGGCTGTAAAGTACCTGAAAAATCAGGCTGAGAAGTTAGGAATTTCTTCCGGGTGATTAATTTCCAACTGTTATCCCCGGAAGGTTCATTTCTGAAAATAAGTAAGTATTTTTGAAGAAATCAATCAGAATAAAAACGGATATGGCTATATTAAAATTCAGGGTATATTATGAGGAAGATGAAAGTATTTACAGAGATATTGCAATTAAGCATACACAAAGTTTTCTTGACTTAAGCAATACTTTATTAAAAGCTTTTGAATTTGATGCCAAACATGGGGCAACATTTTACAGAAGTAACGATAACTGGCAGCGTGGCAGAGAGATTACTCTGGATGTACAGGATAAAAAATACCCCGTTCCTCCATTGTTAATGAAGGATACAACAATTGGAACAGAAATAAAAGATCCGAATCAAAAGTTTATTTTTGTTTACGATTTTAATAAGAACTGGACATTTCTTGTTGAATTAATTAATGTTTCAAAAGAAGAAAAACCAGGGCTTGATTATCCTGCTATAGTTAAAACCGAAGGTATTGGACCATCGCAATATGGTACCCGTGGCCTGGTGGGTGATAAACTTGCAGAAATGGAAGAAAAATATGATCTGAATAAAGGTATGGAAGGATTTAGCGAAGAGGGTGAGGATGATGATACTGATGCTGATATGATGGATACACCTAATGATGATGACGATGACCTTTAACTGGTAAGAATTTAAAGATTTCTTTATTTCAGATAAATGACAAACAATACCGTCATCATAATTGCCGGCCCCACAGCCGTAGGTAAAACCAGTTTTGGTATTAACCTGGCAAAAGAATTAAATACCAGTATTATTTCTGCTGATTCAAGACAGTGTTTTAAAGAATTAAATATTGGGGTAGCGAAACCTTCTCCTGCCGAATTAAAAGAGGTTCAGCATTATTTTATTAATTCTCATAGTATTCATGAACCCATGAATGCAGTTATTTATGAAAAATATGCTCTTAATGCCGTGAGTGAAATTTTTAGTAAGAAAGATTTTGCTGTAATGGTTGGAGGTACGGGATTATATATTAAAGCATTTGCTGAGGGAATTGATATGATACCCGATATTGACCCCGGAATTAGAAAAAATCTTCAGGCAGAACTTGATGCTAATGGAATTGAAGCTTTGCAGGAAATGATTAAAAAGGAAGACCCGGTTTTTTATGATAACGGAGAAATTAAAAATCCGCACAGGCTTTTAAGAGCACTCGAAGTTGTACGAGGCACAGGTAAATCTATCAGAGAATTTCAATCGGGAAGGTTAAAAGAAAGACCTTTTAAAATAGTTAAGATTTTCCTGGAAGAAAAAAAAGTAGTCTTATATGAAAATATTAATAAGAGAGTAGATAAAATGATGAATGAAGGACTGTTGAAAGAAGCAGTTTCGCTCATAGAATACCGTGATCTTCCTCCTTTACAAACTGTGGGTTATACCGAATTGTTTAATTTTATAGACGGGAATTCATCTCTTGATGAAGCTACCGAACTGATTAAAAGAAATACCAGAAGGTATGCAAAAAGACAATTAACATGGTTTAGAAAAGATCCTGAATTTCAATCAATTTCTCCGCAGGATATTAACTCTGTAATCTCCCGGTTCAAAAACTGATACAACTAACTTATCCTGATCATCTTCTAAGGTTTACCACTTAATTATAAATAAGTTTAATGAATATCCTTTAAAAATTAAAGGATGTTAATTTCTCTATTGACAATTTTCAAAAGAAATTTGTGTTTAATAAAACAAATGCCCGTTTTTAATCCCGATTCTATGAATTAATTGGTTATGGCTTAGTTTTGATTTTTGAAGGTTAGGCTGCTTCTTTACTGAAGCAGCCATTTTTTTATAATTCTGTTTGTAATTGTCTTTTGTACAACTGAACTGTATTTTGAAGTCCGTAGTAAAGTGAATCGCTGATTAATGCATGTCCAATTGAAACCTCCGCCAGTCCGGGTACAGACTTAGCAAAAAAGTTTAAATTATTTAAATCAAGATCATGGCCTGCATTAATTCCTATGTTAAGTTCAATGGCTTTTTGGGCAGCTTTTATATAGGGTAATACAGCCTGTTCGCTATTATTTGGGAAGGTTTTTGCATAGGCTTCAGTATAAAGTTCTATCCTGTCTGTACCTGTTTCTTTGGCACCTTCTACCATTTTAACATCTGGATCAACAAAAATGGATGTTCTTATTCCTGCCTGCTTAAACAGGGCAATCATTTCCTGCAAATAATCAAGGTATTTAATAGTATCCCATCCGTGGTTAGAAGTTATTTGCCCGGGTTCATCGGGCACCAGAGTTACCTGTGCCGGCCGTGTTTCAAGTACCAGTTGAACAAATTTTTCTTCTCTGCGATTGCCTTCTATGTTTAATTCCACACTTAGATTTTCTTTTAAACTTCTGACATCTGCATATCTTATATGGCGTTCGTCAGGCCTGGGATGCACTGTAATACCATCTGCACCATAACTTTCAATATTAATGGCTGCTTTAATAACATCCGGAGTATTGCCACCGCGACTGTTACGCAATGTGGCTACCTTATTGATATTAACAGAAAGTTTAGTCATGCAACAAAATTACTTAAAATAAAAGATGAAAATTTAAAGCTTCACTTTACCAAATAAAAAAAGGAGCCGGCCAAGAGCTCCTTTCCACTTAAGGTTTCGCTGTTATATTTTTTAACTATTGTTCTTTTTCTATTCTTGAACTGTATAATACTGTACCCTCATGGTCTATAACATCTAATAAATAATATCCTGAATTATCCTTCTTAAAATCATTTAAAGATGTTACATTAATTCCTTTAACAAGATACCAGGAAAACATTTTAACTATCCTTCCGGTTTCATTAAACATCCTTACAATAACCTGTTTACTGTACTGACAGGAAATTTCTATATTAAGGACAGAAGAAAAAGGGTTAGGTTTTAAATTTACATGTTCTATCATTTCAACTGATTTAGGGATGATGTTATAATTCAGGGGATTCTCCTCTGTATCAGTTACCATTAGCCTTTTTATTCTTTCCTGCCATTTATTGTTTGAAATTTTGCTATCCATTCGTTTACCCTGATTGTGTAAACCTTTTACTAATCAAATGCCAAAACGTAAAATATTGATAATCAGAAGTTTGTAAATTTAATAGGATTCTTGCCTTCCCGATTTGGGACAAAAAATTGGAGTTTGGGAAAAATTTAAAATCTGGCAATAAGTTTTAGATTCAGTAACCGGGGGGTGAGCCGGTTGGGCATGGCAAATGTAGTATTGGAAAAATCTTTTATCAGCAGATATGAAATAGTATTATCTCTGTCTATAAGATTAAAAATTTCTAAAGTAACCCAGATATTTTCAAGGTTCTTAAACGGATGGTGACTTCTTCTGGATGATTTTTCAGCATTAAGTAACAAGGCACTAAAGCCTAAGTCTATACGCATATAAGGCTCTATTATCAGCGCATTACGGTATTTAGGTTCATTAGGTATGTTATAGGATAAATTGCTTCCATAAAGTAAATTCAGATAAACCTTAAAGTTTTTATTTGTAGACAAATAATCCTGTAGAAACATTCCAAAGCTGAAAAGTTTGTCTGTTGGTCTCCTGTACCATCCGCCTTCTGTGAGTATACTGTCGGTGGGGTTATTATTTTCATCCAGGCTATATCTATAGAAGAAATCATTTTTCAGATTTTCTTTTGCAGACATAATACCCAGGCTTACCCAGCTTTCAGCATCTTTTACCAGTTCTCCGAATAATCTTAATTCCAGGCCAGTGGCATAAGCAATTGCGTTATTTTCTCCATGATATCGAAGCCTTACATTATCAATATCATAAGGCACTACATCATGCATTCTCTTATAAAAAGCTTCTGTACTAAGCCGGAATGGTCTGTTATTTTTAGTAAACTGAAAATCCATTCCCGCTGTAGCCTGCCAGCTTTTTTGAGCCAGAAGATTGTAATTAACTGCACCGGTATAATTTCTCAGTTCGCGGTAAAACGGGGGCTGGTGATAAGCGCCGGCAGAGGCTTTGAATACTATATCCTTTTTCCAGTGAGATGGATGATAGGAAACTCCTGCCCGTGGAGAAAGCAAAAACTCTCTGTTAAGATCATTATAATTAAATCTTAAACCTGCCTGTACCGACCACTGAGGGTTATTCTGAAAAACAAGATTATCCTGTAAATACCCACTGATACGGTGAACCGAAAAATCGGCTCCGGATTTTAATACTCTTGATAACTCCAGCACCTGAGGATTATAAGGGATGTTATACCCAGTAGAATCCTGATATTCCCATTCGTTTAATTTATCTTTTACAATCTGTTTTTCACCGGTTATACCCCATTGAAAGAAATGGTCTTTATAATGAAGAGAACCTTTATGGGAAATATTATGAACATAAATATCCAGGAAATTTCTTGCGTAGGTATGAAACAGTCCGGTTCCTAAGGGATTATTTATTAAACCAAAATCGGGTTTTGATTTATCAAATTCCCTTTCTCCAAATAAATACAAACCCATAATATCATACGACTCTGTTTCTTTATTTTGAAAACTGCTTGCAAGAAATTTTAATTTTAAATTATTATTTGGTCTGAAGCTAAAAGATATCCCTCCCATCCGGGTAGTATATTCATCCTTTTCTTTTCCATTAAAATATATGTCAAGCCCCAGATTAGCAGAATAAAATGGTGAAAAAACACTGGAGGTTAACTGGCTGAATTCTGGTTCCAGGGTAAATCTTGTAGAGGATAAGTTTCCTAAAAATTCTATTTCAGAAGATTTGCTTAATTGATAATTTAATAGAAGCTGAACATCAGAGGAAGAAGGAATATAATTCCCTTTAGTTTCCTGTGAACTTAAAAGATTCCGGTTTGATTTATTTCTTGCTCCGATCAGATATGTGAACTTTTTGCTTTTGTTTATACCTTCAAAATGAATTCCCTGTTCAAGCATTCCTATATAAGCAGAGCCGGCAAACTTTTCAGGAGTTTTATAGGTGATATCAAGTACAGATGACATTTTATCGCCGTATTTAGCCTGAAAACCTCCATTATAAAACTGTACATTTCTTGTAAGTTCGGGGTTAATGAAACTCAACCCTTCCTGTTGGCCGCTTCTTACCAGGTAAGGACGGAATACTTCAAAATCATTTACATAAATTAAATTCTCATCATAACTTCCACCTCTAACCGAATACTGGGAAGTAAGCTCATTATTTGTTCCTACAAAAATTTTAATCAGGCTTTCTATGCCCCCAACAGGAGAGGGGATGTTAATAGCGTATTTTGGATTTATTACAACAAGGCCAGATTCTTTTCTTCCTGTATTGGCAGTAACAACTACAGAATCAAGGGGTGTTTCACCTTTAGCCAAAACAATTTCTACATATTCAACTTCCTGCTCATTTAATAAAAAATTTCTTTGAACCGGGCTATATGAAGCGTGGGTGAAAATAAGAGCAAATGCTCTGCCTGCAGGAACATCTATAGAGAATTCACCTTTAGGGCCTGAAATAGTTCCTTCATGCCTCCCTAATACAGAAATGCTTACTCCTTCAAGCCTGTTATCCCATTCGTCTTTTACTATTCCTTCAACTTTAGATTTGCTGTTTTGACTATAGGCAGACATCCAGCCAAAAATAATCAGCAGCAGGAGAGTGAATTTTAAAGTAGAAATCCGGAAGGTTGTCAAAACCATATCATTATATAAAATCTTAAAAAGACTTTAATTTACTTATCACAGCTTTGGGATCTGAAGCACTGAATACAGTATTACCTGCCACCAGCACATCAGCACCTGCAGCCACAATTTCAGGAGCATTTTCAATTGTTACACCCCCATCAATTTCTATCAGCACATTTTTTCCAGAGGCATCAATCATTTTCCTTAACGTGCGGATCTTCTCCAGAGTATGGTGAATAAATTTTTGTCCGCCAAACCCGGGGTTTACACTCATCAGACATACAAGATCTATATCCTGCAGAATTTCCTGCAGCGCAGCAACAGGAGTATGCGGGTTTACAGCCACTCCGGCCTTCATTCCCAAAGATTTAATTTGCTGAATATTCCTGTGAAGATGCACACAGGCTTCTATATGAACAGTAAGAATATCGGCACCGGCTTTTTTAAATGCTTCTGCATATTTTTCCGGTTCTAAAATCATCAGGTGAACATCAAAGGTTTTATTACTGGCTTTTCTCAGTTTTTCTATAACAGGTATTCCAAAACTAATATTTGGTACAAACCTGCCGTCCATTACGTCTAAATGATACCATTCTGCTTCGCTCTCATTAATCATTTTACATTCAGCAGATAAATTCAAAAAATCGGCAGCCAGTAAAGAAGGAGCAATAATTGCCATGTAGGGTATAGTTTTATGTTGATTTATTATTTAGGTTTCTTAACCTTGATTCAGCTTCATAGAAATTTTTATCAAGCAGCAAAGCTCTCTTATAATTATCTTCTGCTTCAGTTTTTTGGCCCAGTTCCTCAAAACATCTTCCCATCCAGTAATATGTGTCGGCCACAGTATGAGAAACAGTTGCTGCTAATGTAAATACTTCAAGCGCAGTTTCAAATTTTTGCTGATTAAAATAAATTATTCCTTTTTCCAGATAAGCATCAACAAATTTCCAGTCTCTTTTTATACAACTGTCAAACTGAGTAATTGCAGACTCAGGTTTATTATTTGTTTTATAATAAACCCCTTTAAGGTAAAATGCATCTGTTTGAAATTCGCTTGAATCTTTACTAAGAATCATATCGCATATTTCTATTCCTTTTGCATCATTTTTCGCTATCAGCAGATTCGCCAGTGCAAGTCCGGTATAATCTATTGGCAATTGGGCATAAGAAGTTTCCATTGCCTGTATGGCAGACATAGTATCACCCATTTTGGCTTTAAGCATTCCAATTTCCAGCCAGGCTTCAAAATCTTCATCATCTATTTTCACCAGTTCTTCATAATGTTCAAGAGCTTTATCAAATTGCTGAGTTTGAATATATACTTCTCCCAGTCTTCTTCTGAATTCAGGGTATCCGGGATGATTGTCTATACATTCTTCCAAAAAACCAATAGCTTTTTTAAACTCCTGGCTTAATAGCAGGCTGGAGACATAATTCATGGCAATGTCTTCCCTTTTTGTCATATTATAAGCTTTTAAATAATCTTCATTTGCCAGTTTATGATGATTATTTTGTGAAAGCCTTAATGCCCGCTCAAAATATAATTCAGGATTTTCGGGGTCATTTTTTATGCTATCTGCTATAGAATCTATGGGTGGAAGATTGTATACTATTCGTTTTTCTTCTTCCAGTGCATCATTGGAATTTTCACATCCTATAGAAAAAAATGCTAAACTAATAAGGAAATAAAAAAGCGGTTTTTTATTCATAGATCAAAGCTATCTAATTTTTAATGAAGTCTTTATGACAATAATCTGACAATATCAAGATTTTAACAATATACCTTTGCGGGCAAAATTTTGAACATGATAAAGAATGTTAAGTATTTTCTGGTTGCCGGTATCTGTGGTCTTTTTATCGGATGTGCCGAACAACCTGCCGGTAAATCAGAAGAAGCTACTGCAACCGCTGCCGGAGATTCATTAATTTTCCCTGAAGAAAAGCATTTTGCCAATATGAGGCAACTTACTTTTGGAGGCGATAATGCTGAAGCTTATTATAGTTACGATGGCAAATATCTGGTTTTTCAAAAAACTAACCCGGAAAAAGGAATTATGTGCGACCAGATTTATGTGGCTAAAATTCCCGAAACACCTGAAGAAAAATTTGAACCTAAACTGGTAAGTACAGGAAAAGGAAGAACCACCTGTGCTTTTTTTACCAAAGACAATAAACATATTATTTATTCATCTACACATCTTGCCAGCCCCGACTGTCCTCCGGTGCCCTCTAAAGAGCAGAGATATATATGGCCTATATATGACAGTTATGATATATTTATGGCAGACCTTGACGGAAACATTGTAAAGCAACTTACAGATTCTCCGGGTTATGATGCTGAACCTACTTTATCTCCCGATGGATCTAAAATGGTATTTACTTCTACCAGAGACGGAGATCTTGACTTATATATCATGGATCTTAATACAGGAGAAACAAAAAGAATAACTACAGAACTGGGATATGACGGTGGCGCCTGGTTTAGCCCCGATGGAACCAAACTTATATGGAGAGCTAACAGACCTAAAACTGAAGAGGAAATTAAAGATTATAAAGATTTACTTGCTCAGGGACTGGTTGCCCCAAATAATATGGAATTATTTATTGCAGATGCTGATGGATCAAACCAACGTCAGATAACCAATTTAGGACAAGCCAACTGGGCTCCTAACTTTATGCCCGATGGCAAAGGAATAATATTCGCCTCCAATCATGAATATGAAAGAGGTTTTCCTTTTAATATGTATTATGTAGATCTTGACGGAAATAATTTAAGGCAAATTTCCCGCGACAACGGATTTGATGCTTTTCCGATGTTTCGTCCGGATGGAAAACAAATTGTTTTCTCCAGCAATAGAAATAACGGTGGAACCAGATCTACCAATATTTTTATAGCCGACTGGGTAGAATAAGTTTAAAAGATATTTCAGGTTGATCAGGAAGGGTAAAAGATTTTATAATATCTTTAACCCTTCCTGATTTCATTTTAAACCCAAAAAAATAAATTATGACACAAGGCCTGATTCATTTGCATAATTTTTTAAGGTGGATCATTTTATTATTACTGGTTGTTGCAGTTGTTAAACATTTAATAGGAATGACCGGAAGGAAATCCTACACTAATGGTGACCGTAAGATCAGTTCTTTTCTTATGATTTCTTCTCATATTCAGTTTCTGGTAGGATTGTTTTTATATTTTGCCGGAAACCTGGGACTGAAAATGATACAGGAAATGGGTATGGGGCCAATTATGAAGGAGGCTTCTACCAGATATTGGGCAGTGGAACATATTCTTGGAATGCTGATAGCTATTGTTCTAATAACTATTGGCAGAGGAGTGGGAAAGAAAAACCTCAGTGACAGAGCCAAACATTCCAGAACTTTCTGGTTTTACTTTATAGCCCTGGTAATTATACTTTTGTTAATGCCCTGGCCTTTCCATGAAAATGCACCCAGGCCCTTATTCCCTGGAATGCAGGTATAATCTTATTGGTTTAAAATAGAAATAAATTGAAGTTTACCTGCCTTTTTACAAAGGCAGGTAATTTTTCACCCTGCTGATGAAGGAATTTTTTTTAAGTCCGGTTTCTACTATACTTACAGGTGCATTAATTGTACTGATGTTAAACATTGCCGGCGCATTATTATCGCGCAGCATAAAATTCAATTATGGCTACCTGGCCCCAATTTCCATTGTTTTTTATTTATTCCTTGCTTATTTCGCAGCATTAAGATTTGGATTTGGAATGGCCCTGCTTACAAATGCTGTAGTAGGTGCTTTCGACGGATCTGTTTGCTGGAGGCTTGTAAAAAAAATAGGCCCTGAATTCGGACCACATCATGATCAGATGATGGAAATTCCGGATAATTTTGTAACAGTTTACACAGTTGTAATAGTTACTGTAATTGGTTTAGTGGGTGCATTATTTGCCTGAGGGAATTTATTTTCAATTCCTTAAATTGCATAAAACCAACTAACGATTATGCCATATTATTGCCAATTGGGTAATATTCCACACAAGCGCCATACCCAGTTTAGAAAAAAAAATGGTGGATTATACTCTGAACAATTATTTTCAACAGAAGGGTTTTCTAATGATTACTCACTTCTATATCATATTTACCCTCCAACAGATATCATTCATACCGATGAGCCAATAGATTTAAGGCCTGCTATTGCCGAAGAAAACATGCTGAAGCACAGGAGCTTTGACGGATTTAAAATTTCTCCCACAGAAGATTTTTTACAAAGCCGGATACCTGTTTTGGTAAATGACGATTGCCATATAGTTCTGGCGGCTCCCAAAAACTCTATGGAGAATTATTTTTATAAAAATGCCGATGCTGATGAAGTTTTGTTTATTCATGAAGGGGAAGGAACGATGGAATCTATGTATGGGAAAATTAATTTCTCTGCCGGAGATTACCTGGTTATACCAAGAGGTACAATTTACAGAATGCATTTTAAGCAGGAAAATAACCGTTTATTAATTATAGAATCTTACAGCCCGGTTAGATTTCCTCGTAAATATTTAAGTCCGTACGGGCAATTACTGGAACATTCTCCTTTTTGCGAGCGGGATATCCGGCCTCCATCAGATCTGGTGAGTTATGATGAAAAAGGAGATTTTCTTATTAAAACAAAAAAGCGTGGTTTATTATATGGCCTGCATTACGGTCATCACCCCTTCGATGTTGTAGGTTGGGATGGTTGTTGTTATCCATTTGCCTTTAGTATTCATGATTTTGAACCAATTACAGGCAGGGTTCATCAGCCTCCTCCGGTTCATTTGAATTTTGAAGCAAGGAATTTTGTAATTTGTTCTTTTTGTCCGCGTTTATTCGATTATCATCCGTTAGCAATACCAGCTCCATATAATCATAGTAATATTGACAGCGATGAGTTGTTATATTATGTAGAAGGGGAGTTCATGAGCCGCAAAAATGTTACCAGGGGAATGCTTACCTTACATCCGGGAGGAATTCCCCATGGGCCACATCCCGGAGCTGTGGAAAAAAGCATAGGAGCAAAAGAAACCGGGGAATTGGCTGTAATGGTAGATACTTTTCATCCATTGAAATTGACCGTACAGGCTCTGGAAATAGAAAATCCCGGATACACAATGAGTTGGGCAGAATAATTCTTAAATCTGGTATAAAGTTTTATTATAAATAATAGTAAATTCAATAAAACTTTCCATTATGGTAAAAATTTCAGAATTAAAACCCGGCAATCTGGTGGTGGCAGAATACGAAGGCCGCCGCTGGGAGGGAGTTGTTACAGAAATTAATAATGAAGATAAGGAAATAGGGGTAGATACAGGAATTCAGGTATTCTGGTTTAAACCTGAAAATATCTATCCTGTTGAAATGAGTGATGCAGCATTATTCAAGCTGGGTTTCAGTAAAGAATTTCAGGAAAATGGATTAGTAAAGTATCTTCGCGGGCCATTCAGGATGGTAGTAAAAGATGACGGTAAGTTCAGCCCTTCCGAAATCTGGTACAGGGAAGACAGGAGATATTTCAACGAACCACTATTTATTCACGATTTGCAGAATAAATATCAATCGATGACTAAAGTGGATTTAAACCTGGTATAGCAGGAAATTTTATAAAATTTCGCCAAAACCATTCATTTATATTGAGTTGGGAGAAAAAAAATCATTTTTTTTTCTAATTAACCTATAATATCCTATCTTTGCGCCTCCAAAAAGTATGGGAAAGCAACCTTTAATTAAACAAGACGGAACTATTTTAGAAGCATTATCAAACGCAATGTTTAAGGTAAAGCTTGAGAATGGTCATGAAATTCTGGCAACAATTTCCGGTAAAATGCGTATGCACTACATCAGAATTCTTCCCGGAGACAGGGTAGGAGTAGAGATGAGTCCATATGATTTATCCCGGGGCCGGATTATTTTCAGGTATAAATAATTGCATTAGCAGCATATTTATAAAAACAAAGAAATGAAAGTTAGAGCATCAATTAAAAAAAGAAGCGCAGATTGCAAAATTGTACGTCGTAAAGGTGTACTGTTTGTAATCAACAAGAAGAATCCTCGTTTTAAACAAAGACAGGGATAATCTTATCTGTAATTAAAAACTCAAATTAAAAACAATTATGGCTCGTATTGCCGGAGTAGACTTACCAAAAAACAAAAGAGGTGAAATAGGCCTTACCTATATCTATGGAATAGGTCCGTCAACAGCAAGGTATATTCTTGAAAAATCTGAAATTTCCTTTGATAAGAAGGTTCATGAATGGAATGATGATGAGTTGAATTCAATTCGTTCAATTATTACAAATGAACTTAAAGTTGAAGGTCAGCTTCGTTCAGAAGTTCAGATGAACATCAAACGCTTGTTGGATATTGCCTGTTACAGAGGTTTAAGGCACAGAAAAGGCCTTCCGCTTCGTGGACAGCGTACAAGAACCAACAGCCGTACAAGAAAAGGAAAACGTAGAACTGTTGCTGGTAAAAAGAAAGCGCCTAAGAAATAAACCTTAATTAACCATTGCCGGATGCCGTGAAAACGGAGTAGGAATGGCCCCCGGTTCTTAAGTCTGACCGGGATTATTTAAAACAAATTAAAAGATTACCTCCAGAACAAAAGTTATGGCAAAACAACAATCAAGTGCGAAAGCCGCCGCGAAAAAAAGGGTAGTAAAAGTAGAACCCGCCGGTGATGCCCACATTAATGCAAGTTTTAATAATATTATCATCAGTATTACCAATAAGAACGGCCAGGTAATTTCCTGGAGCAGTGCAGGTAAAATGGGTTTTAAAGGTTCTAAAAAGAACACCCCTTATGCGGCTCAGATGGCTGCTTCTGATGCTGCAAAAACGGCCGTTGATGCAGGGTTGAAAAGAGTGGATGTATATGTAAAAGGCCCGGGAGCCGGTAGAGAAAGTGCTATTCGTGCACTATCAAATTCAGGAATTGAAGTGGTAATGATTAAAGATATTACCCCTTTACCGCACAATGGCTGCCGTCCTCCAAAGAAAAGAAGAGTATAACCAAAATTTTAATAACCGGCACGGTGAAAACCGTTGCCGGATTTGTTTCATTTAACATAAAAAGGTATTGCGATTGATTTTTAAGATTTTTAATGATCGCATTACCATTATAAAAAAATCAGAATATAAATTATGGCACGTTACACAGGACCAAAAACCAGAATTTCCCGGATTTTCGGAGAACCCATTCTGGGCAACGGGAAATATCTTACAAAAAACAGCTTTCCCCCCGGACAGCATGGACCCTCACGTAAGCGTAAAGCACCGGGAGAATATGCAATTCAGTTAAAAGAAAAACAAAAAGCAAAATATACTTATGGGTTGCTGGAAAAACAATTCCGCAAAACATTTGATGAAGCTGCACGTCAAAAAGGAGTAACAGGTGAAAACTTAATCCGTTTACTTGAAGCAAGACTGGATAATACAGTTTTCCGTTTAGGTATCGCTCCTTCCAGGCCAGCGGCACGCCAGCATGTATCACACAAACATGTGACTGTTAACGGAGAGGTGGTAAACATTCCATCTTATTCCTTAAAGCCCGGAGATGTGATCAGCCTGAAAGAAAAAGACAAATCTAATGAGGCATTTACCAGCCAGATAAGAGGTAAAAATCAGAAATTTACCTGGCTCGACTGGAATGAAGCAGAAATGAAAGGAACTTTCGTTGCTTTTCCTGAAAGGGAAAGTGTTCCGGAAAATATTAAAGAATCTCTCATAGTGGAGTTGTATTCAAAATAATTTTTTTCAAATTCATTGCTGCAAATTGCAGATATACTTTTTTATTAAGCTAAATATTACAATCAGATATGGCCATTTTAAATTTCCAGAAACCAGACAAAATTATCCTGCAAAAGGCTACAGAGTTCGAAGCTCAGTTTGAATTTCGTCCGCTTGAACCCGGATTTGGTGTTACCATTGGGAACGCTTTACGCAGGGTGTTACTGAGTTCTTTGGAGGGGCATGCAATTATTGGAGTTCGTATTGAAGGTGTGGATCATGAATTCGCTACCATCAACGGAATTTCCGAAGACGTAGTGGAAATTATTCTTAACCTTAAGCAGGTACGGTTTAAAAAAACCGTAGACCATGAAGTTGGGCAGGAGAAAATTTCCCTGAATATTAAAAACAAAACAGAATTTACAGCAGGAATGATTGGTGAGGCAACTCAAAGTTTTGAGATCATGAATACAGATCTTTTAATCTGTACACTGGATACTTCAGCAAAACTTGATATTGAACTTACTATTGGTAAAGGTCGTGGTTATGTTCCCGCTGAAGAAAATAAAATTAAAGACGCTCCTTTCGGATATATCCCTACAGATGCTATTTATACGCCAATTAAAAACGTTAAATACTCTATAGAAAATACAAGGGTAGAACAAAGGACTGACTTTGAAAAGCTTATAATGGAAGTTTCTACAGATGGTACTATTCATCCTGAAGAAGCTGTTAAACAAGCCAGCAGAATTCTTATTCAGCACCTGATGATCATAACCGACGAAAACATCACTTTCGATAATAAAGAAGATAAGAAAGAAGATGTGGTTGATGAACAATTACTGCAGTTAAGAAAAGTTCTGAAAACTCCTCTTGAAGACCTTGACCTTTCAGTTAGAGCATTTAACTGTCTGAAAGCAGCAAAAATCAATTCTTTAAGTGAATTGGTGCAGTACGAACAGGAAGACCTGATGAAGTTTAGAAACTTTGGACAAAAATCATTGTCTGAAATTGAACAGGTATTAGGAGAAAGAGGTCTTCATTTTGGAATGGATCTTGGTAAATTAGGAGTAGATAAAGACGAATTATAATTTTAATTAAACCCCATAAAGGGAATTTTATAACAAAGCTGCAATTCCTGACACGGTGCAGTTTTAAAAACATCAAAAATGCGTCACGGAGATAAGATCAACAATTTAAGCAGAACAGCGGCTCATAGAAAAGCTTTGCTGAGCAATCTTGCTATTGAACTGATCAGACATAAGAGAATCGTAACCACTCTTGCTAAAGCAAAGGCTTTACGCCCATATGTGGAACCATTAATTACAAAAGCAAAAGATAATACTACCCACCAGCGTAGAGTCGTTTTCAGCTATCTTCAGAATAAAGAAGCAGTAAACGAATTATTTTCTGTAGTTGCTGAAAAAGTTGGTGGACGCCCGGGCGGTTACACAAGAATTATAAAGCTGGGAAAAAGAGTAGGGGATAATGCAGAAACAGCAATGATTGAACTGGTAGATTTTAATGAAGTTTACGGAAAAGCATCTGCAACTCAAAAAGAACCTGCAAAAAGAACCAGAAGAGGTAGAGCAAAAAAATCTGAAACTGTGGCTGAAAAAGCACCGGAAACAACTGAAAATGTTGAAACAGAAGTTGCTCCCGAAGAAAAGAAAGATGATAAAGCTGCAGAATAATGATTGTAGCAAAAAATACAAAAAAGGCTGCCCGTCAAAAGGCAGCTTTTTTTATACACATTATGAGATATTAATAAGAAATTAGCAGTTCAAGTTTAATTATTTGTTTTCTTTGCAAAATTTTTGACTATGCCCGATCAGGAAAGACAAGCGATTTTATTATTAGAAGATGGTTCAGTTTATTATGGTAATGCTTTTGGCGTAAGCGGAACTACATCTGGAGAAATATGTTTTAATACCGGCATGACCGGTTATCAGGAAGTTTTTACAGACCCCAGTTATTTTGGACAGATAGTGGTAATGAATACAGTACATGTAGGAAATTACGGTGTGAAAGAAGATGAAGTAGAATCTGATTACATCAAAATAAAAGGCTTAATATGCCGAAACCTGGAAAAACAATACAGCCGTAAACTGGCACAGGGGAATATAGAAGATTACCTGGTAGAACAAAATATAGTTTGTATTCAGGGTGTAGATACCAGAGCACTTGTTTCTCATATTAGAGAAAAAGGTGCAATGAATTGTATAATTTCTTCTGAAATTTTTGATATTGAAGAACTGAAAAAGCAACTTAGTCAAACTCCTTCAATGGGTGGATTAGAACTTGCAAGTGAAGTTTCTACAAAAGCCCCTTATACAAAAGGAGACGAAAATTCTGATGTTAGAATAGCAGTTTTAGATTTCGGAACAAAGCAGCATATTATAAATTGCCTGGTAGGAAGAGGAGCATTTGTAAAAATTTTCCCTGCTAAAACATTGGCAGAAACTTTAAAAGAATTCAATCCCACCGGATATTTTATTTCAAATGGCCCCGGAGACCCTGCAGCTATGGATTATGCGGTAGAAACAATTAAGGAAATTCTGGAAGAGAAAAAACCAACTTTCGGAATATGTCTCGGACATCAGTTGCTAGCCCTTGCTAATGGTGTTTCTACATTTAAAATGCATCACGGACACAGAGGGCTTAATCACCCGGTAAAAAATATTATTACAAATAGTTGTGAAATCACCACCCAAAATCATGGTTTTGG
>Ga0079224_100004940_pt1 | contig 17423 bp, 14 predicted proteins | sample Stecom2015_FD_80414 | JGI IMG/M metagenome (GOLD analysis project Ga0079224, IMG submission 80414) | Agricultural soil microbial communities from Utah to study Nitrogen management - Steer compost 2015 | ecosystem: Environmental > Terrestrial > Soil > Agricultural land | place: USA: Utah...
AACAGCTGGGCGACCTCGTATACGTGGGCGATGTCAACGTCGGCGCCGAGCTGCAGGCAGGCGAAGTGGCCGGCGTTGTGGAATCGGTCAAGGCGGCATCCGACATTTATGCGCCGGTAGCGGGCGAAATCGTGGAATTCAATGAGGCGCTCAATGACGAGCCTAACCTGATCAACGATGCCCCCTACGACACCTGGATCTTCAAGATCAAGCCCGTTAACCCCGCCGATCTCGACGATCTGCTTGATGCTGCCGGCTACGAAGCCTCTCTCTGATCATGTATTCCGAACTCGATCCCAACACCGATTTTCAGGGCCGCCATATCGGCCCCACTGAAGACGACCAGGCTCGCATGTTGCAGGTTGTCGGTGCAGCCTCGTTGTCAGAACTCATTCATGACATCGTACCTGCCAGCATCCTGGATGAGTCACCGCTGAACGTTCCCGGCCCCCATTCCGAAAGCGCTGCATTGGCACGCTTGAAGGCCATCGCCGAGCGCAACGAGATCTACCGCAACTACATCGGCCAGGGTTACTACGGCACGCACGTGCCCAACGTCATTCTGCGCAATATCCTGGAAAACCCAGCGTGGTATACCGCGTACACCCCTTACCAGCCTGAGATCTCTCAAGGGCGCCTGGAAGCGCTGTTGAATTTCCAGACGATGGTGGCGGATCTCACCGGGCTGGATATCGCCAATGCCTCGCTGCTTGACGAAGGTACCGCGGCAGCCGAGGCCATGACGCTGGCCCGACGCGGTTCGCGATCCAAGTCGAATGTGTTCTTCGCATCCGTACACTGTCACCCACAGACGCTGGAAGTGGTGCGCACGCGGGCCGAATCTTTGGGTATAGAGCTCGTTATTGCCGACGAAACGCAGGGGCTGCCCGAATGCTTTGGCGTGCTGCTGCAATACCCGCAGACGCTGGGATCGGTGGAAGACTACCGCGAACTCGTGGAAGCCGCCCATCAGCAGGGTGCACTCGTGGCGGTGGCAACTGACTTACTGGCGCTGTCCGTACTGACGCCTCCGGGTGAGTGGGGCGCCGATATCGCAGTGGGCACGGCGCAGCGTTTTGGCGTACCTCTTGGCTGTGGCGGCCCGCATGCCGGTTTCATGGCTTGTCGTGACGCGTTCAAGCGCAATATGCCCGGGCGCCTCGTGGGGGTGTCCCGCGATGCACAAGGCGCTCCCGCGCTGCGCCTGGCCCTGCAAACGCGTGAGCAGCATATTCGCCGCGAGAAAGCGACTTCCAACATTTGTACAGCGCAAGTGCTGCTGGCGGTAATGGCAGCCATGTATGCCGTATGGCACGGCCCACAAGGTCTGCGCCGTATTGCACAGCGCGTGGCCGACCACACGGGCCGATTGCATGCCGCACTGGCAGATTTAGGTATTGGTGTGCGCCACACGGCTTATTTCGATACCTTGTGCCTGGAAACCGGCGCGAGCACCGGCGCCATCTTGGCCGCCGCTCGCGAGGCGCGCATCAACCTGCGTCAGGTCGATGAAGCCACGCTGGCGGTGTCGCTGGACGAAACCGTCACCGCAGAAGACTTGCAAACCCTGGTGGCAGTATTTGCCGCCGGTGTGGGCAAGGAGCCGGCCGCACTGCGGGTGGGTGCGGGCAATGGCTTGCCTGCCGAGCTGCTGCGCACGAGCGACCCTCTGCCACACCCCATCTTCTCGCGTATTCGTTCAGAAACCGAGATGCTGCGCTATCTGCGCAGCCTGGCCGACAAAGACCTGGCTCTGGATCGCACGATGATCCCGCTTGGCTCGTGCACCATGAAGCTGAACGCCACGGCCGAGATGATCCCCATCACTTGGCCGGAATTCACGCAGATTCACCCCTTCGCTCCGGCTGAACAAGCGCAGGGCTACCAACAGCTGGTCGAAGAGCTATCGGCTGCGCTGTGTGAGATCACCGGCTACGACGCGATCAGTCTGCAGCCCAATTCAGGAGCTCAGGGCGAGTATGCCGGGCTGCTGGCTATCCGGGCGTATCACCGCGCCAATGGGCAGCACCAGCGAGACGTCTGTCTGATTCCTGCTTCCGCCCATGGCACCAACCCGGCGTCGGCCCAGATGGCGGGTATGGAAGTCGTGGTGGTGGCTTCCGACGAAAACGGCAACGTCGACGTGGAAGATCTGCAGCGGCGTATCGACCAGGTGGGAGACCGACTTGCCGCGTTGATGATCACCTACCCGTCTACGCACGGCGTATTCGAGCTGGCCATCACCGACATCTGCGAACGCGTCCATGCGGCGGGCGGCCAGGTATACCTGGACGGTGCAAACATGAATGCGATGGTGGGTCTGGCCAAGCCGGGTAAATTCGGCTCTGACGTCTCGCATCTAAATCTGCACAAGACGTTCTGCATCCCCCATGGAGGGGGCGGGCCGGGTGTCGGTCCGGTGGCTGTACGTTCGCACCTCGCGCCTTACCTTCCCGGCGTGGTGGGTGCGGACGGGCAAATGCCTGCCGGTGCGCCGGTCGGACCGGTTTCGGCCGCACCGTTCGGTTCGGCCAGCATCCTGCCGATCTCGTACATGTATGTGCTCATGATGGGGGCAGACGGTCTGAAGCGTGCTTCAGAAGTGGCCATTCTTAGTGCCAACTATATTGCCGCACGGCTGCGCGACCACTATCCGGTACTTTATGCCGGCCCCAAGGGCTATGTGGCGCACGAGTGCATTCTGGATATTCGGGGCATTAAGGATGCCTGCGGCATCAGCAACGAAGACATCGCGAAGCGTCTAGTCGATTATGGCTTCCACGCGCCCACGATGAGCTTCCCGGTTCCCGGCACGCTGATGGTCGAGCCCACTGAATCTGAAAGCCTAGAAGAACTGGATCGCTTCTGCGACGCCATGATCGCCATTCGCGAAGAAATCGCTGCGGTTGAGAAGGGCGAGAAAGACGCGAACGATAACGTGCTGCGTAACGCTCCGCACACGGCCCAGATGCTGTTGGTCGAAGACTGGCACCACGATTACAGCCGCGAAGCCGCGGCCTATCCGCTGGCCAGTCTGCGTTCCAACAAGTATTGGCCGCCCGTGGCACGGGTGGACAACGCCTGGGGCGATCGCAACCTGGTGTGCAGCTGCCCACCTATGGAAGCCTATATGGATCCCGTCGAGGCGTAACCGCACGCCAAGCTCTGGGCCACCCATGCTGTCGGAGCAGTGGGTGGCCGGAGCCACGGCTCAAGCAGCAGCATGCGCCGCACGTTTGTACGGCTCAGCGCTTGCGGCGTAATGTCACAAAGGCGTAGTGAAGGCCATTTTCTTCCGGCTGCGGCTGCCGGTCCGCCTCTTCCCATTCGTCGGCGGCCAGTTCAGGAAACCAGGTATCACCCGCGATATCAGCGTCGATTTCTGTAGCAATGATTTCGTCGACCTGGGGCAAGGCGGCTCGGAATATCTGTTCTCCGCCAATAATACAGACCCGCTCTGCGTCGCCACAGGCACGCAATGCGTCGTCCAGCGACGGGCACACTAGAGCGCCTTCCGCCTGAAAGCTCGCGTTACGGCTAATCACGACATTGAGCCTGCCCGGTAACGGCCGTCCGAGTGACTGCCAGGTCTTGCGCCCCATGATGATCGGGCTGCCCATGGTGACGCGCTTGAAGTGCGCCAAGTCACCCGGCAGGCGCCAGGGGAGGTCATTGTTGCGCCCGATGACGCGATTGCGCGCATAGGCGACGACGATCTGTTTGAGTGGCTGGCCGGCCATGGCAGTGCAGCTCCTTCTACGGCATACGAACTAAACGCTATCTTAGCCCGAGTCGGCGGATTGCAACGGTTGCAACGGGGCTGCATCGTGCCGCTGTCGCACACCATCCAGCACTATGCTGGTATCTACTTCGTCTAGCCTTCGTTTGCCGCAGAAGGCCATGGTGAGGTCAAGCTCGCGCTGGATGATTTCCAGTGCTTTGGTCACGCCGGATTCACCCATGGCGCCAAGCCCGTACAGGTAGGCGCGCCCGATATACGTGCCGCGCGCCCCCAAGGCCCAGGCTTTTAGTACGTCCTGACCGCTGCGTATGCCGCCGTCCATGTGCACTTCGATTTCTGAGCCGACCTCGGCGACAATTTCCGGAAGAGCGCTGATGCTGCTTGCCGCGCCGTCCAATTGGCGGCCGCCGTGGTTGGACACGATTAGGGCATCCGCGCCGGAGGAGACTGCCATGCGAGCGTCTTCGGCGTCTTGAATGCCCTTAAGAATCAATGTGCCTCCCCACAGTTCTTTAATCCATTCCACATCCTGCCAGCTCAGTGTGGGGTCGAACTGTTGCGTGGTCCATGCAGAAAGAGATTCCATGTTCTCCACGCCGGGGACATGGCCGATCACGTTGCCGAAGTGCCGCCGTTTGGTGCCCATCATCTGCAGGCACCAGCGGGGGCGCACTGCCATCTGCATCAGGCTGGACAGCGTCAACTGCGGGGGAGCCGCCAGCCCGTTCTTCAGGTCCTTATGCCGCTGGCCGGGAATCTGCAGATCAAGCGTGAGTACCAGAGCACCGCAGCGGGCATCCTTGGCCCGCTGTATCAGTCGGCTGATGTAGTCGCGGTCCTTCATGACATAGAGCTGGAACCAAAAGCCTTCGCCGGCATGGTGGGCGACGTCTTCAATGGAACAGATGCTCAGGGTGGACAGTGTGAACGGTACACCGAATTTCCTGGCCGCCCGGGCCGCATGAATTTCGCCGTCTGCATGCTGAAACCCTGTCAGGCCGGTCGGGGCCAGCGCCACGGGCATACTGACCGGCTGACCTACCATGCTGGCTGCGGTACTGCGATCCTGAATGTCAACGGCTACGCGTTGCCGCAGCCTGATAGCCTGCAGTTCGACCTCGTTGGCGCGATAGGTGCTTTCCGTCCATGAACCACCGTCCACGTATTCGTAGAACATCCGAGGCACGCGCCGTCGTGCCAACGCCTGCAGGTCGGCAATGCTGGTGATGACTGTCATTCTTCTTCTCGTGTGGGCCGGCCGTCTATCCCGGCATGTTCAGAGATGTGACGACCGGCCGAAAGAGGGCTATTGGTCCAGAGCGATGGAGACGTAACGCACCTCCAGGTACTCCTCTAACCCCCATTTGCCACCCTCGCGGCCGATACCGCTGTCCTTAGTGCCACCAAAGGGTGCTTGCGCGGTAGACGGAGCGCCGTCATTCACTCCAACGATGCCGTACTCCAGAGATTCAGACACGCGGAATGCCCGCGACAGGTCTCGCGTATAGACGTAGGCTGCCAGCCCGTATGGCGTGTCGTTAGCCAGCCGTATCACTTCGTCTTCGTCGTCGAAGGCAAGTACCGGAGCGACCGGACCGAAGGTTTCCTCTGTGAGGATTTCCATTCCGGGAGCAACGTCGGCCAGGACGGTTGGGCTGAAGTACAGGCCTTGTGGGCTGTCACCCCCCACAAGCACTTTCGCGCCTTTGGCTACGGCGTCGGCAACATGGCGTTTGACCTTGGCCAGAGCGTCGGCATCGACCAGTGGGCCGATCTGCGTATCGGGATCGGCGGGGTCGCCCATGCGCAGGGCCTGTACGCGTTTGCTCAGTGCGGCGTTAAAGGCTTCGAGAATGGGCCGCTGGACATAGATCCGATTCGTGCACACGCAGGTCTGTCCTGCATTGCGGAACTTGCAGAGCATGACCTCGTTCACGGCCTTTTCGATGTCTGCGTCGGCAAACACGATGAACGGTGCATGGCCACCCAACTCGAGAGAAACGCGCTTGATGGTGCGTGCGGACTGCTCGTAGAGCATCCGCCCGACGTCCGTGCTGCCGGTGAAGGTGAGCTTGCGGATCTTTGCAGAATCGAACATGACTTGGGATACGGCAGCGGGGTCGCTCGCCGTTAGTACCTGCAGGGTGCCCGCCGGCCCGCCGACCTTCTGCCACAGCCCAGCCAGCAGCAAGGCGGTGACGGGGGATTGTTCGGCAGGTTTCACGATAGCGGTACAGCCGGCGGCCAGGGCAGGCGCGATCTTGCGCGTGACCATGGCGGCGGGGAAGTTCCACGGAGTCACCGCATAGACCGGCCCCACCGGCTGACGGTTGGCGAACAGCCGCTTGTGAGCGTGTTGGCTGGGGAAGGTTTCGCCGTAAATCCGCGTGGCTTCTTCGGCATAGAGCTCTACGTAGGCGGCAGCATAGGCAATCTCGCCCAATGCTTCCGTGTAAGGTTTGCCCATTTCCGAGCTCAGTGCCCGTGCGAGGCTTTCCTGGTTGCAGATGATTTCCGCATGCCAAGCCTTGAGCAGTTGAGAGCGCTGCGGCGCAGTCGTTTTCTTCCAGGAGGCAAAGGCTGCGACTGCTGCATCGACCGCTTCTGCGGCGATTTCAGCGGTGCAGTCTGCGACTTCGGCATACACATCGCCCGTTGCCGGGTTGATGACGGAAAACGTCTTGCCGCTGCGTGCGGCGCGGCCGTCGATGAAGGCATCGAGTTGCAGCGGTGCTTCACTAGAGCGTGCGGGAGTAACTGTGGTCATGATGATTTTTTATATAGAGTTGTCTGACGGACAGGGGCGTTTTGCGTTCAGCCGCGTGCCTTTTCTATCGCCTGGCGCAGAATGGACAACGCTTCCTGTGCGACTTCGGCGCTGGTGTTAAGCGGCGCCAGCAGTCGCAAGGTGTTGCGATGTACGCCGCATTTGATGACCAGCAGCCCTGCTTCACGGCAATTGTCGATAACCGTCTGCGTGAGATCCGCATCGGGTTTGAAGGGATCCTGCTCTTGTACGAACTCGATGGCCAGCATCGGCCCCACGCCACGGACCGTGCCGATCTCTTTGAAGTCGCGCGCCAGCTGCTCTAGGCCCTGGAGCAGGATTTCGCCGAGCTGCTTCCCTTGGGTGAGCAGGTCTTCTTCTTCAAAGGCATCAAGCACTGCAAGTGCAGCTGCGCAGGCCAGAGGGTTACCGGCATAGGTGCCGCCGAGGCCGCCGGGAGCGGGCGCTTCCATGATGTCGGCGCGTCCCACTACGCCCGAGATCGGCAGTCCGCCAGCCAGGCTCTTGGCCACTGTGACCAGGTCCGGCTGTATACCCGCCTGCTGGAAGCCGAAGAGATCACCGGTACGGCCGAAGCCTGTCTGGATCTCATCCAGGATCAGGACGATGCCGTGCTTCTGCGTAATGGCGCGCAGTGCCTTCAGGAAGTCTGCGCCCGCGGGCAGAAAACCGCCGTCGCCCTGCACAGGCTCCAGAATGATAGCGGCCACGCGCTCGGGCGCGATTTGGGTGGCGAACAGGTCTTCAAGCGCTTGGATGGCTTTCTCGGCGGTCATCCCCCGATAGGGGTCGGGATAGGGGGTGTGGTAAATGTCGTTGGCCAGGGGGCCGAAGTTCTGCTTGTACGGTGCGCTCATGCCGGTGAGTGTCATACCAAGCAGCGTGCGCCCGTGGAACCCGCCATGGAAGGCGATGATGCCTGGAGCATTGCGGTGAGCGCGGGCGATTTTAACGGCATTTTCTACTGCTTCAGCGCCTGTGGTCAGGAAAATCGTCTTGTAATCTATGCCGGAATCCCCACTGACAAGCTCGTTCAGACGAGCCGCCAGATCGACGTAAGGCCGGTAGCCGCCCACCTGAAAGGCTGCGTGGCAAAGCTTGTCGACCTGAGCCTTGACTGCCTCGACCACCTTCGGGTGGTTGTGGCCGACGTTCATGACGCCGATGCCGCCCACGAAGTCGATATAGCGGCGGCCTTCGACGTCCCATACATGGCTGCCTGCGGCGCGCTCGATGAATACGGGATGAGCAGTGACGACGCCTTGTGGCACGTGCTTTTCACGGAGCGCGATCAGGTCTTTATTGGTTGTGGTCATGGGAATTCACTCGATTGGTTTGCTGATTTGATACATGGGGACGGCGCAAGCCTGCTCGAAGGCAATGCGCCACTATGTATTAATGATAGGGGTGCTCCACCACGAAGATTCACCAAAATCCGGGGGCAGGAAAGCAGTGAATTGTTTTATTCGCCTTTAAACAGCAGTTCCTGCGATTCAGGGTGTTGTGGCCCGGAAGACTCGCGAAAAACAGCAGAAGATGCTGTTTTCGCTGGGCGAAAGCGAATAACCCTTAAAAGGGATCCGCTTACACTGAAAAGACAGTGTCGCCCCTCGCCGAGGCGAGCGGGATTCAGAACTTTCCCGGTTACTTGAGATCAAGAATGAGAGTATTCCACTCCCAAAAATGTGTGCTCCATGCTCCCCAGACCTACTTTCGCCGGGGTCGCAGCATCCCGCATTTTGAACAGCCCGGCCGCTATGACGTGCTGATGAAGGCGGTGGCTGAAGGCGGCCACGAAATACATGAAGCAACTGACCATGGTGTCGCTCCCATCTTGAGGGTTCACAGCGAACGCTATGTGCAGTTCCTTGCCGAGGCCTGGAAACGGCGCATGGAAATCGAACCTGACACCGATTACGTGCTGCCGTCGCACTTCGCCCGTCCGGAGATGTCGCATTACCCTGAAGGCATCATCGGCCGGGTCGGCTTTCACATGGCTGATCTGTCCACACCGATTCATGAGCACACCTATACCGCGGTAATGGCAAGCGCCAATGCTGCACTCAGCGCCGCTCAGGCTGCCATGGTTCACGGCTATGCGTATGGGCTGTGCCGCCCGCCCGGCCACCATGCCTCGACAGAAAGCGCCGGCGGCTTTTGCTTCATTAACAACACTGCCGTCGCTGCGGCGCACCTGCAGGCAGAGTTGGGTTGCAAGGTGGGCATCATCGACATCGATGTTCATCACGGCAATGGCACTCAGATCATCTTCTACCAACGTGATGATGTAGTAACCACTTCCATACACGGCGATCCTTCAGCGTTTATGCCGTATTACGCCGGCTATGCAGAAGAAACAGGCGCAGGACCCGGAGCCGGCTTCAACCTGAATCTGCCCCTGCCTTTGGGCTCGGGCGACGAACCCTACCTTCGTGCCATCGATGACGCGCTGGAATTCTGCGCTGCGCGCGGAGTCGAGGCGCTTGTTGTCGCGCTGGGCCTGGACGCTTCCGAAGCCGATCCGAATGGTGCGCTGGCCGTGACCACGGAAGGGTTCCGCCAAGCCGGCGCAAAGCTGGCGGCCACCAAATGGCCCACGGTGCTCGTCCAGGAAGGGGGCTATCTCAGCGACATATTGGGTGAGAATCTGAAAGCCATACTCGCAGGGTTCGAGCAGGCGAGGGTCGGCTAGGCAGGCGCTAAGCCGTCGTTAACGAGGAAGGGAATTGACCAAGCTGGATATTGTTGTGGCGCCGGGTCCCTGGGACCCGCAACCGTGGCGCGACGCGTTTCAAAAGCAGGCCGGGCAGCGGAATGTACGGGTGTGGCCCCACGACGGGGAGCGATTGGGCGATGCGCCGTATGTGATCTGCTCATGGAAGGCGGAGCCGCGCGTTTTCGAGCAGGCGGTGGAACCGTCCGCCGTGTTTTCCTTGGGTGCGGGGGTGGATCACCTGCAGCCTCTGGCAGACAAGCCCCATATACCGGTCGGGCGTATCGTGGATCCCGATCTCACCATGCGCATGGTGGAGTATGTGTCGTTTGCTGTGCTGTATCTGCATCGCAAAATCCGAGCCTATGAAGCAAGTCAGTCCCAGCGACGCTGGGCGCCGCTCGTGCAGCCTGCGGCCAGCAGTGTGTCGGTGGGCATCATGGGAGTCGGAGTCCTGGGCAGCGCGTGCGCACGGGCGCTACAGAGCATGGGTTTCCAAGTGGCCGGCTGGGCGCGCAGCAAACGTACGGATACACCGTTCCCCGTGTACGCCGGTCCAGAAGAGCTGCCGCAATTCTTGGCACGCACGAACATCTTGGTAAGCCTGCTGCCCAGTACGCCGGCGACTCGCGGGCTGATCGATATGAGTGTCTTCCGAGCCCTGGCGCATTCAGACGCCCTTGGTGCGCCGTGCTTCGTGAATGCGGGGCGTGGCGAAGCGGTATCAGAGCAAGACCTTATCGAAGCGCTCAATGCAGAAGTGCTGGGCGGGGCTGTGCTGGATGTCTTTGAGCACGAACCCCTGCCGTCCGATAGCCCCTTGTGGGACTTCTCCAATGTATTAATCACGCCCCACGTCGCGGCCGATTCGGATCCGGAAGTGGTGGTGGGGCAGATCGTCCGCAACGTCGAGCGCTTGGAGGCCGGCAGGGGTATCGAACAACAGGTGGATCTCAGCCGCGGTTACTGAGACTCAAGGTATGCAGAGGCTGTCGCAATGAGTGCAAAGCATGTGATTTCCCTGCGCAGGTTCGAAGAGGCCGATCTGGAGGCGGCCGCAGAGCTGTCCAGGGAAGCGCGTTGGCCCTTATGGCCCGAAGATTGGGGAAAGCTGCTGGCATCGGCTGAAGGTGTGGTGGCCGAACGGGACGGCAGGGTGGTCGGCACAGCCTTGAGTTGGCGCTATGGTGAGCGGTGCGCAGCCTTGGGCATGGCGCTGGTCGCCAAGGATTTCCAAGGCCAGGGCATCGCCAGACGCATGGTGTCATGGCTTCTTGACCGCTTGCAAGACCATCTGGTCGTGGTACATACGCCGGCGCTGTACACGTCTCTGTACACCGGCCTGGGTTTTGAGCCGCAAGAAACCCTCTCCACCCACCAGGGTCTTGCTTCCATGGCGCCATTGGTTGCGCTGGAGCCGGGTGACCGTGTCCGGCCGCTGGGGCGCGACGACAGCATGACTCTGCGGGTATTGGATGAAAAAGCTTCGGGGCTTGCGCGCGCCTTTGCCATACAGGAATTGCTCGAGAGCGGCTCCTGCGTAGTTTTGGAAAATGCCGGAACGCCCAAAGGTTATGCGTTTTGTAGGGAGTCGGGGTTTGGGCTTATTATTGGTCCGGTTGCCGCCCCCACCGAGGACGGGGCGAAGGCTCTGATAGCGCATTGGGTCAATCATGCGGTGCGACAGAAAGTTCGCGTAGATGTTCCCGCGGACACCGATCTATCCCGGTGGCTGGATTCCATTGGTCTGCGTGAAGTAGACAGGGCGACCGTCCTGGTCAGGGGGGATACCTGCGTGCCGGCGGAGCCACCGTACTTGTGGGCCGCCATGTTGCAGACCATTGTGTAGAAACTGGCCACCGATGAGCAATGTAAAGAAGTTGGATCGCTTGGACCTGCGCATACTGTCTCATCTGCAGACACATGGGCGGATGACGAACGTTGAGCTCGCGGACGCGGTAGGGCTGTCGGCAAGCCCTTGCCTGATGCGTGTGAAACGCCTGGAAAAAGCCGGTTATATCGCCGGCTATGGCGCTTTTCTGGACCTGGAAAAACTAGGTGACGTGCTGACGGTCTTTACTGAGATCACGCTATCGAACCATCGTCGTGACGACTTCATCAGATTCGAACGCAGCATCGCCAGCGTTGACCAAATCATGGAGTGCCATTTGATCAGTGGCGGGTACGATTATCTCTTGCGCTTCGTTACTCGCAGCGTCAGCCATTATCAAAGCATTATCGACGACCTGCTTGAACGCAATATCGGCATCGAGAAATACTTCAGCTACATGGTCATCAAGTCGCCGTTTGTGAAGCGCCACTATCCCATCGACCAATTAGTTTCGGACGCCTGATTATCGGGCCGTCTCAGCAGCCGGCACATTGGGGTGCCGAGCGTGCTTTTTCAGACTGCGATGGGCGCCTTGATGCCCGGATGCGGGTCGTAACCGACGAATTCGAAATCTTCAAACTCGTAGTCGAACAAGGATTCCGGCTTGCGCTTAATGACCAGCTTTGGAAGCGCACGCGGTTCGCGCGACATTTGTAGCTGCGCCTGTTCGAGGTGATTGCTGTAAAGATGACAGTCGCCTCCCGTCCAGATGAATTCGCCGACATCAAGCCCACACTGCTGGGCCACCATATGGGTCAGCAACGAATAGCTGGCGATGTTGAATGGGACCCCCAGGAAAATATCGGCGCTTCGTTGATATAGCTGACATGACAGCCGCCCTTCAGCGACATAGAATTGAAATAGGGCATGGCAGGGGGGCAGGGCCATATCGGAAATCTCGGCAACATTCCATGCCGACACGATCAGCCTGCGTGAGTCCGGGTTTTGTCGTATTTGATTCAGCAGCTGGGTAATTTGGTCGATATGCCGCCCGTCCGGTGTCGGCCAGGACCGCCATTGCACACCGTATACCGGCCCCAGTTCGCCCTGTTCGTCGGCCCACTCATCCCAGATGCTGACCCCGCGTTCCTGCAGCCAGCGAACGTTTGAGTCGCCACGTAGGAACCACAGCAACTCAATGATGATGGAGCGCAGGTGAAGCTTTTTGGTTGTGACCAGAGGAAAGCCCTGGTTCAGGTCGAAGCGCATCTGATGACCGAACACAGAGCGCGTGCCCGTGCCGGTACGGTCAGTCTTGTTATGGCCATGCTCGAATACATGGCGCATGAGGTCTACGTACTGTTGCATGCGAAGAAAGTATGCCGTTCAGGCTTCTACGATATTGATGGTGTGCGTGATCTCCGCCGTGCGGCCCAGCATGGCCGAAGCAGAGCAGTATTTTTCGTGTGACAGCCGCACCGCGCGCTCCACTGCAGCGGGCGGCAGATTCTTGCCGGTGACGTTGAATGTGAAATGAATGCGGGTAAAGACTTTGGGGTCGGTCTCGGCCCGCTGGGCATCCAGTTCCACCTGGCAGCCGGTGACCTCGTGACGGCCACGCTTCAGAATCAGCACAACGTCGTACGCTGCACAACCGCCGGCGCCGGCCAACATCATTTCCATAGGGCGAGGCGCGAGATTATTGCCGCCGCCTTCTGGGGCGCCGTCCATGGCCGTGACGTGCCCGCTGCCCGTGCGCGCGACGAAAAGCATCCCTTCGGGGCCACCCCAGTCAATGGTGCATTGCATGTTTTGGTTCCTGCTGTCGTGACAATCAACGCTCATGATAATACGTGTGTGACAATAGAGCATTCACGCAGCAATTTAAGGTGATGAAATGGTTGAACAAAGCAGCAATGTCGGTCATTCCGGTTTTGTCCGTCGCAGCAATCCGCTAGAGGGCCTCTTGACGGAAGTGGGCAGGGCGCTGCAGGTCCTTGACGGTTCGGCGCAGGCAAGCCGCCCGAATCCCGCCGGCCCAATGCCTCTGAATGCCACCGAGCAGGAAACCCTCTCGCAGGCTGAGCGTCAGCATGCAGCCGGCCTGATGCGCGTCAATCATGTTGGTGAGATCTGCGCGCAGGCGTTATACCGTGGCCAAGCCATGTTTTGTCGCGATGCATCAATTCGCGATGTGCTCTATCAGGCGGCGACAGAAGAAGTGGACCATCTGGTTTGGTGCAATGAACGTCTGAGTGAACTCAATAGCCGACCCAGTGTGTTGAATCCGCTTTGGTATCTGGGTGCTTTTTCACTTGGGGTCGTGGCCAGCCGTGCCGGCATTCCACACAACCTGGGGTTCATGGCCGAAACAGAAAGGCAGGTGGAACAGCATCTGGACAGCCATTTAGAGCAATTGCCGCCACAGGATTTGCGTTCCCGGCGCATCGTGGAGCAAATGCGTGACGACGAAATTCAGCATCGCACCACGGCGGAAAATCACGGTGCGGCCGCACTACCGGGCCCCGTAAAACTGGCTATGCGGTTCATGTCTAAAGTCATGACCACGACGGCTTATCGCATTTGAACAACAGCACTAGCGTTTTCCCTAGGATGGTGTTAATATTCACCTAACTAAGGGTTATCGCCAGTTGCGCTGATTGCTCTTTGTGCAAAAGGCCACATCAGAAACATTTGGAAACACAAAAATGTGGCACTGCAGCAAAAATATCTTGCATTGCACAAAAAACGGCGATAAACTTCAGTTATCGGATGTCGCAAGATGATTGGTTTTAATCATCCGGTCTCGAGCAGAAATGCTCTCGTAGCCCGACATGCCAAGGTTGTCTCCTCCACCCTCCTCCTTTGGTGGATTTTGCCCGAGATCTTACGGTCTCGGGCTTTTTTTTTGTGCGCCCGACCACATATTACGCAAGTGACGAGTGCAGGGCTCTAGCCCGATTGGAGGCAGCGAACTCCTCCATTTGGCGGCCTCCGCATCTCAATGCGGAGGACTATATTCTTTGTTGCACTTGTTTCACGCCCAACGGCCGGATTGTTACAAAAATATCCGACAATAGCATCGTATTCATCTGGATGGGGACTCTGTGACTTCGCCTCAATTCTGGGGTTCGTTTACCTGGCTCTATATTTGTGTTGTGGCCTTCATGGTTGGAGGCCTCATTGTGGCATCGGAGCGCTGGCACGGCGTCTTTACCGGCGACTCCGACTTGAAGAAACCGCAGGCCATGCATGCCCGGGCGGCACCGCGGGTCGGCGGCTTGGCCGTGGTGGCGGGTAGTCTGGCCGGATTGCTGGTGCTTGGGCCCAGCAATATGACGCTGACCTGGCTGTGGCCCGTGCTTTTTATTGCCGCTATGCCTGTGTTCGTTGCGGGGCTGCTTGAGGACATCACTAAGGATGTCGGCTCGGGCAAGCGTCTGATGGCGGCCTTCATCTCAGCAGCAATAGCATGGTGGTTCCTGGGTGGCGTCTCGCGTGTCGGCATCGGTTGGGCGGACTGGGTGCTGTCATATTGGCCTGTGTCCCTGGTGTTCACCATGGTGGCCGTTGGCGGCTGTACCCATGCCCTCAATATTGTCGATGGAATGAACGGTCTGGCCGGCATGATTGCGACCCTGATGGCGTTGTCGTTGTCTTTGGTTGCGCTGCAGGTACAGGACATCCCTATCTTTCTCATCTCTGCAGCGCTGGCGTCTGCGACGCTGGGCTTTCTGGTGTGGAATTTTCCGTTCGGGCGGGTGTTCCTGGGGGATGGCGGAGCCTATTTTCTGGGTTTCATGCTGGCGGAACTGGCAGTGCAATTGGTGGTGCGCAACCCCAGTGTTTCGCCTTTCTATGCGCTGGCCGTGCTGTTCTATCCCGTGTTTGAAACCATGTTCTCGATATGGCGCAGACGCTTCAAGCGTGGCGTCCCGGTAGATCAGCCCGATGCGCTGCATTTGCACCAACTAGTGTTTCGCCGCCTGGTTCGTGTGACATTTAGCCGTGATCGGCGTCATGCGGTTCCGGCGCTGTGCAATGCCATGACCTCGCCCTATCTATGGGTGCTGGCGCTGATTGGGCTGGTGCCCGCCACAATATGGTGGGATAACGCCTGGATACTCTGCGGCAGCATCATCGTGTTCTGTTGGGTCTATATCTGGCTCTATTCACGCCGGGTGTCATGGCGCAGGCCGTCGTGGCTGCTGCTGCCGTCGTTGGGTCGGGATTATCACCGCCGTCACTCCGGCAAACATTAAGGGTACGCCGGGTTCATATGCCGTCGGCCTGTTGGCCGGTTCTAATGGGTTACGCATAGCAAGGGAAAAAAATGATGCGATTTGAAGACGTGAAGCTGGCAGTGATTGGTCTGGGATACGTAGGCCTGCCGCTGGCGGTCGAATTCGGCAAGAAACGGCCGGTATTGGGCTTCGACATCAATAAGCGGCGCATCGAAGAATTGAAGCAAGGGCGCGATCATACGTTGGAAGTGGAACCCGAGGAGCTGGCGGCGGCGGTGCATCTGCGCTATTGCTCGGAAGCGGAGTCCTTGGCCGAGGCAAATGTCTATATCGTGACGGTGCCCACCCCGATCGATGAGTACAAGCAACCCGACCTCAGCCCTTTGAAGCGTGCCAGCGAAACGATCGGCAGGGTGCTCAAGCGTGGCGACATCGTTGTGTATGAGTCGACGGTATACCCCGGGGCGACTGAAGAAGTCTGCGTGCCTGTGCTGGAAAGTGTGTCCGGGCTGCGCTTCAATGAAGATTTCTATGCCGGTTACAGCCCCGAACGCATCAACCCTGGTGATAAGAAGCATCGGGTGACCACGATCCGTAAGGTAACTGCCGGCTCGACACCCGAAGCCGCAGATCTGATCGACCAGATCTACGCAGATATCATTGTTGCCGGTACGCACAAGGCGCCTTCCATCCGGGTGGCCGAGGCGGCAAAAGTCATCGAGAATACGCAGCGCGACGTCAATATCGCGCTTATTAATGAACTGGCGCTGATCTTCAATAAACTGGGTATCGATACCCAGGCGGTACTCGAGGCGGCCGGCACCAAATGGAATTTCCTTCCGTTCAGGCCTGGGCTGGTTGGTGGGCACTGTATCGGGGTCGACCCTTATTACCTGACGCACAAGGCGCAAAGCATCGGCTATCACCCCGAGATTATTCTGGCGGGCCGCCGGCTCAATGATGCGATGGGCGGCTACGTCGTCTCTCAGCTTATCAAGGCGATGACCAAGCGCTGCATACAGGTGCAGGGTTCAAGAGTTCTGGTGATGGGGCTGACATTCAAGGAAAACTGCCCCGACCTTCGCAATACGCGCGTTGTTGACATCGTTCGCGAGCTGGCAGAATACAACATCCACGTCGATGTTTACGATCCTTGGGTCGACACCGAAGAAGCAATGCAGGAATATGGCATCCGGCCCATCGATGCCCCCAAAGAAGGCGCTTACGACGGCATCGTTCTTGCCGTCGCCCACCAGCAGTTCGCCGAACTGGGCGCACAGAAGATCCGAGCCTTGGGCAAGCCGGAGCATGTGTTGTACGACCTCAAGTATGTCCTGTCGGCTGACGAGGCCGATCTGCGTCTGTAATCCAGGAAACGAATGACTCTGAATGCGAATCAAAGTGCCGGCGCCGGCACGGCTTTGTCAGAATTGATGCAAGCGCTTCGGGCACGGCCGCGCCGCTGGCTCGTGACCGGCTGCGCGGGGTTCATCGGCTCGAACCTTCTAGAAGCCCTTTTGGCGGCCGGCCAGGAGGTCGTGGGGCTGGACAATTTTGCTACCGGCCATCGGCACAATCTGGACGAAGTACAGCGCAACGTCGGCGCAGAAGCCTGGGCCCGCTTCCGCTTTATCGAAGGCGATATTCGTGACATGAATGTGTGCCACGAGGCGGCACAAGGCGTAGATTATGTGCTGCATCAGGCCGCACTCGGCTCTGTGCCGCGGTCACTGGAAGACCCGATCACCACCAACGATGTCAATATCGGCGGTTTCCTCAAAATGCTGGTCGCAGCTCGCGATGCCAAGGTGCGTTCGTTTGTGTACGCGGCGTCCAGCTCCACTTATGGCGATCACCCCGGCCTTCCAAAAGTCGAAGACCGTATCGGCAGGCCGTTGTCCCCCTATGCGGTCACGAAATACGTAGACGAACTGTATGCTGATGTCTTCACAAGAGCCTATGGTGTGCCAAGCGTCGGCCTGCGTTATTTCAACGTCTTCGGTCGGCGTCAGGATCCCAATGGTGCTTACGCTGCCGTGATTCCCCGCTGGATCGCTGCGATGATTCAAGGCAAAGAAGTGGTCATCAACGGCGACGGCGAAACC
>Ga0079224_100004941_pt1 | contig 17423 bp, 14 predicted proteins | sample Stecom2015_FD_80414 | JGI IMG/M metagenome (GOLD analysis project Ga0079224, IMG submission 80414) | Agricultural soil microbial communities from Utah to study Nitrogen management - Steer compost 2015 | ecosystem: Environmental > Terrestrial > Soil > Agricultural land | place: USA: Utah...
ACCCAACCCGCGCACCAGGGTTCCCGCGGGGTCGCTCGCCCTGGCGGGCGAGTTCACCGGGGTGTACCCCCGAGAGTCGCCCGGCGGTTGGCAGCTGATCGGGCACGCCCTGGTCAACGTATTCGACCTGGACCGCGACCCACCCGCCCTGCTGGTGCCGGGCGCACGGGTCAGGTTTGTGGAGCGGTCATGACCTCGGCCTACCTCGCTCTCCCCGGGCTCCGCGTGGTCGACCCCGGACCGCTGACGACGGTGCAGGACTTCGGTCGCTACGGGCATGCACCGCTCGGCATCGGCCGCTCTGGCGCCTGCGACCGCGGCGCCCACCGCCTCGCCAACGCGCTCGTCGGCAACCACCCGTCGCTCGCCTCGCTCGAGGTCACGCTGGGTGGCCTCGTCGTGGAGGCGATCAGCGACGTGGTGCTGGCGACCACGGGCGCACGCTGCCCGGAGTCCCCACACCTCGCGCCGTTCCACCTTGCAGCCGGCGAGCAGCTCGCCCTCGGCATGCCACCGGCCGGACTCCGCACCTACCTCGCTGTCCGCGGCGGCATCGACGTTGATCCGGTGCTGGGGTCACGGGCGACCGACATCCTCGCCGGACTCGGCCCGAAGGTCCTCGAGCCCGGCGACGTGCTCCCGGTGGGGTCCACCCCCCGTCCGCTCCCCGGTGTCGACGTGGCCCCAGTGCCGGAACCGACGAACGACCCGACGACCGTGCGGGTCATGTCGGGTCCCCGGCGCGACTGGTTCGACGACGACGCGTGGTCGCTGCTGACGTCTCAGACCTACTCCGTAACCAGCGAGTCCAACCGGGTCGGCGTGCGGCTGGACGGTGAGCCGCTCCGCCGCTCGCGGGAGGGTGAGCTCGTCAGCGAGGGAATCCTGCGCGGCGCCATCCAGGTCCCGCCCTCGGGCCTGCCAGTGCTCTTCCTGTCCGACCATCCCGTGACCGGTGGCTACCCGGTGATCGCCTACGTCAACGACGATGACGTCGACCGCTGCGCCCAGCTGCGGCCGGGCCAGGAGCTGCGGTTCACCACCCGCTGAGGCGCGCGACGAGGGCCGTTCGGCTCAGGGTGCACGACCGGCGCGGGAGCGTCATGCTGACCAGGTGCCCGCTCCGTTGTCCCTGACGCCGTATGTCGAACGGTTCGCCAACCCGCTGCTCCGCCACCTGGCGGGGGTCGGGTGGTTCGTCGAGCTAGAGCACGTGGGCCGCAAGAGCGGCACCGTCAGACGCAACCCGCTGCTGGCATTCCGCCACGGCGACACGATCACTCTCGCCCTCACCTACGGCCCTGAGGTGCAGTGGCTCAAGAACATCCGGGCGGCCGGCCGGTGCCGCATGCACTGGCGCGACAAGATGCTCGAGCTCGGCGCTCCCCGCGACCTCACCACGGCCGAGGGACTGACGGCAATGCCCGCGCCGATCAGGTTCGTCTTTGCCAGGACGGGAGCCTGCGAGGACTTCGTGGAGCTGCCCGTGCTGTCCGAGCGCCCCTTCCGGCCCCGCAGCTGAGTGGTCGACCGAGACCGAGCGAATGCACCGGCTGGGTAACTGCTCAGATCTTCTCGCCCGGCAGCGTGCTGGCCTGTTGAACCCACGAGCGGAGCTGGTCCTCGTCGAGGTCGTCGTCCTCGCTGATGTCGAGATAACGCACCTTCTCGTGCTTCGACTCCTTGGGCGGCATGGGATCCAGCGAGCGCCCCGAGAGGAACTGCACCTGCACGTAGCTGGTGTAGCACCGGAACGACAGGAACCATCCCTCGTCACCCTCCACCCCATAGAAGGGCTGGTTCCACCGCACGCCCTTGCGGAGCCTTGGCACGGTGTCGACGATGAGCCGGTCCAGGCGCCGACCGAGATCCTGCTTCCAGCCCGGCATGGCGCTGATGTAGTCGCGGACCGGGCCATCTCCGTCGCCCTTGGGAATCTGCGGGTTGCCTCCGGCCAGCAGCTTGGGCTGGGTGGTCTGCTTGCTGTCAGCCATGATCTCCTCCTGCGTGCAGCGGACGGTCATTCCACCGTAACGCCGTCACGAGACCGGCGCAGCCGACTCAGCGCAGCTCCTGCACGATCCGGCGCTCGTTGTCGGTGACGACCAGGTGGGCCAGCGCGCCGTTGACGAGGGATAGCTGGGGCGGCACGTGGCCGCACTCGAGGTCGAAGACGATCGGCACGTCGAGGTCCTCCAGTGCGTCGAGCACCGCGTCGCGCTGCGTGAACTCCCCGGAGTCGGGCGCGTTCGTGCGACCGACCAGGATCGCGTTGGCGTGCTCGAACCAGCCGGCCAGACGCATGCCGTGCAGCGACCGGCAGATCTCAAAGGCCCCGGCCTCCGCCGCCTCCACATAGACGAGGAGCCCATCGGCCGCATGCTCTCGGCCGAACGCCGGAACGTCGCCGTACGGAGTGCCGGTCAGCTTGCTGATCGTCTCGATGCAGCCGCCGATCAGCCGGCCGCTGACCTCGATCTCGTCGTCGTCCGCCACCTCCCACCTGCCACGGCCATCCAGCGTGTATGCCGTGGGGCTCGGGTCCACCTCCCAGTCGTCGTGGCCGTCCGTCCGGTATCTGCCGGTCTCGGACTGGCTGACCGCATCGCCAGCGACGGCATCCGTCCAGTGCACCAGCCCGTCGACGGCTGCGTACGGGGTGTCCATCAGGTTGCTCCCATGGAGCGTCGCCCACCCCGTGTGCACCGTGAGCGGCAGCATGAGCGTCGAGAGGTCGCTGAAGCCCACCAGCCACGTCGGCTCGGCCGCGGAGATCGCGTCCCAGTCGAGCAGGTCCAGCAGGTCGATCGCCGTCTCGCCGCCCCACGGCGGCACGACCGCCCGGATCGTGGGGTCGGTCAGCATCTGTTGGAGCTCCCCCGCCCGCTGGACGGCCGCGGCACTCGTGTGCGAGCCGTCACCGTCCATGCAGTCGCCGACCACGACGTCGTAGCCGCGGCCGCGCAGCCATCCGACGGCGAAGTCCAGTCGCGGCCGGAGCGCCTTGGGCACGCCGCTCGACGGGCTGGTGACACCGATGCGGTGGCCCTGTCGCAGCGCCTCGGGGAAGCGGATCATGTCAGTATCCAACCGCACCAGCAGGGCTGCTAGAGCGTGGGAGACCAGATCAGTGCAGGGAACAGCACGATCAGGATCACCACGATGACCAACGGGGCCATGAACGGGAGCAGTCCGCGGAAGACCTCCCTGACCGGGATCCTGGTGACCGAGCTCAGCACAAACGCGACCGGCCCGACCGGGGGCGTGAGGAGCCCGATCATCAAGGTGAGGACCACGATGACCCCGAAGTGGATCGGGTCGATGCCGAAGGTCTTTGCCACCGGCAGGAGGATCGGCACGCTCAGGACCAGCGCTGAGGTTGGCTCCATGATCGCCCCCAACACGATGAGCAGGGCGACCGCGAGGAACAGGAACGTTGTCGGGCTGTCCGTGAGTTCGGTCATCCATTCTGCGATCGTCCCGGGGACCCGCTCCTTGGCGAGGATCCACCCGAGCAGCGAGGTTGCCCCGATGATCACCATGATCGCTGCAGAGGTCACCGCCGCGTTCCGGAGTACCGGTCCCAGTTCGCGCAGACGGAGCGTCCGGTAGGCAAAGCCGAGGACAAGCATGTAGACGCAGCCGATGGCGGCTGCTTCGGTGGGCGTAAACGCGCCGGTCAGGATGCCGCCGATCACCAACACCGGCGTGAGCAGACCCGCGATGGCGCGTCGGCCGGTCACCAGGACGGCTTGCCACCGGAAGGCCTGGGTCTTCAGGAATTCTTGCCTGCGCGTCCACAGCCAGACATAGACCACCAGACCGAAGGCGATCAGGAAGGCTGGCAGGACGGAGGCGGCAAAGAGCGCACCGGTCGAGACGCCGGCCACCGAGGCGAAGACGACCGCCGGGATGCTGGGCGGCATGACCGGGGAGATCAAGGCGGACGCACCGGTGAGGCCCACGGCGAACCGCGCGGGGTACCCCTCCCGCTGCATGGCGGGCACCTGCACCGATCCGAGCCCTGCCGCGTCGGCCAGGGCTGAGCCACTCATCCACGAGAAGCCGACGCTGGAGCCGATGTTGACGTAGGCCAGCCCACCGCGGACTCGACCGAGCAGCGCAAGCGCGAAGTCGAAGAGGCGCTCGGCGATGCCGGCATGGTTGGCGATGACCCCAAGCAGGACGAACAGCGGCACGGCGAGCAGCGGCCAGCTGTCCACGCCGTTGATGGCGGTCCGCAGGCCCAGCTCTAGGGAAGAGCCGGTGGCCACGAGGTACACCACCGATGGGCCGAGGATCGCGAAGGCGACCGGCACCCGAAGAACTAGGAGCACCACCACGGTGACGCCGAGCAGGATCATGGCCATGTCAGAGGACTCCTTCCGGGAACTTTCCGTCGAGCTGGCCGTCGATCTCGTGCTTGACGCCGCGGCCGAACACCGCGAACCAGGTGGCAGTGAGCGCTGTGAGGACCAGCCCGGCGACGGGCCCGGCATACACGAGGACCAGGGGCACACCGGCCGCTGGCGAGGAGCCCAGGAACGGTGCGGTGAGCAGCCCCCAGCCAGCCCACACCAGGCCCCAGCAGGCGAGTGCGATGAGGATGTCGGTGAGGCGGGTCATGACGCGTTCGCCTCGGGGCGTCAACCACTGTTCGATGACGTCCATCCCCAGGTGGCCGTTGGTCCGCAGGAGGTGGGCGGCCAGGATGAACGTGAGCCACACCATCGCGTACTTGGCGATCTCGCCTGTCCACACCCAGCTGCCGCCGCCGGCGAGCCGTTGGACGACCTGGACCGAGACCAGCACCAGGATCAGGCTGAGGCACACCGCACCCACGGACTGCTCGACCAGGTCAAGCCCGCGCACGAGACGGCGCGGCATACTTCGTGTGCTGGGTCCATCCACGGGCGCAGTCATGCGTGGCTCCTCAGGGCAGTATGTCGGGGTGAGACGTGACTCCGCCGCGGGAGGACGTGTGGTCCTCCCGCGGCGGAGTGCGGTCAGGCCTGGTCGCGGATCGTCTGGTAGAGCTCGAGCTTCTCGCCCTCGAGCTCGTTGGTGAAGAACTCCTCCGCCTTGGCCCGGAAGGAGTCGACGTCGGGCTCCACGATCTCCATGGTGCCCTCGTCCTGCCACTGCTCGACGAGCTCGTTCTCCGCGTCCTCGATGCAGCCGCGGTTGGTGTCCCGGACCTCCTCGAAGACCGACTGCAGCACCTCCTGCTGGTCCTCGTTGAGGGACTGCCACTTCTCCTCGTTGACCACGATCATGTGGATGCCGACCATGTGGCCGGTGAGGTTCAGGTGGGACTGGACCTCGGGCAGGGCCAGCGAGTCGATGGTCGGGATCGGGTTCTCCTGGCCGTCCACAACACCCTGCTGGAGGGAGATGTAAACCTCCTCGAAGGCAACCGAGGTCGGGGAGGCGCCCAGCGCCTCGGCGTTCTGCAGGAACTGCGGGGTGTCCGGGAAGCGCATCCGCAGCCCGTCGAAGTCAGCCGGGGTGTTCAGCGGTGTGTTGGAGGTGAAATGCCGCATGCCGAAGTACCACGGAGTGAGGATCCGGGCACCGCTTCCCTCGATGATCTGCTCACCCAGCTCCGCTCCGGCGTCGGACTCGAAGAAGCCGAACAGGTGGTCCGCGTCGTTGAAGGCATAGGCGGCGTCCAGGATGCCGACCGGCTCGAAGGTCTGGGAGATCTCCGACGGACCCTGGATGTCGATGTCGATGTCGCCGGAGACGACCGAGGCAAACCGCTCGGCGTGGCCTCCAAGGGTGGAGTCCGGGAAGATCTCGATCTCGAGGCCGACGCCGGCCTCCTCGACCTTCTCCTTGACCAGTTCGGCACCGCAGGTCTGGTGCGGGTGGCTGGTGGCGTAGCTGTGCGCGAATGACAGGGTCACGGGTTCGGCGGCGGCGTTGCCGCCGGTAGTCGCTTCCGTCGCGCCGTCGCTGTCTGAGTCGCCATCGCCGCCGCAGGCGGTCAGCGCCAGCGCCAGGATGCTGAGCCCGGCGATGCCGCGCAGGTGGGTGGACCTCTTCATTGTGGTGCACTCCTCTTTCAGTGGTGAGTTGGTGCGGGCTGGGTATAGCCCGCTCCTGCGGGGTTAGGCGAAGTCGCCTCGGTAGATGTCCTTGATGTTCCAGTGGCCCGGGGTGGGCACTGGCTCGTTCACCATCGGCACGTCGATGACGGCCGGTCGGCGGTTCTCCAGGGCCGCCCGTAGATGCTTTTGCAGGTCCTCGGGGCGCTCGACTCGGTAGCCGTCCAGACCACATGCGGCGCCCAGCGCGGCGAAGTCGGGTGAGTACGGCTTGCCCTCCCGGTCCACGAAGTCGCAGCCATAGCTTCGTCCATAGCTCGAGGACTGCAGGTCCGAGATGGTGCCGTGGGAGGCGTTGTTCATTACCACGAAGATGACCGGCAACCCCCGCTCTGCCGCGGTCGGCAGCGCGGCCAGCTGGGCGCTCAGGCCACCGTCGCCGATGAGGGCCACGACCGCTCGCTCCGGCGAGGCGACCTGCACCCCGAGCGCGGCAGCAGGGCCGAAACCCATCGTCGAGGACCCGCCGGGGGTGATGAAGCGTCCCTCGGCGGGCAGCTCGTAGCACTGCGCGATGCCGTTCTTGTTCCAGCCCACGTCGGTGACTAGCACGGTGTTCGGCGGCACGGCTGCCCGCAGGTCCGCCAGGATGCGCTGAGGTCTCAGCGGCATCTGGTCGGAGTCCGCGGCGTCTTTGATCCGGGCGAAGACCTCCGCCCGGCTGTCGGCGATCTGCTCCCTTAGCTGCGGCCGGTCTCGGCCTTCCGGGGCCACCTCCCTCAACGCAGCGACCACGGCCTGGAGCGTCTCGGTGGCGTCGCCGACCACGCCCAGCTCGACGGGGTAGTTGCGTCCGATCTCCTGCGGGTCGATGTCGATCTGGATGAGTCGGCTCGGGGGGAAGGCCCAGGTGGACTCGCCGTCCCAGGAGCTCGCGTCCGTCTCGGCGAACCGTGTCCCCACGGCGAGGACGAGGTCGGCCTCCAGGGTCAGCCGGTTGGTCAGCTCGGCGCCCCAGAACCCCGGCATGCCGGCCACCAGCGGATGGCTGTCGGCGATGGCACCCTTAGCCATCAGCGAGTGCACTATCGGGATGTCGAGGTGCTCCGCCACGGCGGTCGCGGCTGCCCTGCCCTCGGGCGAACCGACTCCGCCCCCGATGTAGAGCACCGGATCCCGCGCCTCGGCGAGCGCCTCGGCGACCCGCCGGGCGACGGCCTCGGGTGCGGTCACAGCTGGCGGGGCCGGGGGGAGCGCGGGGACGGGGCCGGAGACCTCGCGCGAGAACATGTCCATCGGCACGCTCACCAGCGTCGCACCGGGGCGGCCGGTCGTGGAGGTCCAGAAGGCGCGCTCGACGAAGCGGCCGAGGTCCTCGACGCGATGAACCGTCCAGGCGCGCTTCACGAACGGGCGGTAGATGGCGGCCTGGTCCCCGTCGTTGTGGAGGTTGACCTCCTGGTGCGGGTGCCGGCCGAGATAGTAGGACGGGATGTCGCCACTGATCACGACCAGCGGCACCGAGTCCATGGCGGCGCTGGCCACACCAGTGACCGCATTCATCATGCCTGGGCCGACGTGGGTCAGCACGACGCCCGGCTTCCCGGACTCGCGGGCGTAGCCGTCGGCGGCGTGCGCCGCCGTCTGCTCGTGCCGGAAGGTGATGAACTCGATGGAGCTGTCGGCCAGGGCGTCCAGGAAGGCGATGTTGGTGTGGCCACAGAGTCCGAAGATGAACTCCACGCCATAGCTCTCCAGCTGCCGCACGAGCTGGTGGGCCGCGGTCGACCCGCTCGTCGGTGTCGGGTCGCCCGGTTGCGCAGACACGGCGGTGTTCTGGCTGAGGTCAACGGTCATGGAGTCTCCCGCTCGGTCCGGTTCGGTGTACTGCTGATCTCCGACTCGCCCCAGAGGCTGATGCCACGCAGGTGCAGGGTGGAGGTGGTCATGAAGTCCTCGATCATGAAGGCGGGGGACTCACGGCCGATGCCGGAGTCCTTGACCCCGCCGAAGGGGATGTGGTCAAGACGGTGGTTGGAGGGGCCGTTGACCACCAGGGCCCCGACCTCGAGCCGCCGCCACAGGTCGAAGATCGTGCCGACGTCGTGGGTGAACAGGCCGGCCTGCAAGCCGTAGCGGCTGGCGTTGCACTCGTCGATGACCTGATCGATGTCGTCGTAGCCGAGAACAACCACGGCGGGACCGAAGATCTCCTCCCGGACCACCTTGGAGGTCGACGGCGGCTCCAGGACCACGGCCGGCGTGACCGTGGCATGGGTTCGGACTCCCCCGGTCGGCACGGTGCCTCCCTCGGCTGCCGCCTCCTCGACCCAGGCCGCTACGCGGCTGGCGGCCGCCTCGTCCACCATCGAGCCGACATCCGTGGCGGGGTCCAGGGGGTCTCCGACCACCAGGTTGTTGACGTGGCCGGTGAAGGCGGCCACAAACTCCTCCAGACGGGAGCGGTGGACATAGACCCGCTGCACCGAGATGCACGACTGGCCAGAGTTGCTGTAGCCGGTGCGGGCGCAGGCCGCTGCGGCCTTGGGGATGTCGGCGTCCTCGTGCACGATCGTCGCCGCGTTGCCGCCCAGCTCAAGCACGGTGCGCTTGGGTCCCGCGGCGCGCGCCACTGCCGCGCCCGCCCCAGCCGAACCGGTGAACGCGACGGCCCCGATGCCCGGTGCCGCGCACAGCTGCGCCCCGATGTCCGCACCGCCGTGGAGCAGCTGGATCGCTTCCGCGGGGACGCCCGCCTCCAGCGCGATCTCGACCACGATGGCCGTCGAGGCGGGGGCCTGCGGAGGTGACTTGATGATGGTCGAGTTGCCCGCAGCGAAGGACGCCGCCAGCTTGTGCGCGAGCAGGTTGGCCGGCGCGTTGAACGGGGTGATCGCCAGGACCACGCCCACCGGGGTGCTCCGGGTCAGGACGGTGCTGCCGCGGCCGAGCGGCCATCCCTCGGCCGGAAGCACGCTGCCCCCGAGTCGACGAGTTTCCGCAGCCGCGATGCGGAAGGTCGCCGCGACCCGCAGCGCCTCGCCGCGCCCGTCACGCACCGGCTTGCCCAGCTCAAGAGCCAGGCGCTCGGCGATCTCGTCGGAGCGCTGGTCCGTCAGCTCCGCCGCACGCTCAAGGACGTCGGCCCGGTCCGAGGGAGACATGGTCGCGACGGCCGCCCTGCCCGAGACCGCCGCCGCCACAGCGACGTCCACGAGAGCGGTGTCGGCCTGCGAGGCGATGCTCACGGCATAGTGGTGGTACGGCCCCTGTCGCTCCTCGGTCCGCGCGGTCTCCTGCCAGGCGCCCCCGACAAAGCAGGGCACCATGAACGGGGCACGCTGGGACTCGATCCCGGCCTCGTTCGCTACAGCCATCTGCATCCTCGCAATCCACTAAGCGGTATCTCTGGACCATTGTGTGGACCGATGTTAACGTAACCATTACCAGCCGAAACCGCAAGGGGTGAATCTGATCCAATGAGCGAGAACACAGAGGGAGCCGTCGACCTGGAGGTCGACGAGCGGGGGACCCCCCAGACGGTGCGCAGCGTCACCAGGGCCTTGGACATCATGGGCCAGTTCACGGACGGCTCGAACCGGGCCCGCAGCATCGCCGACATCGTGGAGGCGAGCGGCCTGGCCAAGACAACGGTCATCCGGCTGCTCTTCACCCTCGAGTCCGAGGGGCTGCTGGCATCCACCAGCCGTGGCTACATCCCCGGCCCCAGCCTGTGGCGCTGGGCCCGTGCCGCCAACCAAGCATGGGAGCTCCCCCCGCAGGCCCGAGCCGTGATGAAGCAGCTCGTCGAGCGGGAGAAGGAGACCGTCAACCTCTTCATCCGGCGCGGGCGCACCAGGATCTGCGTCGCGCAGGAAGAGTCTCCCCTGCCGCTGCGCCACGTCGTGCACATCGGCGACCAGCTCCCGCTCGTCTCGGGTGCCTCCTCCAAGGTGCTGCTCAGCCAGGTCAACCCGGACACGGTGCAGACCCTGTATGCCGGGGCGCACGCCAGCGCGCCCCCCTTGGACAGCCTGGTGGCCGACCTGGAGATGGTCCGGACGCAGGGGTTCGCCGTCAGTCACGGCGAGCGCGAGGTAGGGATCTCTGCCGTCGGCGCACCCGTCCGGTCCGAGTCGGGTGAGGTCGTGGCCGCGCTGACCTACAGCGGCCCGACACTGCGCTTCCCAGAGGACCGCATCCCCGGGCTGGCCACCGCACTCATCGCCGCCGCGGCCACGCTCGGCGCGCTCGGGGTCGATCATCCGCTGCGGTCGACCAACTAAGCACTGCCCACGTTGCGGGGGCCGCTCAGGCACCCCCCGTTAGCCCACCCACCCGACCCATCTCGGAGGTCCATCGCTCATGGCTCGCCCGCTGGACGGCATACGCGTCCTCGACCTGACCAACGTCCTCGCCGGACCGTACTGCACCTACCACCTCGCCCTGCTGGGGGCGGAGGTCGTGAAGGTCGAGCAGCCGCGGCGTGGTGACCTGGCCCGGGCACTGGGCGCCGACGCCGACCTGAACGGTCGCGGGCTGGGTGCGTCCTTCCTCGCGCAGAACGCCGGCAAGAAGTCCGTGGAGCTGGACCTGAAGGACCCGGATGACAGGGAGGTCTTTTTCGACCTGGCCACCGAGGCCGATGTCGTGGTCGAGAACTTCCGCCCAGGAGTCATGGCCCGGCTGGGCCTGGGGGCCGACCGGCTCCGGGAGCTGAACCCCAGCCTTGTCTACTGCGCCGTGTCCGGCTTCGGCCAGGACGGGCCGCTGAGCCAGCGACCGGCATACGACCAGATCATCCAGGGCCTCTCCGGGATCATGAGCATCACCGGCACCCCCGAGACCGCCCCGCTGCGCGTGGGCTTCCCGATCGCCGACTCGGTGGGTGGGCTGATGGCTGCGTTGGCCGTGTGTGGCGCGCTCGTCGCGCGCGACGCGGACGGGAACCGAGTCGGTGCCACCCTCGATGTGTCGATGCTCGAGGCCTCCCTGTCGACGATGGGCTGGGCGGTCAGCAACTACCTCGGAGCCGGCGTCGAGCCGGGACCGATCGGCAACCAGAACTTCACCGCTGCACCCTCGGGCACCTTCGAGGCCGCCGACGGCCCGCTCAACATCGCGGCCAACCGGCAGCAGCAGTTCGTCTCACTGTGCGAGGCGATCGGCCGGCCCGAGCTGACGCGCGACCCCCGCTTCAGCCAACGGGAGGCCCGCAAGGCCCACCGGGAGGAGCTGAACGTCGAGGTGAACGCCGGACTTGCGACCAGGACGGCGCTGGAGTGGGAGGAGATCCTCAACGGCTGCGGCGTGCCTGCGGCGCGGATCCTGACCGTGTCGGCCGCGTTGTCGCTGCCGCAGCTGGCCCAGCGCGCCTTCCTACACGAGGTCGAGTTCCCCGGCGACCCCGACCGGTCGCTGCGGGTGATGAGCAACGGCGTCCTTTTCGACGGAGAGAGTCTCGGGCCCCGGTCACGGCCACCGCTGCTCGGCGAGCACAACGGGGCTCTCGAGTGGACGGGTGCCGATGCCGTCAATCGGCCATGGGGGCCCAGTCGGCTCGCCCGCTCCTCCACGGAGGCGGCCAAGTGAGCGACGTCGACCCCACCGGCGCAGTTGCCGACTGGTGGGCCACCGACATCAGCAACATCGCCCCGGGCTCCATCGAGCTGCGCGGGCATCCGATCGCTGGGCTGTTGCGGGACCGCGGGTTCACCGAGGTGGCGTGGATGCTGCTCACAGGCTCGTTCCCGACGCACGGACAGAAGCGACTGCTCGAGGCAGCTCTCGTGGCTTCCGTCGACCACGGTCCACAGGCGCCGTCTATCGCGTCTGCCCGCATGGCGGCCACCTGCGGCGTAGGCCTGAACAGTGCGATGGCCAACGGGGTTAACGTACTCGGCGATGTCCACGGCGGCGCCGGTCAACAGTGTGTGCAGCTACTCAACGAGATCGTCGTGGGGCAGGATGATGGTGACGAGCTGCTGGAGGTGACCCGTAGGGTCGTCGCGCACTGGCGCGAGACCTCTAAGTACCTGCCTGGGTTCGGTCACCGGTTCCACCCGGTCGACCCCCGGCGTGATCCCATTCTGCAGTTGCTCGAGGAAGCCCGGACGGATGGCGACATCGCGGGTCGGCACCTCGAGGCGGGTCTGGCCGTCGAGAGCGTGCTCAACGAAGGCCGCGCGCGCAGGGTGCCGATAAACGTCGACGGGGTGACCGCGATCATCTACGCCGAGCTTGGCGTCGCCCCAGAGCTAGCCAGGGGCCTGTTCGTGCTTGGCCGTTCCGTCGGCATACTCGCCCATGCGTGGGAGCAGACGCAGCAGGGTGGACGGATCAAGGGTCCGATACCACCGAGCATCCTGCCGACCTACACGGGCCAGCGAACCTAGGCCACGCCGCACCTGTGGCGGCCGCAGGGAGCCCATCCGCCGTCGGCGTGCATCATCGGACGTCCGCCGTCTGACTCGACCGCACCCACACCTCTGCCTCCGACCCCGTTCACAGTCGTCGCCACAGCGACTCAAGCGGGCCGTTGGGCGCTCGGCCGTCCTGGCTCGCGGTGTGGTGTGTGCTCGACACCCGCAGCTTCGACAGCACGCGACAAGGGCGTCCACCCAGGCTGGGTGGACGCCCTCACCGCGCCCGGCGCCGTGCTACTTGATGACCGTCACTCCGGTCGTAGCGGTCAGCTGCTTCTGCACTCCATCGTGGATGAAGTTGGCCGAGAGAGTGAGCTCGACCTCTCCCTGCGGGACATTGTTGTCCAGGTCCGCCTTGTCGAAGTGGACGACGAGACGCCCACCAGCAAGCGTGGCCTTCGTGGCGGGCACAGGCGTCTCCGACAGCGGGGTGTGCAACTGGGCCTCACCGTCATAGGTGTAGCCCGCCGGCAGGTCCAAGAAGGCCGTCACCGTTCCGTGGACTCCGGTGAACTGACCGGTGCCCGAGCCCAGGCGAAGTGTCGAGGCCGGGAAGCGCAGTGAACCCGGACGGTCCTCAGGCTCCAGGTACACCTCGATCTTGCCAACCGGTCGCGGGTCCGTGCAGTCGTTGAAGAAGTAGTCTCCAGCCCGGTCGAACGTGTGCTGGTAGGACTCTCCCGGCTGCAGCCTGACATTGAACTCTCCCTCGAAGAACTGGGTCGCGCAGTGCTCCAGCTCGTTCGGGAAGTTGGGGAAGGTCTCAACGCCAGGGTTCAGGAAGGTCACCGTGGTGCCCACCTCCACTCGCAGGTGAGTCGGGGCCATCCCGCGCTGCGAGGTGTTGTCCTGGGAGGCAGCCGAGTCAGACCGGTTCGAACGCGCCAGCAGGACCGTGTTGTCCACCTCGGATCCCTCGACGGGTCCGCCTTGCACGGGCCGGCGAATGCTAAGAGGTGCGGTGTTCGGACCCTCCTGGCTACCCGACTCGGTCGTGTAGTCACCACCGAGCTTGAATGCCCAGAGGGAGTCGCCCTGCGTGACAGACCCACCGTAGGGGTTGGTGGACCCGGCCGCGAGAACTGCGACGTACTGTTCGCCGTCGATCTCGTAGGTGACCGGGGCGGCCGAGATGCCCGAACCGGTCTGGAACTCCCACAGGACCTCGCCGTCAGTGGCGTCCATGGCCAGCAGCCGGCCGTCGATCTGCCCGACGAAGAGCAGGTCGCTGGCCGTGGTCATAGGCCCCTGTCCGTGGGACATGTCGGTGCCCAGATGATTGGTCCAGGTCTTCTCACCTGTGGAGGCGTCGTAAGCGAGGATTCCACCCGTCTGGTACTGGCCAATCGCGCGCTGTCCGTTCGCCGACGCGCCGTTCCAGTGCGCCACCGGGTTGGTGCCGTAGGGGAAGTAGACCATGTTGGTGCTGTGGCTGTAGGACTGGTTCGACCAGTCTCCTCCACCGTTCTGGCTGGTGGTGGACAAAATCGGCAGATCCCACTGAGGGTCATACATGCAACCCTGGCGGTGGTCCTGTCCCTCGGGATAGCTGAGGAAGGGCTCGTCTGCCTTGACATAGCTGTCGGGGTTGAAGACCAGATTGCCGTGCTCATCGGGCTGGTAGCCGTTGTAGTTCGGGACGGCGCGCCATGGGTCGCCTGGGATGTTCTCTGGGCCCAGCTTCTCCCACACGAGGCACTCTGGGAGCAGCCGGCTCTCAGGGAACGGCTGGGTCTCGGCGTGGTTCTGGCGAGAGTCCGTGATCATCTCCTTGTGGATCACGGGGAGGACTGACTTGCCGTTGGTCCGGTCGATCACGAACTGGTGACCGGACTTGGTGCCATAGAAGATGACCTGGCGTTCGGAGCCATCGACCTCGATGTCAGCAAGGGTGGGCGGGTGGACGTTGTCCATGTCCCAGACATCGTGACGGATGGACTGGAAGTGCCACTTGTACTCCCCCGTGGTCATGTCAACGGCCACCAGGGTGCTGGACCACAGGTTGTCGCCAGGCCGCAATGATCCGTCCTGCGACGACGTGCAGCTACGCGCGTTGCCGAATGTCATGTAGTACATGCCGAGCTCGGGATCCACGGACCCATGCATCCACGGCGTGGCACCGCCCTCGATGGAACAGTCCGTCCCGTCCGGCAGCACGGGACCCCACGTGGCACCTGCATCGACGGAGTTGCCGTTGACGTCGGTGAAGACGGTTCCGCGGTCGGGACCGCCGAAGAAGTGCCAGAGGTATGAACCGTCGCTGGAGTCGAGGGCGACCACGGCGGCGCGGCTGCCGTTCGCCGCATGGACATAGACGATCCCGTCGTGATAGACCGTTGCGACGCGATCGACCCGACCGAGGTCCTCCCCGTTCGGGCCCTCCACGGTGACGACCCAGACCTCCTCACCCGTGTCCTGGTCAAGGGCTACGGCACGGTTGCCGGCGGCGAGTGTGTACACCCGACCGTCGCCCGCCGAAACACCGCGGCGTGTCCCAGAGGTGCCGAAGCCTTGAGGCTCCCACTTCCAGTCGGCTTCGCCGGTCTTGCCATCGACGGCGATCACGCCCCCGCTCGGCGTGTCGGTGTAGATGACTCCATCGACCACGATGGGGGTGGTCTGCTGCCCGGTGTCGTTGGAGGCCGGCTCGACGGCGGAGAGGTGCGTCCGCCACGTAGGGCCGAGCTTCTGGAGGTTCTGCTTGCTGATCTGCGACAGAGCCGAGTAGTGCTGGTTTCCCAGGTTGCCTCCGACGGTGGGCATGTCGGCCCCGGTGGGGTCGACCGCGGACAGGGTGTCCGGTGGGCTCTCCGCAGTTGGAGCCGCTACTCCAGTCCCTGGAAGGGCAACAAGCGACGCGGCCAACACTGTGCCCAGTGCGGCAACGGCCAATCTCTTGGTTCGGGGTGAACGCATGCCGATGTCTCCTTGGTTCGAACGACGTGCGGGTGGCCATTCGTGGTGCTCGAGCCACCGCGCGGTCCATCTGGCGGACCATTTGGACCGACTGGTGATCAGCAACATAGTGGTGGACTGCCCCTGCGGCAAGAGGTACGGGCAGCTTTCCGCCGCTGGAGGCATCGGGGACCGGAGCGCCGGCACACACTGCGTGTGGGCGAATCCCTGGTGTCCAACCACCTCCCGCCCTGAGTCCCAGGCCGACCTAGCGCAGCGAGTCGGGCACGCCCGACGTCGAGGGCGGGGCGCCGCACCTGGGAGGAGCGCAGCGACGCACAGCAGATGGGCGGGACGCCGCGCGATGCAGCGTCCCGCCCATCAACGTGCGGGAGGATGGTGCAGTCAGCGCTGGCAGAACTCCTTCATGCCAATGGAGCTGAGCACGCCGTTCACCACGTGGTCCTGGAAGTACTCATCTCCCTCGAACTCGGCATCGCTCCACGTGGCTGCGTCGTGGCCCAGAGTCGTCAGCCACGACTTTCCACCGTCGTAGTAGTGGCACCAGCTGACGGGGTGGTTGTCACCGTGGCCCGGATGACCAGAGCTCCTCCCCGTGTCGCTGGTGTCAGCGTCGACCTTCGCGAGGAAGTTCACGTAGCTGGGGAAGGGCACGAGGTTGTACCACTCATCCTTGAACGCCCACTCGGCCGGGAGATTCTCGGTCGAGACATCGTTGTGGTTCAGGACCTCGACCGTGCCGTCACGGTTCGGGCCGTGGTCGTAGAAGTTCGCACCGCCGAGCAGGCCCTCGTACCACGGCCAGTGGTACTCGGCACCGAAGGCGTTGTGGATTCCGACGAAACCGCCGCCGCGCCGCACGAACTGCTTGAGCGAGGTCTGGGCGGTGTCGTCGTAGGCATCACGGTTGGCGCTCAGCGCGATAAAGCCGTTGTAGTTGTTGAGCCGGTTCAGTGCGGTGGGGTCTTCCGTCCAGTCGACCTGGATGCCTTCGGCCTCAAGCCAGTTCTTGAGGTTCCACTGCGCCACGTTGGCCTCCGTGAGCGGCGGGTTCAACCCCGGGTCGAGTCTGGGCCCGAGGTGCGCGTGCCGGGGACCAGGCGTGTGGCTGTAGATGATGACGCGTGGCGTCTCACCCTCGCTCCACCCGTTGCCCCAGTCGTTGTAGATCGCGGGATCGGTCCCTCGATTCACGCCGTAGTCCGTGATGCCGTCCGTATATACGGCCTTCGTAACCCCGTTGGGCGACCCACCATTGGGACCGCCCAGGCCACCCGCGGCCAGCACGGTTCCGCCGCTCACACCGACGGCGAGGGCCGTCAGCACAGCCGGGATCTTGAGTCCTCTGAACTTCATTGTCCACTCCTTGGTCCATCACGTGGACCGTTTAGTCCACTGGATAGTGCGGAACGCTAGCAGCGGCATCACCGACTGACAAGGGTCAAGGCCCAGGAAGTTGCGACTCAGAGAAACTGGCGGGGGGCAGGGCTCAAGGCGGTGCCAGCGGTGATCCCGCGCCACAACGCGGGGACGAGTGTGGAGGGCGAGACGGCAGGCGTTGCACACGTCAGTCGAGGGCCGGCTCCGGCGAATCGACCTTCCAGTCACGCGACCGGTGCGCGCCGAAGGTATAGCGTCCGCCGACAGTGCCTAGAACGGCGGGGTGAACCGCCCATCGATCGCCGTCCAGCCCCCGTCGACCAGCAGCTGGCTGCCGGTCACGAAGCTTGCGGCGTCACTGGCCAGGTAGACCACCGCACCTACCAGCTCCTCAGGCCTCGCCCACCTGCCCAGCGCGCTCTTCTCCGCATAGGCCCGAGACCAGGCCTCGTCGGCCCGGATCTGCTCGGTGAGCGGTGTCTCCACGACGCCCGGCGCCACCGCGTTGACGCGCACCCCCTGCGGTCCCAGCTCGGCGGCCAGGGCGCGGAGCAGCTGCACCATGCCAGCCTTCGTGGCGGCATACGCACCCTGGCCGGGCTCCACGGCGAGCGCACGGATGGAGCTCATGGCGATGATCGAGCCGCGGCCG